>JACCDO011607940.1_pt1 | contig 23271 bp, 29 predicted proteins | sample 7446101 | NCBI WGS metagenome assembly JACCDO01 (sample SAMN15323440, study PRJNA562643) | freshwater metagenome | isolation source: river surface water | place: USA:Blue River Watershed | collected 2017-08-16
TAACATTTAAATAAAATGTATCATATGCCCAATAAGCTCCACCTAAATTTGGATCATTTAATACTGTTAATTTTGGTTTAACAAATTCCTTTATTTGTTTTTCTTCAATAAAGAATTTATGCATTTTTTCCATAATATCTTTATGATGATTTACAAAATCATCTGTTGTTTTATATTTATATTGTTTATCATCTTGTAATGCTTTTATAATGTCAACAAATTCTTTATTTGCTAAGTCTGGTCTTACTTTCACTATAATAGTTATCATTTCTGTTTTTAATCTGTTTAATTCTTTTTTAGCCCAAATTATTAAGATATTTATTTTTGAAAAATCTAATTCTAGACCTGTATATACTCTAATAAAAGATAAATACTCTTTGTTTTTTAAGTTTATTGATCCAGGATTTTGTTGAGTTGTTATTACATCTTTTAATTTAAAAATAAATCTTCTTACTTTACAATTCATTGAATCAAAAATTTTATACATTTCTACATATTTGTGATATGTTAACTCTGTATTACCTTCTACTTTTAATACTTCTTGTTTTGTTAACATTTTAAATTCTGATGTTTTAAGCCATTTATCTATTAATGTTTCATTAAAAAAATGTATTAAATCAGAATTTAATATTTGCCCCCAACATTTTTTTATTAATTTTGGTATCATTCTCATATCCTCTTTTTGTGAATATAATACATCAAATATTTCTAAATTAAATAAATATGGATTACCTAATATAAAATGAATATGTAAAAATGGATTATCATAATGATTATTTCCTAATATTAATTGTCTTATGTAATGTTTATTTGTTATTGTATTGTAGAGATACATAAATTCACTATCATTTTCTAAATTATTTTTTGCTTCTTCAAGATATTTTAATATTTTTGAATTTTTACTTAATAAATCTTTTAAAATTTTTAAACTATCAATTGGAGATTGTCGTGATTTATTTTTTTCTACATTTAAATTTAAACTAATTTTATTAACGATTTCTACAATAATTTGTGTATTCATTATATAATTAATTCAGATAATAGAAAAAATTGATCACAAAAAAATAAAAAAAATGTATTTTTTGTAATGATTTTTTTTAATATATTGTATTTAAAAAAATTGATAATTATACTTTTAATATATATAATCTAATCATATTAGTAAATATATATATAATATGAGCGGAATTGATAATAAAACTGATTTTGAAAAAGTATGTGAATTTAATAAATGTTTTGATTTTCCAACTCACGACAATATGTCTGATAAAAAATGTCTAAAACTTCGTCTTGATCTCATCAAAGAAGAAATTGATGAACTAATTGAAGCTTATAATACACACGATTACATTGAAGAACAAGATGCGTGTGCTGATATTCTTTATGTAGCATATGGTATGGCTTATACATATAAATGGAATTCAGATGAATATATTAAAGAAAAATATTTTTTAAAAAATGAAACTGATAAAAATATTACATTTTTTAAAAATTTTCATTATCCCGATAATATCAATAAAGAAAAATTAATTGATATGTTATATGATATTTATAATGAATTAGAATATGCAACAAATATAAATGATATTGAATTAACACAAGCTCATTTACATAAACTAATTTATCATATCTATCTATTTCAACATTCAGCTGGTTATGATTCTGATAGAATTTTTACAATTGTTCATGAATCAAATATGTCTAAACTTTGTAAAACAGAAGAAGAAGCTATTCAGACTGTAGATAAATATTTAGAAGATTATAAAAATGGTGTTACAAATTATGATTCTCCATATTATTATAAACTTGATAATGGATTATATGTTATTAAAAACAAATCCACAGGCAAGGCACTAAAATCAATTAATTATATAAAAGTTAAATTATAAATATAATTATTTATTTATAATATGAATAATACAGATATTAATACAGAAAATAATATAGATATTAATACAGAAAATAATATAGATATTAATATAGAAAAAATTTCAAAAACTATTTATTTATCATATATTCATTCATTATTAAACCCATATAGAAATATGAAAAATATTAAAATTATAAAAAATAAATATAATAAAATATATACACCATCGAAATTATCTGTTTCTTATTCGTGTAACGATTTATATAATTTAATTAAAGAAGAAAATAAAAAATATTTTTTAATATATTATGATGATAATTATGAAAAAGATTTTTTAAAAGATTTTTAAATATTGTTTATATTTTATTAAAACTCTTAGAATATTTAATGGAACTTTAAAATATCTCAACTTTTTTGATAATCTATCATTTAAAAAATCTAAATTTTCTGAATTTTGTATATATTTGAATAAATTTATTAATTGATTATTTGCTTCAGGATCATCTTCATTATACACAAAAATAAATCTTTCATCTCTTGTTTCAATTGTTATTATTATATTATTTTTTTTAATTTCATCAATTATAAATTGGAGATTATTATTTTTAAAATATAATTGTATTTGATTATTATTTATTAGAGAATTAAATTGTTCATTACCTATTTGTTCTTTTATTATATTATTAATTAAATCAATATATTTTTTATCTATTTGAAATTGTTTATCTGGATTATTCTTTATACTATTCAATACAGAATTAATAACTATATTATTAATAATATCTTCTGTATCAAATTTATCGTATAATAAATCTTGATTAATATCTGATATTTGAAAATATAAATAATCAAAATTTGATAATTGTGATTTTATTTTATTCATACGTGTATAATCAAAATCATATATTGTTATTATTGTATCAGTTTCTATTAAATCATAATTTTCCCAGTTGTGTTCTGAAACTTTATTTTGAATAATTTTATTATTTAATTTATAATCTACATAATAACCATCCTTTTCAAAACGTAAAGTGAATGGATATTTGAGATTTGCTATTCTATTTTTATAATATTCTGCGTTACGTGTTAAATTTGTAATAAAATTAGCATAGGATTTATTTGTATCCTTAACAAAATATTCATTTGTTACATTCATTCTATATTTTAAATCTTCATTGTATAATGGATAATAATCTATTAAATGATTATTTTTATTTATGATAGTTGTATTATCATTAATTCTAATTGATAAAAAGTTTTCTTTATTATTATATCTATTACATTTATATAATCTTATTAATAAAATTAATGCAACAATCATAAATAAAATGAATATGGTTTTATTATATTTAAAAAAATTATATTTTGAAAAAATATTATAATTTTCAAATGATTTTTCAAATGAATTACTCATATATTATAAATCAATATTTTTAATTTGTTTATTTTTATAAATATAATATGCTATTATCACTATTATTACTATTAAGAATAATTTTGTAAGCATTTTCTTATTACAAAATAACCAAATAAATATTTTACTATCACTCTCTAACCAACTTGATCCTTCTACAGGTGTTAAAATAAAATTTGGATCTGGTTTACAATCTTGAATATTACATACATTACAATTTTGAACAATATTTAATAATTGAACATCATTTACAAATCTTTTTTGTTTTCGTACTCTATTTAACATAATTGGTCCTGTTGATGTCATGACTTTTAAATGTTTACCTCTAATAAAAAAAGGTGTTTTTTTCATCATATTTCTGATACATTCTAACCATAATGGATGTTTTTTAACTCCTGATATCATAATTGAATTTGTTGTAACATTTGGAGTATTTATTGATCTTACTAAACCGATTGGTTTTGTTAAAAGTGTTTCTATTTCATTAAAACTTTTATTACATTGATAATCTAAATCTAAATATATACCACCATGTATATATAATATACAATATCTTACAGCATCTGCTCTTTGAATATTATATTCAAATTTATCATATGTATCTAGAAAGAATGGAAAATGTTCTTTTACAAAATTTCTATTGTCTTCATCTGTAAATAATTTATATTCAAAATCTTTATTCATGTTTATTACAGATTCTTGTGCCTTTTTCCATTTTTCAGGTACTTCTGTAGTTTTCCATGTTTGGAAAATAAATTTAATCATTACTTATATATTAAATAGGGAAAAGTATTTATTTTATGATTTTATTCATAAAAAAATTATAATAGTTTGATAGAATACTTTATCTTTTTATTTTGATCTTCATCAATGTAAAATCTATCTCCCTCTACAAAGCTGTTGGGGTTTACTTCACATTCTAAACGTAATTTAATAAAATCAATATTTTGTGATACAATATTTAATTCATCTGATTGAATTTCAATTGAAATTTTATTCCAAACATGTAATCCCATTTCTTTACGGGTTCTTTGAATTTCAGATACAAAACATTTAATATTATGTTTTGCTTGAATAATTTCATCATATGTAAAGTCAATTTGTACCATAATATCTTTATCAAAATAATCATTTTCACTAAAAAATGGTGTCAACACAAATTCATCATCACCAAAGACATATTCTACATCATTTAATTTTAATTCAAGAGTTTTGATATCTTTTTTATCAAATACAAGTTCTTCTAGTGCAGTAACAATGTTTTTACTCTGGTTACGATACTTCTTACCAATAATTGATTTATTGGGTAATACTTTATATTTGATATTACCCGTAAGTTTTTTGTATTCAATATCAATTACATTAAGTTCTGTCTGAATCAAATCAATAGTTTGTGAAACCATTTTAACATCTTCATCTGAATCCATATAAATTGTACAAGTTTTAATAGGAGTCTTTGATGAGGTATGTGTCTTTGTATTTGTTCTAGCTGAACGAACAATCTTTGAAATTCGCTTTAGTAAATCAAAGCTTGTAATATAATGTTCATGTTGTTTAAATTCCTCAAAATCATAAACATTATTAAAGATTTTATATTGTTCATCGGAACAAATATTATTTAGATGACATATATCATTATAAATCTCTGATGAAATAATTGGAGCAAATGGTGCTAATAGAATTGTATAAGTTTTAATAACATAATTTAATACAGATGTCGACATAATCCATTCTTCAACACCACATTTTCCTTTAAGACGATCGCGATTAAATTTTAAATACCAGTTAGTAATATCTTCAATTAAATCAATAATCATTTTTACAGACTTTGAAAGATTATATTTATCCATATTTTTTTTAACTTCATTTGCAGTTTTTCCAAGATGTACCATAATCCAACAATCCATTGCATTAGTTGCATTCTTATAAGCATTCATATCAAAAGAAATATTCTGAACATGTTGATGATGAGTATGTTCCTTTAGAAATTCGGTAGCATTCTTAAAACGATATAGTAGTTGCTTTACTTCTTTTAGATCTTCTTCTTTGAATGCAAATGGTTCAGCATGAGATAATGGTGATTGTAATAGATACAGACGAATAGAATCTGCTCCATATTGATCAATTAAAATATTAGGATCAATAAAGTTTCCATCTTTCTTAGAAATCTTTTTACCATTTTCTCCTAAAACCAAGCCGATAGCCATAATATTCTTTGCTGGTTTTTTATTAAAAAGAGCAGTTGACAAAATTAATAGTGTATAAAACCACCCACGTGTTTGATCAATACCTTCTACAATAAATTCACTTAGTTCCTCTTTAGAATCAATAAGTTCTTTATTCTCAAATGGATAATGATGTTGAGCGAATGGTACACAACCACTTTCAAACCAACAATCAAAAACATCTTTTACTCGCTTATAAAGTTCACCTTCATATGTAAACTCAATATCATTGACAATTTCAGGATGAAGATCTGAAACTCGAATTCCTGAATATTTATAAAGAGTTTCAATTGAATCAATTACAATTGACTTTTTGCTTGGAGATACCCAAACTGGGATTGGTGTTCCAAAATAACGTGAACGAGAGATACACCAATCACGAGCATTTTCAAGCCATTGATTAAAGCGAACGCTTCCCACTGATTGTGGATACCAGTTAGTTTCCTTATTTAACTCAATCATTCGTTCTTTAATTTTTTGCACATCAACATAAAAACTCTCACAAACTCTATAAATTAGTGGTGTTTCAGTTCGATAACAATAAGGATATTGATGGGAAATAGATTGGATTTTTAAAAGTGAATTAAATTCTTTAAGATCCTTTAGAATTTGTGGCTCTGCATCAAACACCAAAAGCCCTTCATATTTTGTAATAATATTAGTATAATTACAATTATCATCAATTGGATTCATTTTAGCAATTAATTCATCATTTACAATATTCTTAAGTTTGCAAACTCTATAATCATCTTCACCAAATGTAGGCGCGAGATGGACAATGCTTGTACCATTTGTTTCTGATTCTTGAACATAATTATCTTCTACTACCTGAAAAAAGCTTTCATTCTGATAATATTTATAAATAGGTTCATATTTAATACCAACTAAACTAGAGCCCTTTACTGTTTTTAGAATCTCTTTCATTTTAAGCCCAGCATTTTTAAACTTATGCTTTCCGACAATATATGTTTCTCCAGTTTCAGTTAAAACATAATCGTAATCTAACTCTTTATTAACACATAATGCAAGATTTGCAACAAGTGTCCATGGAGTTGTAGTCCATGCAACAATATATGTGTTCTCCTCTCCTAGAACTTTAAACTTTACATAAACAGTTTTTGTAGTTACATCTTTATAATTTTGTGATTCTTCTGAATTAGACAATGGTGATTGAAGAGGATATGAGTATGCCACTACTTTATGACTACGATAGATTAGATCTTTTTCATATAGGGAAGCAAATCCCCACCAAATACTTTCCATAAAATTTAAATCCATAGTTTTGTATACATCATTAAAATCAGCCCAACGAGCCATCTTATTATATACTGGTTCCCAATCTTTTTCAAATTTACGAATAGTTTCCTTACAAAAAGTATTAAACTTTTCCATACCAATATTTTCAAGATCTTGATTAGATTTAATATTTAATTCGCGATTCGCAATACTTTCAATCGGAACACCATGACAATCATAACCTAATTTGTTATTACATGCAAAACCGCACATATTTTTATAATTTAGAAAAGAACTTTTAATAGAGCCAATAGCTAAATGACCCATATGAAGCTTACCAGTTACGAATGGAGGACCATCCATAAAATCAAAAATAGACCCGTTACGGGAGATATCGTAAATCTTGTACATGATTATTATTTAATATATTTAATATGTTAAATAATATATAGTCATACTTATTTCAATTTTTTTATTTTGTTGTTGTCATTTTTAAGGAAAAATTTTTATAAAACTATTTAGTGTTTGCGTGTTTTCTTGAACCACATAAGAGCGCAAAGAGCACCAAGAACTTGGGCTACAACATATGAACCAAATTGACTTGATGTTATATCACCTCTGGCATAGAACATAGCACTGACTGCAGGGTTAACATGACCACCAGATACTCTACCTATTAAAAAGATTACAACTGCTAATGCAAGACCAATTGGGATAGCTTCACCGGTGGCAAGAATTACACCAAGAAATACAAATGTACCGACGAATTCAGCAACAAATTTAGTAAGATCCATTTTTATATATATTATATAAAATATAAAAAAAAAATATATATTATATGAAAATATTTACAGGATCTGGAGTTTTACCTATTTTTATATTAGACAAAACACCATATTTAATTACATTCACTGTTTCTAGAGGAATTATATCTGATGCTGGTGGTAAAAAAGAATCGAGTGATAATATATTAAATACTGCTTGTCGAGAATTATTTGAAGAATCTGCAGGATTAATACACATAGATGAAAATAATCTGGAAAATAATTCAATATATATTGATATTAAAAATAATAATAAATACTATAGATCATATTTTATAATTATTAATGATATTGATACTACATATTATGATGAAAATTTAGAAAAATTTAAAAAATTTAATTTTAATCCATTTACTGAAACCCACGGAATAAAATTAATGAAATTAAATAATATTGATCTCGATAATAATAAAATTAAAATGACAAATATCGATAATTATAAATTAATTCTTGCACCAAGATTAACTCAAATTATTAAAAGAATAATAAAAAAATATAATAAATTAAATATTTTTTATAAAGAATTGAAAAATAACGTAGATCTGATAAAATTAAAAAAAATAAAACAAAATATTTCATCATATGAATACGACACATATAAAAAAATAAAAATAAATAATATTATAAGTTTTAGTTCAGAAAATTAATATGATGAACATGATGATAATTCATGATATTTAAAAAATCCAAGATTTTTTTCTTTATTTTTACCTCCTGCAATACAAGATGTGCGTAAAGTTATTTCTTTTGTATTAATATTTTCACATTTATTACATTTGTAACAATCAGAGTTATCTTTATTATGAATTATACCATTATCATCAGTCCATTTACATTTTAAGTCATCATCTATTTTTTCTTTTTTCATTTTATATCCATAATATATAACAACTATTATAATAATTATAATAACTATTGTTTGGGTTTTCATTATATATTATATATATTCAAAAAATTATATTAATAATTCTAAATTTAATATAGCATAATATTGAGGCAAATAATATAAATTATAATTATTATTTAATATGTAATTATCTTTATTAACTAATATTAATAAATTTTGATATGTTAAAATATTTATCATTTCTGTATTTAACATAATTAATTTTGAAAAAATTCCAATATTGTTATGTATTATATTTAAATTTAAATTATTTAATTGATTTATATTTAATGGTAAATATAACGTACCATTAAAATTTGTTTGATTTATATTATTTATTGGATTATATAAACTTTGTCCAAATTCATAATATAAATGTACTAGATAAAAACTCATATTTTATATATTACTATTTAAAAATATAAAATATATATTAGACGTTTAAAAAGGCATATTAATTTTTACACTTTCAAATAAATTTTGAACTGGATTTTTTTCTTTCTTCTTTTCTTCTGTTGGTCCTTGGTGCTCCTTTTTAACTTTCATAATTACTATGCAAATAATAATTATACCTATAATTAATAAAAACATTTTTTTGTTGCTTCCTTTTTTAGCTTCTGGCATTTAATATATTAATACAATATATAATAATTTTATTTTTATAAAAAATATATTTTATATATTTTTAAATCTTAATTATATATGAATAAAAAAAATATTATATTAATATCATGTCTAATAGTTATAATTTTTATATTATTTAATAAATTATATGAAAAAATAAATACAGTTAAATACTATATTTATGATACAAAAATAAAAGGACCAACAATTTTAATGTTAGGGGCTACACATGGAAACGAACCATCTGGATATTATGCTTTAAACGAATTAAAAAATGAATTAGATAATAATATTAAAGTTATAAAAAGGGGAAAATTAATAATTATACCAGCTGTAAATTATTATGCATTAAAATTAAGAATTAGATATTTACCATTATTTGGTGATTTAAATAGAAAATATCCACATAATTTAAATGATAACAAAAAATCAGATTCAAATATTATTAATCAAATAATAAAATTTTCAAAAGAAGCAGATTTTATTTTAGATTTTCATGAAGGATGGGGTTATAATAGAATAGATAAAAAAAGTATGGGGTCTACTATAACTCCAACTGATACAGCTAGATCTCATGAATTAGCAAAGATAATGTTAGATAATGTTAATAAAGATATAACAGATATGAATAAAAAATTTATAATATTAGCTAATCCAGAAATAATAAAAAATAAAGATAATTTAAATTATGATTATTCAAAAAGTATTGATATTAAAGGATCGCTGAGATATTATCAAAAAATATTAAATAAGGATTATATATTAATAGAAACAACTGGACAACTTAATATACAACCAATAAATTTGAGATTGAACCAAAATAGAATATTTATAAATAAAACACTTGAATATTATCAATTAATTTAATATTTATTTTTCATAATTTAATATAAATAATCGTTTTTGTAAACAATGTAATCTATATATATCATATTTTTTTAATTTAATATTTTCTCTTACTATCTTAATACAAAATTCATTAAAATTTAATGTATTTAATTCATCAAAATTATAATCATATTTAGTATCATTAATTTTTTTATTAATTAAGTCTCTTAAATCTTGATTATCATCATTATATATTACTTTTATTATATCTAAATTATTATTATTTACATTTAATATATGTTTAATATGATAATACCAATCTAAATTTTTAAAAAAATCGATTGTCTTATATTTATTTATGCATTCTATAATATCTTTTAAATTTAAATCAGATGTAATATAAAATAAATCATCTATTGTAAAATTATATTTTAATTCTGATATTGTTTCTATAAAATTTAAATTACTTACAGATAATGCATATTTAATATATTTATTATTTATTGGTATATTTTTTATAAAATGACATGCTAATTCATTATTATTTAATATAAATAATTCTATTTCTGATGCTGTTATCTTACCACTATATATTTTTTTTAATATATTAACCTTTTCATCTAATGTAAATATTTTATTTTTATTATGAAATAGTTTACAGTTTATAATTTCATTAATATTTGTAACTTTTTTAATATAATTAATTAAATAATTTAAAAATACAATTCTATTTTTATTAATAAAAGATATAAATATATTAATATCTATAATATTAAATCCGGTATAAACTACAATATTATTATAATCTAAAAAATAATCGTATTTTTCTATTTTAATATTTTTATTACCTATTTTTCTTATGTATTTAATATAAGTTTTTTTTCTAAAGTTAACATATTTTAATAATATATTAATTATTAATTCGTCTGCTTCAATTAATTGATCCAATGTAAATTCTTTTTTAGTAATATGTTTTTTGAGTAAATTATTTATATTACTTATATCTGGATTATAATTCATAATATGTTGTTTAATTTGATCATTATTCATTAAATCAATATTATCAATAAAATTTTTTATTAAATTAATTAGATTTAAAGTATATAATTTTATTTTAATGTTTGAATCAATAGATATATTTTTACTTAAAATCCATTCACCTACATTATCAATATTAAAATAATTTAATTTATCATATTCTATTACTTGATTTAATAATATTAAAAATATTTTATTATAATCTGGATTTAAAAAATATTTATCTATGATATTATCTATATTATTAAAATTTGAAATAATATAAGTAGATGTAAAGATATATTTCATATCATAATTATTTAATAAATAAAAATATTCAACTTCAGATAAATAATGTAATTTATCGATATTTTTTTTATTAAAAAATTTAAAATTATAACTTTTTAAATGTATCAAAATTTTTTCAATATTTAATTTAAAATATGTAAATAAATTTAATATAAAATCTTCATCTATTTTATTAAATTTTATATATATATTATCTATTAATTTTATCAAAAAACTTACATATATATTATTTACTTCAATAAATATTTTTTTAAATTCTTTATCGTTATATTCATAATTATATTCATCATTATCACCATTTTTATTTGTATATAATTTATCATAATATTCACCTTCTAATTTTTTAAATTTTGTTGCTATAAAATTTCTAATAATAAATCTATTATTAATAATATTTAAATATTTTTTAATATTACTATAAGTAGTATATTTTGAATCTATTATTTCAAAAATATCTATTTGAAATTTTTCAAAATCATAAGTTTTTTTTTTATTTGTTAAACATCTATAAAATCTATTAATTAAATTATTGTATTTTTTAATCTCTATTTTTTCTTCTTTACTATTATTTTTTTTTAAAGGTATATTTTTTATTTTTTTTATATAAATTCTTTTTTTATGTATCATTAAATAAATAATATTATCTAAACATTAAATAATTTATTTAATTATAATTTATTTTTTTATATAAAATATAATATATATATATATAATGGCAGGCTCTACAGGCACTATAGAAGGTACTGAAAAAAAAGGAAATAAAACTATGTTAATTGTTGGTATTATAGCTTTAGCAGTTATATGCTGCTCATCATCAATCGGAGCATTTATGTACAAAAAGAAACAAGATGAAAAGAAAAAATCAACAGCAACAACAACAACTGAAAAAAGTGATAAATTAGCATAAATAATATAAATAATATAAATAATAAATTTTATCATAATTAATTAATTATTATGATAAAAAAAATTGAAAATAATAAAAGTCAGATAATATATATTATAATATAAATATTAACTTACAGAATGTCTTATTCGCTCATTGATACTACAATGGATATTGGGCTCGATATCCGCTACAAGGAATTTGATGATCATATTGAAATTATTACCGAAACATCTTCTGATGATTTCGATGATTATATTATGATTATTTTGAATTTTGTATTAAACAATACTAGTGCAAAAATTAAGATTAATAAATATAGTAGTATTTCAAATATTACTACATTTATCCAAGATAAATATGGACTCTATAATACAAGCATGATCTATAATAACACCTTATTAAATAATGGATCATTCTTTTCTTTGAATATTAAAAATAATTCTATTATTAAAATTATTAATAATATGAAAACTGGTATTTTAAATAATACAGGTGTATCAAATGCTGTAAAATTATTGTTTTTGACACAGAAAAAAAAAGAAAAAATTTCTGCAAAAACAATCAATGATAATATTAATAAATATGGATTTTGGGGAGCATTTACAGAAACAGAAGAAAATGCTAAAAAGAAAGTTAAAAAAAATACTTATCGTTCTCCTGAATACAATCAAAAACGAGAAGAGATTGATCCAAATGAACTGCGTGAACTTGGTATGAAATATCATACTGCTATGCAAGAACTTTTTGAACGCGAACAAAATCAAAAAAAAGAACAGGATAAAATGCGCGAAAAAATCTCTTTACTAAAAGAAAAAATGAAGAAATCCAAGGATAAGAAAAATAAGGTTGTTGTTGAAGAGAAGAAAGAAACATTTTGTGGATTAAAAAAGGGATTTCTCCTATAATTTGTTTATTAGTTTACTATTTGTTTATTAGTTTACTATTTGTTTATTAGTTTACTATTTGTTTATTAGTTTACTATTTGTTTATTAGTTTACTATTATTATTAGTCTATTTTTATTTTATAATATTTTAATATTGATGTTATTATAATTGAAAATGTATATACTGTTGCAAATACTAAAAATGTTTTTGTATTTTTTGTATAATATTCATTACAATCATTACATGTTATATTCATATTTATTTATAATATGAATCTTTAATCTTTAAATCCTTCATCTTCATTTCTTTCACTAAAATAAGTTAATATATCCATTAATAAATCTTTAGAACATGTTTTTGAAGGTATTAATATTCCAGTTTCATCATATGTTAAATCTGTAAAAGGATCAAATTTATGATCAACTAATATTTGCCATCTTTCACTATATTTTCTATTTTTTTTTGATCCATGAAAATAATGTCTAATTAATCCTGGAACATATCCAAATCTTAAATTTTTAACTTTTTGTTCATATTCCTTTACAGATGTTCTATATCCATTAGTTGTTTTTTCATTTAATGCTTTTACACCATTACTTAATAAACTAAGCATCATAATATTATCACCAGATCCTAAAATAGATACCTCATACAATCCTCCCATTTTTTCATATGCCTTGCGTGTACAGGCCCATGCAAATCCAGGATGCCAATAATTAATACCTTTACTTTTATTATATTCATTTGTTTCTTTAACATATTGATATCCAGCACTATTAAATACTTGCATTGCATTATCATTTTTATCTAAATCTGCACAATGAGACCATACTTGTAATATATCATATGAACCATTTAATAATTTTAATGTATCTTTTGCCCATGTAGGTGATTCAAATTCAATATCAGCATCAACCCATGCAAAAGCTTTCCATTCTTTTGGTAAAAGATTCTTAACTCCTAAATTAATCATATTTTCTTTATGCCATATTGGTATTTTTGTTTTAATTTGTAAATGATTTTTATTAAGTTTATCGGTAACAATAAATTCTTGATTAGGATATATTAATTCAACCACATATAAAATAACATCATCTTCCATCTCCATTCTTTTAATAAATTCTCGTGCTAATATATATCGTCTAGCATATAAACATGGATTAGATATAACAATAATTACATGTAATTTTTCTTCTATTGGATCATTATTTATTATAGATTCTTTTACTTTATTACGTATAATTCTAATGTTATCAATCTCTATTCCATTTATAACTGTCATATATAATGTATTAAAGAATTTTCTTTTTAAAATAAATCTTAATAAATAAAATAATACATATTTTATTTATAAATTATTTAAATATATTTTATTAAAGAACAACTTTTTAAAACAGGTGTTTCTATATTATTAAAATCTATATTACAATTTACATTATAAAAAGGCATATTTTGCATTTGTGATGATGTATATGTTGCTGATGAATCCATTCCAGATGTTGATCCTGTTGATCCAGATGTTGATCCTGTTGTTGTATTATTAAAATTATTTTTTGTATATGTGCACCAGTTAGGTATTACACCAGAACTATCATAACTATTAGATCTATTACCAGTAGCTGTACATGTTATTGGTTTTGCATCTGATAAATTATTACATTGTCCCCACCAACAATTAATACCATCTTTTGAATAGCATTGAGGATCACCATTTTCATTTAATTTTACAGCCATTGTGTTATTATATGATGGTATACTAATACATTTCCAAGAAGATTCAGATGAATCAGATGAATTTTCTACTGTTGACATTGAATAAGATGTATTTTTATCATTATATTGAAATAAATATTGTTCTACTTTTCTCTTAATTTCAATTGGTAAATCATTTTGTATTATATCAGCGTTTAAAAATATATTAATATCATCTAAAAATCTATCTACTGGAAATGTGTCAGTGTCTTTTGTTTCAGTATTTGTAAATACAAAATATAATAAATTTTGTACAATTTCTATACTTAAACTATTAAATCCTTTATTTACTGTATTGGATGAATATAAATTTTTATTATCAGTTGTATTTATAATAGCTAAATCACCATTGTTTTGAAATAATATTTTTATATTAGACTTTGAAATGTTAACATGTGTTGATGATATAATTTTTCCAGTTGATAAATTGACTTTTATCATACCAATTGAATTATTATATATAAAAAATAAATGTTGATATGAACTAGCAACATTACTTGCTAATAAAAATATATTTGAAGTATTTAAAATATTTGTATTGCTTGATTTAATACTATTTTTTATATTATATGATGATTTTAGATATTCTAATTTTTTATCAACTTCTGTATCACTTGTTAAATGTTCACTTTTTCTAAAAAACATATTATAAATTATTAAACTAATAACTATAATCATAATTACTAAAACTATTTTTTGATTTTTTGTTAATTTCATTATATATTATATCAAAAAAAAAATAAATTTTTTATTGTTTTTTATTAGAAATTGAATAAAATTAATTTTAACTTCTTAATATCGTTGAGTGCCAAACTTAAGACCTCTAGGTGTATTAAGTTATGGGCATTCATGCAAGCAAAAATTACTTAATTTAAGGGAGGCTTAAATTAATCACTTTTTGGTACTGGAGAAAATGGTGTTGATATGTCTGGAATTTTTTCTTTATAAATTGATAATATAACTAATGCAATAAGAGTAATACTGATTAATAAAAATATTAGATCTAAAAATGTTTTTTTAGATTTTTTAGTTTTTACTGGTACAGCTTGTACTGGTACAGCTTGTACTGATGCAGTTTTTACAGCTTCTTCTTGTTGAATCTTTTTAACTTCTATTTCATCTTTAAATGTTACGCGTTTTTCTTCCTTTTGTGGAGCATCTATTAATATTTCCTTTTTAATTTCTTCTTTAAGTTCAGTTACTATTTCTTTTTTAATTTCTTCTTTTAATATTTTATCTGATTTTTGTTTTGTATCTACCATATCTGTGCTTGGAACTACTAAAACTGTTTGTACTGGGGCTGGTGTAGCTGTTGGTGCTACTACTAGTGTTGATGCAGCTGGTGCAGCTGATGCAGCTGATGCAGCTGGTGCTACAGGTGGTGTTTGTAATACTACTGGAATTGGAGTTGGTGTTGATACTACTACTTCTGTAGGTGTTACAGATGCTGCTAAAACTTGTGATCCAGATACATCTTTTGTTTCTGTACCAGATGCATCTTTTATTTGTGATCCAGATGGATTATCTAATCTTTCATTACATTTACTCTTACCAAATATTAACCATATAATAACTATTACGGCTATTATTATAATTATTTTTTGACTATTGTTCATGATTATATATATTATTAATATTAAAAAAATATTAAAAAATATTAAAAATCTATATATTTAATACAAATATCTGAAAAATTATTTTCATCAACTTGAGTCATTTTAATAACTCCTTCTGATTTTTTAATTTTGAAATTAAAATATTCTTTTATATATTTTTCTAATTGTTCTATATGATATAAACCACAATATATCACTATTTTTTTATTCTTATTATTTTTTATTATATCATTTATTTTATCATAAAGAACATTCATAATATAAAATTCCATAATATCTGATAATATTTCATCTAATACTGATATAATTAATTCCATTTGGATAGGATATATATCTTTTGGATATTTATATAAATCATTATTACAAAAATATACAAAATTATAAAATTTTTTAATAAGTTTTAAATATAATTTACCTAATAATGTATCGTCTATATTTTTATTATATAGTGTAAATTTTTTAAATAATTCATTTTTAAATAAATAAACATTATAAATATTTATTATTTTTTTAATTAAAATATTATTATTAGATTTAATATCAGTAATATCTATTAAGTCTAATCTTATATCTATAGCTGTAATTTTATCCATATTATTCAAATATAATTTTCTTATATTTTTTACATGTTGTGAAGTTGAAAATAATTCTATTAATTCTTTATTATTTGGTATCTCTTCTAATATTATTGTGTAATGTTTATTTAATAGTTGTAAAAGATAATCATCTATTGACATTTCAATACTTGAATTACATGTATTCATATATTCGTGATGTACATCAGATATTAATAATATTTCTATATCTTTAAATAATTCTGAATTAAATAAAATAGTATATCCAATTGCTCCATAAATTTTAATATCCATATATTATTATTATAAAAAATATTAATAAAAATTGAATATTTATTATATTAATATTTTTTATAATCCTTTTAATATTATTAAATATATATCAAATATGGAAAATATTACAGTAGGAGAAGAATTTGAAATGATTAATTTAAATATATCAGATAATAATAATATTTATAATTTTATCGAATTGTCTCTTGCTGAATTAAATACACTTCGTACAAAAATTAATAAATTAATTTCTGAAAAATATTATAAAGATGTTAAACCATTACAAAAAATTTATGAAAATAAACGCAGCAATTTAATTTTATATATTATTATTAATAAAAATAAGATATCAGATCAACAAAAACAAATATATGATAATATGTTATATGATTAATTTATCTTAACTAATTTATGTTAATAATTTATTTATATTAACTAATTTATATATAATACATGGAAAAATGGCTTTATTATTCTATAATATTAATAATAGTATATATAGTTTGGACTATAGTATTTGAATATGTTGCTAAAAAACATACAAATTGTTTTTGCGTAACATTATTTACATATATATTTGCCGGTCTAATATGTATAATACTTTTACATAAACATATTTACGGTGGTAAGTGTAAACATTTTGGAAATTTTGGAGATATTAAAGATATATCTAAACCAGTTTTATTATTTATATTGATATTATCTGTATGTATTATTATTTCAAATAGAATGTGGATGAATGGATTATCAAATGGAGGAAACTCAGGCTATATTGGTTCTATTAGCAACTTATATATTATATTTGTAACTGTTATTTCAGCATATATGTTTAAAAATAAAATAAAAAAGGAACATATTATAGGTATAATATTAATGACTGGAGGAGCATTTTTAATTGCTAAAAAATAATTATTAATAAATTGCGTTTTTAAAATATATAAAGTTTATCTTATTAATATTATATTAATAAAATAATGGATATAAAATCAATATATAATATAATTAATTATAAAATTATCATATTATCTTTTACATTTATTGATTGTATGCAAATATTAGGTGCTTATAAAAATGCAAATTATTTTTATGATTAGCTTTTAATACAACAGCATATATATTTCTTAAAAAATGATTGTACTTTTTCTTTATTAAATTTGATATTACCATTTATTGCATCAACAAGATTATCAATAACTGTTGGTAATGTAAAATCAATAATTGTATTTAATGCAAGTCGTGTCTCTTGTGAATCAATTTGACTATTAACTACTTTTTTAATTACATTTATTACAAGCATTTTCTTTTGTGGTCCTGTAAGTTCTTTATATTTTTCTACAATTTGCATAAGTTCTGTTGCAATAACAATTATATTTGTTGGGGTAATTTTTTCATGATGAACACATTTCATATATGAATATAAATGTTCAACACCATCTATTAATATGTTTTCTGGTTTTATTTCAATCTTATTAACAACTTTATTTGTTTCTACAATATCATCATCATCTGTATTTTCTTTATTTATACTAATTTGTTCTGGTGGTTCTTTTAATTCTTCTAATTTAATGGCTATAACATCGTTATGTTCTTCTGTTTTAATTTCATTAACTTCACTCATTATATAATATTATATAATGAATAATGTTTAAATTATTTTATTAAGACCATCCTCTTGTTGTTAATAAAAAGTCAACAAAAAATATATGACTAACTTTTAAACATCCTGATAAACAAATAATTAAATAATTCTCTGCTTGTTTATTTGACTTATTATATAAAGAATAATAAGATTTTAAAGGATCTGGATAATATGTAAATAAATTATCATTTTCTGATAATTTTATGTATGTTAAATCTGTAGGAGTTAATTTTGTCGTTAAATTTCTTGATTCTAAATCATAATTATAATCTATCTGATTTAAATCTAATTTTATTCTATTATAATATCTTTCTCTTTTATCAAGTTTAATTAATTCTTCATCAGAAACTTCTATTAATAATCCATTTGTTCTTGATTTCTCATCATGTTTTATACCAGCATATATTTTATCATTTTTACAATATATCCAATGTCTTTGAATTTTATTTATAGTTACCGGTATTATAATTCTATTATCTTTATTATCTAATTCTTGTCTATATTTCATATTAATTAATGATCCATATGCAAAAATATAATTTACCATATATTATAATGTCTAAAAAAAATATATACTCTATAATTATATGTATATTAAATTTACAAATAAAATCGATCAATTAAGAAAAGTAGCCGATTTTTTTGCATTATTTATATTTTTCATATTAGGATATTATTTATATAAAAATGGGCAAAAAAAATTAAGTTATTTTATATTTCTCGCAGGATGTGCTGATTTATTATTTACATATGATGCTATAAAATTACACGGTTTTACAGGATTATTTAGAGGCTTAATATAATTTGATATTTAGTTTCAAAACTTATATCAAAATCATTAAAATAATCTGTATATTTTAAAGTTTCAAATAATATTATTATTTTTTTTGTATTTATTGCTTTAATATTATTTAATTCTTTAATTTTTTCAAAAATATTATCTGAAAAATCATCTATAGTACAGATTATAATTGCTATCGGATAATAAGTACTCAATGCAAAAAAATAAATATTATTTGTTAATTGATTGTATGTAAATTGTGAATATAAATTATTTATACTATATTTTTTTTTATTATATATTTCTATGATGTTTACTATATTTTTTAAAAACATAGTTTTTCCTGTACCAGATTTTCCATATAATCCAATTTTTATTATATTTTTATCATAATCATTAAACATAGTTACAAAATAATCATAATATTTTTTAACAGAATCATCAAAATTAATAATCTTATCATAAAAGTCATTATCTATTTTATTTATTTTTCTTATAAAATTATAATTATCTGATTTATCTAACTCATTAAATTCTTTTTTATTAATATAATTATTAAATTCTAAATATTCAATATAATTATTAACATAATATCCAGAATCATCAAATTTTGTATGTTTTGTAATAAATTTATTATGTTTTTTTGAATTTAAATTATATTTTTCATAATTAAATATATTTGTACTTGTATCATTATTATATTGATTTATAAAAATTAAAATTTGATCTTTGAAAATATATTTTAAAAAACTTTTGTAGTACAAAAAATTTAAATTTAATGCATTTATAAAAACATTGTCAATTAGACCTCTATATTCTAAATATATGTTTTCTTTAATATGTATCTTTTTGGGGAAATAATATTCTTTAAAAGAGTGTAATATTTTATATCTATATTCTAAAATTGATAATAAAGATACGAAGGGTATTAAAAATATTAATAGCATTTATATTTATTCCTATTAGAATATATTATTAGGTATATTATATTCAATATTTTTATAAGTGTTAAAAAGTTGAATATAATACTCATAATAATATATTCTAATATTAATAACATATTTAAACATAATGAATACATTGAATGTTGGAGAATATTCTTTAATTAGTTCACTACAATCTAATTTTAAAACAAATAATATGATATTTGATATGGTATTAGGTCTAATAATTGCAAAATTTATAACATATATATTTAACGGTAATATATTTGAAAATATATCATATATATGGACAAAGATTATTAATTTTGATTTTAAAAGAACAAAAGGTAAAGTAGTTATGATATATTCGCCTCGTGAAGATAATAATGATGAAAAAAATGAATGTGTTGTAATTCAAATGATTAATTATATGATTAAAACTAAGTTAAATAATGTCAATTCAATTTATTATAATAATACTGGTAAATCACTTATTATTAGACATTTAGATAAAATTAAATTTCTTGATAATGTAGATGTTGCTATTTTTTCTGAAGAAATTGATAAAAAGAAAGATGATATTATTGTTAGTCGTATTACTATTTATAATATTGTGTTTACATCTTCTATTCATACAAGTAATATTATTGAAAATAAAATTAATTCTTGGATAGAAGAATGGGAAAAAAACTCATATAAAAAAGATACACAGATTGCAAATGATTTAGATGTACCTCGTGATTTTAAATCATTTAAAACATTTGATAACTTATTTTTTGATGGTAAAGATGAATTAATTAAAGCAATTAATAGATTTCGTTTTAATATTGATGATTATAAACGTATCGGTAGACCTTATACTCTTGGAATTCTATTATATGGTGAAGGAGGATGTGGTAAAACTTCTGTATTAAAAGCAATATCAAACATGACAGGTCTCGATATTCATACTATTAATTTTAAAAAATATGATGATACTGATAATTTATATGATACTTGGTTTCATAGTCTAAAATTAGGTTCATGGAAAAGTACAGCTTTATCTGAAAAAATTATTCATATACCCGAGGTAGATTATCTATGTGATGAATTTTTAAAAGATGATGATATTATAAATAAAAAATCAGAAAATAGCGATGATAAAAAAATTATTATTAATGTAAATGATAAAGAAGATAAAAATGAAAAAAAAAATAAATTAATATTAAATAAGGCATTTTTTAGAGAATTATTTGATGGTGTTGATGAACAACATGGACGTATCATAGTTATGACAACTAATAATATTGATAGATTAGATCCAATCATGATTCGTGATGGTCGTATTGATATTAAAATTAAATTTGATAAAATGTCAAGAGATAATACTATCAAATATTTAGAATATGTATTTGATGAAAAAGTATCTGATATAAATTCTATTCCAGATAGAAAATATACTCCTGCAGAAATTCAATCAATAGTTGAAAAAGCCCTAATTAATGATATGACAATTGATGATTGTATTGTTAAATTAATTAATAAGTTAATAACTTAAAAAATTGAAAGTTTCTTTATATTATAAATAATACATATAATATAAATAAATACTAATAATAAAATGGGTAACGGTCAGTCAACATCATCACGTGATCACCGAATTGCGTGTCAAGAAAGATATGTAAGTAGTCAATTATCAAAAATTAAATCAAGCTCATCATACAATTCAAATAAATATACAGATCGTCAAATTCAAGGAGCACTACGTCAAGAATATAATGGATTTCGTAGCAAGAATTCAAATGATTATGTTCTAGCATCTGATTATAATAAAATGCGTGGACGATATAATTAAAAAATTGAAATTTTATTTATAATGTAATATTATAACAATAGAGATAATATATTTAAACATGTTTAAACAAATTATTTCTTTTCGAGATGTTAAAATTTATCGTAATGCTTTAATAGTATTCGATATAGATGATACTGTGCTAGGGTATAAAGAATTTTCGCATGATTACTTTCATAATCAATTAAAATATCATAAGAGAAATACTTCTTGTGAATTAACAATTATGAATAATGCTGTAAATGATTGGTTTAATTTAGTTAAAAAAAGTACACCACATCATATGGATGAAGAAGGGTTTGTTGAATTAATTAATAGAATAAATAATAATGATTCAGAACATTTATTCTTGACAGCAAGAAATCCAAAATTCAAAGATATTACTGAAAAACATTTAAATAAAATAAAAATTAATCATAAAAATATTTATTATGTTGCTGGAGGTAATAAGGGTGAAATACTAAAAGATATAATTAAAAATCATCCAGAATATAATAAAATTATTTTTATAGATGATATGGAAAAAAATTTAACAGATGTTTATAAAACATTTGGAGATAAAATAGATTTATATCATTTTGTTAAAAAATATTATATTTCATAAAGTAAATTAAATCATTCTTTTATTATATTTTTTTATTTCTATATAATCATCATCACTAATATTATCAACATCACTTAATTCATCACTATGTATAGATATAGAAAATGAATCTGAATCACTATTATTTTCATTATTATAATTATAATCATTATTATTATTATGATCATCATCATCATTATTTTTAATAATTTCTTTAAGTTCTTCTTGTATTTGTTCTAATTCTTCCATTTTTTCCATTTCTTCTAATTCATGATGAAGATAACGTAAATA
>JACCDO011087893.1_pt1 | contig 23262 bp, 20 predicted proteins | sample 7446101 | NCBI WGS metagenome assembly JACCDO01 (sample SAMN15323440, study PRJNA562643) | freshwater metagenome | isolation source: river surface water | place: USA:Blue River Watershed | collected 2017-08-16
AGATTCTATTAGTACGCTACGTAATGAATATGCTATGGTACCGCTCGGAAAAGACGAGTTTATTTTTACCTCTGATCGTTCAGCATCTACCGGAGATGAAAAATACGGTTGGACCGGCGAGAAGTTTTCAGATTTCTATACTACGAAACTTGTAGAAGGTGCTTATACACGACCAAAAAAGTTTTCGGACAATATTAATACGGCTGGACATGAAGGTACTTGTGCTTTCAATAAAAGCAAGACCGAAATGATCTTCGCAAGAACAGTTGTAGTAGGAGATAAGGAAGATAATTTTACCCAGCTTTATGTTTCTCGTAAGGATGCGGATGGAAATTGGCAGCCAGCGACTAAACTATTGCTTTTCGGAGACGATACCTTACAAAACGTCGGTCAGCCTTTTTTAACGGAGGATAGCAAGACCTTATTCTTCAGCTCGGATGCACAAGGCGGCTTTGGCGGAAAGGATTTGTATGTAACCTCTAGAACCGCAGAGGGATGGTCGCAACCGCGTAATCTTGGTCCGAATATCAACTCCGACAAGGATGAGGTGTTTCCTTTTCTTCGAAAGGATGGATTGTTTTTCTTTTCCTCTAATGGATTGGATGGCATGGGTGGTTTAGACATTTACTACGCGCAAAAAACAGGATGGAAATTTTCCAGACCAACTAACCTGCAATGGCCGATGAATAGTGGTGGCGACGATTTTGCTGTGTTTTTCACGTCGTACCAAGGCAGTGAATTGCCAGATACTTTGATGGGTAAGGGTTATTTCTCTTCGAATCGCAGTGGCGGTCGTGGCGGCGACGAATTGTTTTATTTCGAGTTAAAGCATGAGACGAAGTATCGTTTAGAAGGGATGATTTATGGGGATATTGAAGGGAAGCCAGTATTGCCTAATACTATCGTACAATTGTTAGAGATGGAGAACGGGATTGCCTATCCGGTGGCAAGTGATACCACGGATGCGAAGGGGAGCTATGCGTTTACCATTCAAAAGAATAAGGATTATAAAGTAAATGCAAGCGCCAAGACTTTCTTTGCGAAGTCGGATTATATCAGCAGTAAAAACTTGCCTCAAAATTATGAGGCTTTGGTTACTTTAAACAAAGATTTGAGCTTGGTGAAGATTGTCAAAAACAAGTTGATTGATGTGCCGAATATCTTCTACGACTTAGATAAATCAGATATTCGTTCAGATGCGGCTGCAGTATTGGATTCTGTTGTAATGCCATTATTGGTGGAGAATCCGGACTTGAAATTTGAATTAGGTTCGCATACAGATGCACAGGGCGATGATGAATACAACCAAAAGTTAAGTCAGGATCGTGCGGATAAAGTAGTGGCCTATCTTATTGAAAAAGGAATTTCCCCAGACCGTCTTCTTTCGAAGGGATATGGGGAAACACAAATTATAAATCGTTGTAAAAATGGTGTTCAATGTAGTGATGAGGAACATCAACAGAATCGTAGAACTACCTTTAAGGTGTTAAATCCGAACGGTAATTAACGGTTTCTGAAATTGAAGATGATCACACCTGTTTCATCTTCTTCTGAAGATTTTTCATTGAATATCCAACTTTGAGCAGCTTTGATGGCAGCAGCCTTTAACGTAGAGTTAGAGGTAGTAGAACCTTGTCCAACATAGATTGCTTTAACCACCTTACCGTTTTTGTTCACGGTAATTTGGATTGCTACTTTACCGGTCTCTTGAGAGTTTTCTTTTGGTATGCTCTTGCTACGTGGTGTACGTCCTTTCAAACCTTTGATACTCCAACCTGTACCTTGTGTGCCTGGTCCATAAGAATGATCACCGATATGGTTTGTTGCGTTAGGATCGCCATCTGGGGCACCCATATCGCCGGTTCCAGTTCCTGTACCTTCACTAGTGCTGTTATTCGATTTATTTAAAGCATTTCTAAGTTTGTTTTTAACCGCATCTGCTTTCGCTTTGTTAGCTGCGGCAATCTTAGCTTGCTTTTGTGATTCGATTTCTTCAGCAGTAGGTTGTGGGTTTTTGCTTGGCTTATCTGTCGGCTTCGACTTGATATTGCTTTTGTTTTTATTCTTGTCGTTTGTTTTTACCGGAGCGGAGTCGGGGTCATTATCATTGGTTTCAAGATTCTGAGGATCCGTATCTCCACCACCTCCCGCTTGTGCCAAATCACCGCCAGCAGTAGCGCTTTCAGACTCGGCAGACAAAGGCTGTTCGTCGCCACTTCCGTTATCGCTATTGCCAAGATTCACTTCCATTCCCATTTCTTCCAAAATAGGAGGAGGGTCGGGGAATTTGTATTTCACGAAGTACAAGAAAAGAAAAAGAGCCACGACAATACCCATGGTGGTTCCACCGGCTATGAAATGTTTTTTCGATTCGTTTTCTGAATAGGTACTAATCATAAGAAATGATTTATTCGTGTTCAGTTGCTAAAACCGCTTTTACTTTTAAGTCGCGCGCGATTTTAAGAACGTATACCACGTTTTCGATAGGGACTGACTTTTCAGCATTAATCACAATCGACGGATCTAATTGATCGCCAAGATAGGGTTTAATGGCATCTGCCAATTGATCTGCGTTTACTTGTGTGGTTGCTACAAAGTAGGTATTATCTGCTTTGATACTAACCACTACCGTTTGTTTACTTGTGGTATTGCTATTTGCTTTTGGTAAAGGCAACTTAATCACATTGGGGTTAGCCAAAATAGAAGCCAATAAAAAGAAGAATAGCAAGAAAAAGAGGATATCGCTCAGTGAGTGAACGTATACCTCTGCATTGTGTTTATGTCTTCTGCGAAGATTCATGATGCTATTGTTCTAAGATTAATGAGAAGGTTCGTGCAATAAATCCACAAATTCGAAGGAAGAATTTTCAATTTTATTTACTACGCGGTCGATCATTGCGTTCAAGGAGTTATAAAATACGAAGGCTAAGATACCAACCATCAAACCGGCAGCAGAGGTAACCATTTTAACATTGATACCACCAGCGATTGTGCCGATACTCAATACGTTAGCGCTAGCTACTTCATCAAACAATTTAAGCATACCTGCGATGGTACCAAGGAATCCGAACATTGGCGCGATACCAGCGATAATAGAAAGGATATTTAACCAACGTTCCATTTTGTAGATTTCCAATTTGGCAACATTCTCCATACTTCTCTCGATATCTTTGATTGGTTTACCAATACGATCGATCCCTTTTTCAACGACGCGAGCAACAGGGTGGTTGAATCCACGGCAATATGATTTTGCCGCTTGGATATTACCATTAGCGATATGATCTTTCACTACATTCATAAAACGGTCATCTACTTTTCCTGCTTTAGAGATGGTGATGAAACGCTCAATGAAAACGTAAATTGCACCGATTAATAAAACGGCGATAGGAATCATGATTACACCTCCTTTCGTTAGTAGGTCGAGTAGGGAAGTTGGTTGTGCAGCCGCTTTAGGGGCTTCCGCCGCCACGGTATTCGCAATTTCGTTGGCAGTTGCAGTTGCAGCAGTTACCGCAGTTTCAGTGCTTTGTAACAAGAATAAAATGATGTTGTTCATTGGCTTAAAATGTTTGATTTAAAAATACACAGAAGCTTTGTTAGAGAAGGGGTTTGTGGTTTCTAATTATTAACCCGTGTCGAAGTTCTGTATATTAATTTGCACGATACGAAGGAATCTGTACTTTTGTTACAATAGAATGTTAAAATATGAATTGGTTCAAGTTGTTTTTTCTTTCTTCGGTGATTCTGTTTTCAGTTTGGAGTTGCGCCAAGGATCCATGTAGCGGCGTTATTTGTAAAAACGGCGGCGCGTGTTTGGATGGCAATTGTGTCTGTCAGATGGGTTATAGAGGTGCGGACTGTGGACAGCAAGTACGCTATCAATTTGTTGGAGATTTTGTAGGAGATGGTCTTGATCAAAACAAAAATGTTTATCGCGCTTGGCACGCCATTTATAACGCGAGCGGGGATAGTGCTATGCTAATGCAATTGAACGTACGCGATAGTGCAGCAGTATTGAATCTTGCTTTTAAATTGCGTATACAAGCTGATTTGAAGAGTTTTTTATTGGATACTGTTCATCAAGGGACCTGTATCTACAGAGGCTCGGGATACTTAGGGCAAACGATTAGCAGTCTTTCATTACAAAAGATTGATAATGCACTTATGGATACTGTAAATTATGAGTTTGAAGAAATGATCAAACAATAAGCTTAAACGCCTTCTGCTAAAGCTTTTTTTGCTTTCTTTCTTTTTCTATACCAGATAATACCTCCAGCCATTACCATTAAGTAAGGACCTAGTAATAGGTATAAAATACCAGCGTTCAGGCCTTTCGCTGTTGTGTTGCCTTCTTTCAGCGAGGTTCTTGCAGCTTCGCCACACATCGGACATTGCGCTAGAACGGTTCCTGCAAATAAAATCAAGGCGATGCTCAGAATGATACGGAAAGACTTTGGTTTCATAACGCGTAATTATTCTGCAAAATTCGTTTAATGTTAGCATAAAAGCAACTTAAATTGGCTTTAATTCTCCTTCGCCTTTTGTACCTTTGTTAAATAAATTCTTTAGACATGTTATATCAAATTCCAGCAGCTAAAAATGAACCGGTATTAAATTACGCTCCGGGTAGTAATGAACGTAAAGCATTGAAAGCCGCATTGGCTGAATTGAAATCTCAAGAGGTGGATATTCCAATGTGGATTAACGGCGAAGCAGTGCGTACTGGAGACAAACAAAGAATTCATCCACCACACGAAATCAAACATACCTTAGGCTATTTTCATAAAGGAACGAGTGCAAATGTTGAGGCCGCAATTGCTTCTTGCTTGGCTGCAAAACATGATTGGGAATTTATGCCAATGGAACAAAGAGCAGCTATCTTTTTAAAAGCAGCTGATTTATTGACCACTAAGTATCGCTATAAAATGAATGCTGCCACTATGTTGGGGCAGAGTAAGAATGCTTTCCAAGCTGAAATTGATGCAGCATGTGAGTTGATTGATTTCTTGCGTTTCAACGTACAGTTTATGTACGAACTTTATGCGCAACAACCTGTATCGGCTCCCGGTATGTGGAATCGCGTGGAATATCGTCCACTAGAAGGTTTTGTGTTTGCTGTTACGCCTTTTAACTTTACTGCAATCGGCGCTAACTTGCCTACTTCAGCTGCAATGTTGGGTAATACTGTTTTATGGAAGCCTTCAGACACGCAAATTTATTCTGCGAATGTGATGATGGAAATATTGATGGAAGCTGGTTTGCCAGCAGGTGTAATTAATGTGGTGTATGGTGATGGTCCGATGGTTGGAGAGATAGTATTCTCACATCCTGACTTCGCAGGGGTACACTTCACCGGAAGTACCAATACCTTTAACTATATGTGGAAGACGATTGGTGAAAATATCGGCAAGTACAAGAGCTATCCTCGTATCGTTGGTGAAACAGGTGGAAAGGATTTTGTGTTGGTGCATCCAAGTGCCCATGCTGATGTGGCTGCCACCGCTTTAAGTCGTGGTGCTTTTGAATATCAAGGACAAAAATGTTCTGCAGCTTCACGTGCGTATTTGCCGAGTAACTTGGCTGAAGCAATTAAAACCAAATTGGTTGCAGATGTAAAAAGCTTTAAAGTAGGTACAACAGAAGAGTTTGGCAACTTCGTCAATGCTGTAATTGATGAGCGTGCTTTTGATAAAATTGCAGGCTTTATTGATCAAGCTAAAAATGATACAAGCTGTAAAATATTGGTAGGCGGTACTTATGATAAATCAGAAGGTTACTTTATTCAGCCTACTGTGATTGAAACGACTGATCCGAAATATTTGACTATGTGCGAAGAAATCTTCGGACCGGTATTGACGATTTACACTTATCCTGAAAACGATTTTGACGCTATTTTAAAAGTGGTCGATAGCACCTCTGCGTATGCGTTAACAGGAGCTATCATTGCTCAAGATCGTACAGCGGTGGAAAAGACGCTTCGTGCTCTTCGTCATGCTGCAGGTAATTTCTATATCAATGATAAGCCAACCGGAGCCGTTGTTGGACAACAGCCTTTTGGTGGTGGCCGTAAGTCGGGTACCAATGATAAAGCTGGTTCAATTTTGAACTTGTATCGTTGGGTTTCTGCGCGTACGATTAAGGAAACCTTTAATCCTCCGACAGACTATACCTACCCGTTTTTGGCGAATGACTAATTAATAAAACTCAATCGATTGCTATGATTCCTTTAAGTGTGCCGCATTTAGCGGGTAATGAGTGGAAGTACGTGAAAGACTGTTTAGATACAGGCTGGATCAGTAGTGTTGGTAGTTATGTTAATCGCTTTGAGGAGCAAATGGCGGAGTTTACTGGCGCTAAATACGCGGTGGCTTGTATGAATGGAACTACGGCATTGCAAGTCTGTCAGCGTTTGATAGGCGTAGAGGCAGGTGATTATGTAATCATTCCTAATATAACTTTTATTGCCACAGCCAATGCGGTGGCCTATATGAATGCAGAAGCTTTGTTGATGGATGTTGATCCGAATACTTGGCAGATGAATTTAGCTTTACTTGAAAAGTTTTTGCGTAATGAAACTGTTGTAAAAGACGGTCATTGTTATGCGAAGAAGGATAATAAGCGCATCTCCTGTTTAATGCCAGTTCATGTTCTGGGCAATGTAGCAGATATGGATCGTATGATGTCCTTAGCTAATGAATTCTGTATTCCGGTTATTGAGGATAGTACTGAATCTTTGGGTAGTTATTATAAAGGAAAACATACAGGAACCTTCGGTTTGATGGGATGTTTCTCGTATAATGGCAATAAAATTATTTCAACTGGAGGAGGAGGGATGATCGTTACGAATGATGAAGCCTTGGCGAAACGTGCGAAACATTTAACGACGCAAGCGAAGATTCATCCTGAAGAATATATTCACGATGAGATAGGTTATAATTATCGCTTGGTGAATATCCTGGCAGCTGTAGGAGTGGCGCAGATGGAGCAATTGCCTGAATTTTTAAAGAAGAAGCAATTTATTGCCGACTATTATCGCAATGCTTTACAAGGAGTGGGTGATATAAGTTTTCAGCAGGTTGAACAAGATGTGCAAGTGAATGAATGGCTCTTCACTTTTAAGTCGAAGCATTCACGTCAGCTTTTAGAGGCGATGAAGCAAGCGGACATTATCGCTCGTCCTTTTTGGATGCCAATGAATCAATTGCAAATGTTCAAACATAATTGGTACTATACGGAGCAGGATACTTCAAACTCCGTTTATAAGGACTGTTTGAGCATTCCTTGTAGTACCGGTATTAGTGAAGCAGAAATGGCTAGCGTAGTAAAGGTTATAAAAGATTATTTTAAAGCGTAGTTATGGTTTTGCATTTGATTGTGGCGGCTGATGAAAACAATGCGATTGGTTTTGGCAATCAAATGCCGTGGCATTTGCCGGTAGATTTGAAGTACTTTAAAAAAGTCACTTCTGGTCATCCAGTTATCATGGGTCGTAAAACATTTGAATCTATAGGTCGCTTATTGCCAAATAGACGCAATATCATTATTTCTAGAGGCGATTTTAAAGTTGAAGGGGCAGAAACCTATCCTTCAATTGAAGAGGCGCTTTCGCAATTTCCTTCCTCAGAAATAGTTTTTATTATTGGTGGAGGTCAGATTTATGCCGCTACGATTGCAAAAGCAGATCGGGTATATTTAACGCGCGTGCATACTAAAGCTGCGGAAGCAGATACTCATTTCCCTTCATTGGATGCGCTTGAATGGCGTGAAATTGAATCAGAAACGGTGCTTTCGGACGAAAAAAATGCGTTCGATGTAACCTTTCAGGTTTTCGAACGCATTTAATATTTAGCTTAATTGAGCTTCTTAACGGTAGAGCACTTCTTTAACTACCTTCACTACTTTCGTTGTATCAGGTAAGTAAGCAGCCACTAAGTTTGGCGCATAGTGCATGGATGAATCTGCACCATTTACACGACGGATAGGCGCATCTAAGTAATCGAAGGCATCCTTTTGGATACGGTAAGCGATTTCAGTACATACGGCTCCGAAAGGCCATGATTCTTCCACAATTATAACACGATTGGTCTTCTTTACAGATTCGATAATCGTTTGCATATCTAAAGGACGGATTGTACGTAAGTCGATGACTTCTGCGCTGATACCTTCTTTCTCTAACTCTTCAGCAGCAGCTAAAGCTACTTTCATCATTTTGTTGAAAGAAATTAGGGTAACATCGGTACCAGTACGTTTTACGTCTGCTTTTCCAATTGGGATATAATATTCTTCCTCAGGAACCTCGCCCATATCACCATACATCATTTCACTTTCCATGAAACAGATAGGATCTTCATCCAAGATAGCCGACTTCAACAAGCCTTTAGCATCATAAGGATTAGAAGGGGAGATTACTTTTAAGCCTGGGACATTCGCCATCCAAGATTCGAAAACTTGAGAGTGTTGTGCGCCTAACTGACCTGCAGAACCTGATGGTCCGCGGAATACGATAGGGTTGCCAAACTGACCTGCAGACATAGCGCGCATCTTTGCAGCACTATTTACAATTTGGTCGAAGGCAAGCACTGCGAAGTTCCAAGTCATAAATTCTACAATTGGGCGGCAGCCGTTCATTGCAGAACCAACTGCGATACCTGCAAAGCCTAATTCAGCGATTGGCGTGTCAATAACACGTTTTGGACCGAATTCATCAAGCATACCTTGAGAAACTTTATAGGCACCATTATATTGCGCCACTTCCTCACCCATAAGATAGATTCGGTTGTCGCGACGCATTTCTTCTTGCATGGCTTCACGAAGAGCCTGACGGAAAGCGATTTGTCTCATTATACTTGAATTTTTAGCCTTGCAAATATACTATACAGGCGGTGTTATTTCAATTTTTAGGTCTTTTGTTTTTTCTTCTTTGCTGCAGGGAATAGTACATTATTTAGGATAAGGCGATATCCCGGAGAATTCGGATGCAAAGAAAGGTCGGTTTTAGGGTCGCCAACCAAGTGCTGATAGTCTTCTGGGTCGTGCCCACCGAAGAAGGTCCATGTGCCTTTACCAAGCTCACCATGGATGTATCTTGCCTCTGCAGCAGGTTTGTTTTCGCCCATTATCAACACATTTTTTTTAACGAAGGCGGATTTGTAGGCGGTGGTTTGTCCCATAAATCCTTTAATGGTCCGGATATGGTCTTGACAAAGCATCGTAGGTACAGGGTCCCATTTCGCTGAAAAATCAAATAAGGTAAAGTAATCTAGGTCCATTGGTACTTGACGCGTGTTCGTTGCATCAATATCACTGTACTCATAAACGTAAGGGTTCATCTCTAAGTGATAGTTTTCAAATGCAATCCCATTCGTAAAATTTAGTTTTTGAGCCGCCCCAGGCGTAGTCCCGTCTCCGTCAAACATAGCTTCACAGATATCTTTCCCTTCTGCCGCTAAGGCAATATCATAGGAGTCAGTTGCACTACACATAGCGAATAAAAAGCCACCACCTGCTACAAATTCTTTTATCCTTTTGGCAACCGCTAGTTTTAATTGAGAGACTTTACTAAAGCCATGTCTACGCGCACATTCTTCATTTAATTGTTGATCATCTTTATACCACTGTGCATTCGCATAGGCGCCATAGAATTTGCCATACTGACCTGTAAAATCCTCATGATGAATATGCAGCCAATCATATTTGGCTAGTGTTAGTTCATCTAAAATTTCGTCATCATAAATTATGTCATAAGGAATTTCTGCGTAGGTCAAAACCATTGTAACAGCGTCATCCCAAGGTAATTTGTTCTTCGGTGAATAGACCGCAATTTTGGGAGGTTTTTGTAGTTTGATTAAGTCCATGTTTACCTCTGGATCTGCTATTTGACGAAGGATGTTTTGATACTGTGCAGACGGGATTACTTCATAACTCACGCCTCTTAAGATGCATTCTTTTTCAAGCTCGTTGTTGTTTTCTGCCGCAAAACTGCCACCTCTGTAGTTGAGTAACCAATCTGCTTCAACGCCTTTGTTCAAAAGCCAGTAACAAACACCATAAGCCTTCAAATGCTCTTTTTGCGAATCATCCATTGGGATTAAAAGGGTAGACGATAATAGTTTTATCGGTAGCAAGAGCGTTAAAATCAATAAGATTTTTTTCATTACCCTAAGATAAGGAATGCTTTAAGTCGACAAAAAATAATACGTTAAAAAATACGAAATGCGAGCATCTTGCGTTATTAATCAAACAGAAATTATGAAAGAGGTGCAATTGAGTCATGTTTGGGAGTATCAGTTATTTGATGCCAAGGATTTGAAAAGTAGTAAAGGTGAGCTGATTCGTATTCTGGATCAAGGAGTACTGAACGTCAATTCAGGACCTGATTTCATCGATGCTCAGATTTATGTAGATGGTTTATTGATGGTGGGTGACGTCGAAATTCATATTAAGAGTAGTGATTACCTAAAGCATGGACATCGAACGGATGCGGCTTATGGAAAAATGATACTACATGTAGTATATGAAGAGGATGTGCACCTGCCATTTTTAAATTGTCCAACTATTGAGTTGAAAGGTCGGGTTCCCTTACAGTACTTGCGGCATGTGCAGCCAACGAGTAAGTTAGACATCTATTGTAGGTCACTTTGGCGGAATGATACAGCCGACAAGTTTAAAGTTGAAATGGAACGTACCTGGCGCGAACGATTACTAAAAAATAGGCAAGCTCATTTAGACCTTATTCAAAGATTTTATCCGTACGATGTAAAGTTGTTGTATCAATTGCTTTTTCGCGTATTTGGCCAGCCGGTCAATCAAGATGCTATGGAGCTTTTATTTGCCCGTATCCCATTTGAAAAAATGATGGGGCGTTTGAGTATCATGGATTGGGAAGCTGTTTTACTCGGTGTTGGTGGCTTTTTAACAGCGCTTGCTGAAGATGTTTATATCATTCAATTACGCGAGCGTTATCGGATACTGAAGATGCGTTTTGCATTGGAAGAAATACCTGCTTCCTTGTGGCGTTTTTCAAGAATGCGACCAGCGAATTTTCCTCCGGTACGCTTGATCCAATTGGCTCAGTTATGTGCCTTATTGCCCAATTCATTGGAGCATTTGAAAAAACGTAATGTTGCAGAGGCATTACAATGGTTGCATGAATTAGATATTCAAACATCTTTGTTTTGGCAAGAGCCTCGTGTTTTACAAGGCTATACCATTAAAGCTTCTTATCAATTGCTCAGCAAGCAAATGAAGGCTTCTGTTTTTGCCAATGCATTTGTCCCATATTTTATTGCATTAGAAGAGGATACTCAGTTGGAGCTTCTCATTGAGTCTGTGTCCAGAAGCTTAGCTAAACTTCCTGCAGAAACGAACCATGTTATTTTACAATGGAATAGACTTTTGCCATCCATCACTTCAATGGCCGATTCGCAAATGATTTTAGCGCAATATAAGCTCAAATGCATACATCAAAAATGTATGGATTGCTTGGTGGGTATTTCAGTATGTAAAGACTAGGCTTCCTCGTCGAGTAGTACTAAATCTATCTCGCGACGATCCGGACTCACATCTTTGATCAATACTCGAACTTTCTGTCCTAAGGTATAGGACTGTCCCGTATATCTACGATAGAGTGTCATAGAATTTTCGTCGTATTCTACCGATTCGCCCAGTGATTTTACCGGAATCATTCCCTCACATTTGTCAGGTTGGATTTCAACGAACATACCAAAATTGGTAATGCCGCTGATCACACCGTCGAATTTCTCGCCAATATGTTTTTTCATGAACAAAGCCTGCATAAACTTGATACTATCACGTTCTGCAGTAGCAGCTTTTCTTTCTTGCTCAGAGGATATTTTGCATAAATTTTCCATTACAGCCTCAGCGTATAAAGAACCTTCACTTTCTAACACAGTTGCAAGTACGCGATGTGTCAAGACGTCGGGGTATCTTCTGATAGGAGAGGTGAAGTGACAATAGAAATCAAAGCCTAGGCCGTAGTGACCAATATTTTTGGTGGTATAAATTGCTTTGGCCATACTGCGAATACCCAAAGACATTAAGATGTTTTCTTCTGAATGTCCTTTGATTTTTACAAGCATTTCATTGAATGACTTTGCAATTTTATCCGGTTTGCTTGTGTCGATTTTCAAACCAAATTGGTGTGCAAATTGGTTAAACGATCTTAGTTTTTCTAAGTCTGGTAAATCGTGCACACGATATGGGAACGGGATTGGACGACCTTTGAATGTTTTTTTAGAAAGGAAGAAAGCAACACGACGGTTTGCCAAAAGCATATAATCTTCAATCAATAAATGCGCGTCTTTTCTTTCTTTCAATACAATAGCGGTTGGCTGTCCGTTTGCATCCAATTTGAAGCGAGGTTCAACCGTATCAAAGTTAATCGATCCTTTTTTGAAACGTTCGTCTCTTAATGCGTGTGCGATTCGATTCAGAATACCTAATTCATCTGCCAAATCTCCTTTTCCTGTTTCAATAACTTCTTGGGCTTCTTCGTACGCAAATCTTCTTTTCGAGTGGATGATCGTTCTGCCAAACCATTCATTATAGATTTTTCCTTTGCTATCCAATTCAAATACCGCTGCGAAACAATACTTGTCTTCATTCGGACGAAGGGAGCAAAGCTCATTCGATAGACGTTCTGGAAGCATAGGCAAGGTTCCATCCACCAAATAAACACTCGTAGCACGTAATGCCGCAAACTTGTCTAATTCGGAATTGATTGGCATGTAGTGGGAAACATCCGCGATATGAATACCTACTTCGTAATTGCCATTTGGAAGGTGTTGGAAGGAGAGGGCGTCATCAAAATCTTTCGCATCCACAGGGTCGATCGTGAAGGTGGTAATCTCTCGAAAATCCCTTCTTTTCTTCTCTTCTTCAGCGGTTATTTTACCATCGTAACTATGCGCTTCGTCTAATACTTCTTTTGGGAATTCTAATTCAAAGCCATTATCTAGAAGGATGGTTTGCCACATCACACGATTCAACGTATCTTCCGAAATAATCTCCGTAACAATACCGATTGGGTTACGACCTCTTCTAAATTCCGCTTGCGGTTCTTGTTTATTCTTTTTAGATCGAGCGGCTTGCGGTAGACCAAAACTCTCTTTTACTTCTGCCGGCACATATCCTTTCTCATTATAATCGGTGATGGCGCAAAGCACTCTGTCTCCGTCTTTCGCTCCTTTAATATCTTTGATTGGAATGAATATGTCTGTTACCATTCCATAACGACGATCCGGTAAAACGAAGGCGAATAGTTTTTTTACATGGATAGTGCCCATGAATAATTTCGTGCCACGTTCTTTTACCTTGATAATTACACCTTCTTCACGCGAGCCGTTTTTTCTGGTAACTTTTACCGAAACTTTATCGTTGTTTAAAGCGCCATTTAGATCTGAAAATCTTACTAAAATATCTTTGTCTGGACGATTTTCGCAAATAATATAAGCGGAGCCCGAACGCGTCATTTCAACTTTCCCTTCGTATACTTTCGGAGCTGCATTGGCAAACTTTCTTGCCGGAGCACTGTTGCTATTTCTTTTTCTGCTATCTGCGGTACCCGGACGAGCACTGCGACGCTTTTTATTTGAACTGTTTTTCAATACTTAATGTTTGAACAAACTTAACATTTTAAAACGGCATTATAAGTAATATCTGCTTTTCTTAACTTTGCATTAATGAATCCAGTTTGGAACGCAATTTTTATAGGACTTATTTTCGTGTCGCTTCTGCTTCCAATCCATTCCTATGTCTTTTATCCATGGCTCTTGAAGCGCTTTAGAAAGCAATATCCCTTGCAATCTTCTACTGTTGATTTGACCAAAAAGGTTTATGTTCTAATTGCTGCCTATAACGAAGAAAAGGTAATTGCAGAAAAATTAAGAAGTATTGTAGAATCGAATTATTCATTGACAAATCTGGAAGTTTGGATTGGTTCTGACGCCTCTATAGATAATACTGATACGATTGTGCTCGATTATGCGCGGAAGTTTGAGTTTATCCATTTGGTGCGAATGGAAGGACGTTTAGGTAAACCTGCGATTATTAATCGATTGGTTGAATTATGTAAGGTTAATCCAAACGATGACGAGATTCTAATTCTGACAGATGCTAATGTCTTTTTTCAGAAGGATATGCTTCAAGCCTTAGTCAATGGATTTCAAAATGAAAACATTGGGTTAATAGGTGCGAATGTTGTAAATAAGGTTCCTGAAAATTCTTCCATTGGTGAATTAGAAGGAATCTATATCAATAGAGAAAATTATATTAAAAAGTTAGAGTCGGATTGGGCAGGGGTATTAATGGGCCCATTTGGTGCATGTTTCGCATTGCGGGCGAGAGATTTTGTGCCTATTCCTTCTCATTATTTAGTCGATGATTTTTATTGGTGCATGCAGGTGTTGAAACGAAATCGTTTAGCGTGTTTTAATGCTGAAGCCCTTTGCTATGAAGATTTGCCCGGCGATTGGAAGGAAGAGTTTAGAAGAAAACGTAGAATAGCAAGAGGGAACTTTCAAAATTTGAAGCACTTTAGCAGTCTTTTGCGGAATCCTTTTTCCAAACGAGGTTTCGCGTTCCTTTCACATAAGGTACTACGTTGGTTGAGTCCTTTGTTCTTCCTTTTTTCACTAGGACTGGTACTGATGCTGAACTTTATGATGGCCACAGTGTTAATAGCTGTAATTGTTGGTGGAGTGCTAATTGCTGAATTAATTGCTAGAGTTTTAAGAATTAAAAGTTCCCCATTCAATGCAATCTTGTATTTTTGCCTAATGAATTTGGCGGTGTTTATTGGAATGATTGAATATTTGTTCGCTAAACAGAAAAATGCGGGTTGGAAGCCAACTTTACGAAAAGTGTAAAAACGAAGAAGATGTTAAATACAATTGATGAAGCTTTAGAAGATATTAAGCAAGGTAAATTACTCATTGTGGTGGATGATGAGGATCGTGAGAATGAAGGAGATTTTTTTGTGCCTGCAAGAATGGCTACTCCTGAAGTCGTTAATTTTATGTCGAAATTTGGACGCGGTTTGATTTGTACACCGATTTCGGAAGAACTATGCAGTCGATTGAAATTGGATATGATGGTGAGTGAGAATACTAGTCATCATGCGACTCCATTCACTGTAAGTATAGATTTAATGGGCTACGGATGTACCACAGGTATTTCTGCTCAAGATCGTTCCAAGACGATTTTAGCCATGTTAGATGAGAATGTGAAACCGGAAGAGTTCGCTCGCCCTGGTCATATTTTTCCGCTCAAAGCTCAAAAGGGCGGTGTTTTACGTCGTACTGGTCATACCGAAGCTGCAGTTGATTTATCTGTAATGGCTGGATTTGAACCTGCAGGTGTGATTGTAGAAATTATGAATGAAGATGGTAGCATGGCTCGCTTACCTGAGCTTTTGGAAATTGCCAAGCAACACGATATTAAAATTATCTCGATAGAAGATCTAATCAAGTATCGTATTGAAAAAGAGTCTTTGGTAAAAGAAGAGGTGCGTGTGATGATGCCGACCCAGTGGGGTGATTTTGAATTGATCGCATTCTCTCAGTTAAATAGTCATGAAACACATTTAGCCTTGAAAAAAGGCGAATGGACGAAAGACGAGCCTGTGCTTGTACGCGTGCACTCTTCTTGCGTTACAGGAGACATTCTTGGTTCTTTACGTTGCGATTGTGGCGAACAATTGCATCAGGCCATGGAGATGGTGAATGAAGCAGGGAAGGGCCTTATCCTTTACATGTATCAAGAGGGAAGAGGTATTGGTCTTTTGAATAAGTTGAAAGCCTATAAATTGCAAGAGCAAGGTCTAGATACTGTAGAAGCTAATCTAGAATTAGGTTTCAAGAGCGATGAGCGCGACTATGGTGTCGGAGCGCAAATTTTACGTCACCTGAATGTGGCTAAAATTAAATTGCTTACGAACAATCCTAGAAAGCGTGCAGGACTAATCGGATACGGATTGGAAATCGTAGATAATGTGTCTATTAAGGTTTGCCCTAATAAACACAACGAAAAATATTTGCAAACAAAAAGAGATAAGCTAGGTCACGACCTAGCTTAATCTGCTATTCCATAGAACGCATACGTTCGTAGAGGATCATTCCCGCGGCAACACTTACATTGTAAGAGTCAAGTCCTTTGTTGATAGGAATTTTGAAGGTTTCGTCTGCTCTATTAATAATGAGTTGATTTACACCGATTCCTTCTTCACCTAATACAATCGCCATCGGACGATCGAATTCTATTTGGGAAAGATTTTTACTAGCTTTCAAATCACTCACTAATACGTGAATTCCGTTTGCTTTACACCATTTGATTGTTTGTACTAAATCAATTTCACGACAAACTTTCACATGATTCAAAGCGCCTGCAGAGGTTTTTAATGCATCTGAATTGATAAGCGCTCCACCTTTTTGCGGAACAAGAATAGCGTGAACGCCGGTACCATAAGCAGTTCTAGCAATGGCACCAAAGTTTCTAACATCTGTAATATGATCTAAAATCAAAAACAAAGGTTGTTCTCCGTTGGCTTGTGCCTGATTTAGGATGTCTTCTTTGTCGAAATATTTAATCATCGCTAATAATCCAACCACCCCTTGGTGATTTTTATTGCGCGCGATATAATCTAACTTTTCTCTTGGAACAGATTTTACAGGGAGCTCTAATTCGCGTGCCGCTTGACGAATTTCACTGATACCAGGACCTTTAAGGTCTTTCTCTATGTACAATACCTCGATTTCTTTACCAGCTTGAATAGCTTCGAAAATAGGATGTCTTCCGTAAATTAATTGACTCATTATTATTGATTGAAGGTGCAAGGTCTTAAAAATTATCCAAACCCCGAAATCCTCCTTACCTTTGCGACATGTCTTCGGTACGAATATTGGCGATAGAATCTTCTTGTGATGATACCTCTGCTGCAGTAATTGAGGATGGAAAGGTCCTTTCCAACTATATCTGCACCCAAAAGGTACATGAGCAATATGGTGGCGTAGTACCTGAATTGGCTTCTCGCGATCATCAAAAAAATATTGTTCCAGTAGTAGAAGTGGCGATGAAACAAGCCAATATCTCATGGAACGAAATTGATGCGGTGGCATGTACCACTGCTCCGGGATTGATAGGTTCTTTGTTGATAGGTGTAAGCTTTGCTAAAGGATTGGCACTTTCTCTTAACAAGCCCTTGATCGCTGTTAACCACATGAAAGCGCATGTAATGGCAAATTTCTTGAATGAAGAAATGCCAGCCTTTCCATTTTTATGTTTGACTGTATCCGGTGGCCACACACAAATTGTGTTGGTGAAAGATTATCTCGATATGGAGGTGATTGGTGAAACTACCGATGATGCGGCAGGAGAAGCTTTTGATAAGACTGCAAAAATTTTAGGCTTGCCTTATCCAGGAGGCCCACTTATCGATAAATACGCTGTTGGTGGCGATCCCAAAAGATTTAAATTCCCTGAGCCGAAGATTCCTGGCTATGATTTTTCTTTTAGTGGTTTGAAGACCGCTATTTTATATTTTATCCAAGAACAGACTGCTTTGAATCCCAATTTCGTTCAAGAGAATTTAAAGGATATTTGCGCTTCGATACAAGAACGGATTGTGAGCATTTTAATGAATAAGTTGAAGAAGGCAGCTAAAGAAACAGGAGTAAGCACCATTGCGATTGCAGGTGGCGTGAGCGCGAATAGTGGCTTGCGATGGGCCGCGAATGATCTTGCCCGACGTCATCGTTGGAAATTACATATTCCAGAATTTCAATACTGTACAGATAATGCAGGAATGATTGCCATTGCTGCGCATCATCTTTATTTGAAGAATGAATTTGCGCCATTGAATGTGGCCGCTTCAAGTAGAGCGCATTAAACGTATCTTTTAATGGATTTTTTTGAGTGCGTGTGAATAGTGACTATTCATCTTCGATGATATTTTCTTATTTTCATCTTCTAATACTGTGTTATGAATAATCCTATTGCAGAAAGAGTAAATCGTTTGAGTGAGTCACAAACCATTCAAATGGCAAAGTTAAGCCGCGAGCTGAAAGCGAAGGGTTTAGATATTATTGATTTGAGTTTGGGAGAACCTGATTTTCCTACCCCTTTGGCAGTGAAGGAAGCAGCAAAGAAAGCCATCGATGATGGTTATACCTATTATACGCCTGTTGCTGGCTACGCCGACTTGCGTGAAGCGATTTCGCGTAAATTTAAAAGAGAGAATAATCTGGATTATAGTCCTGAACAAATCGTTGTTTCGACAGGTGCAAAACATTCCATTATCAATGTGGTTTTGAGTTTGTTGAATCCAGGCGAAGAGGCGATCATACCTACGCCTTATTGGGTTTCTTATTCTGAGATGATTAAGATGGCGGAAGGCGAGATAAAGTTTATCAAAACAAGCATTGATCAAGATTTTAAAATCACAGCCGCTCAATTAAAAGCTGCTCTGACACCTAAAAGCAAGTTGTTAATTTTTTCATCGCCTTGTAATCCGACTGGTTCTTTTTATACGAAAGAAGAACTCGCGGCATTAGTAGAAGTGATAGCAGAACATCCGACCTTACATGTAATCTCCGACGAGATTTATGAGCATATCAATTTCGATGGTAAGCATGAAAGCATTGCGCAGTTTGACGTAATTCGTGATAGAGTGATTACGGTAAATGGCGTCTCTAAAGGGTTTGCCATGACAGGTTGGAGAATCGGTTATATCGGAGCTCCGTTGGCCATTGCGAAAGCGTGTGATAAAATTCAAGGTCAGTTTACCAGTGGAACGTCATCGGTATCGCAACGTGCGGCACTAGCGGCATTGGAAGGTGGTTTAGAAACAACCAAGGAAATGGTGAGTGTCTTTAAACGCCGTAGAGATTTAGTATTAGAAGAATTACGTAAGATCCCGAATTTACGTGTTAATACACCTCCGGGAGCTTTCTACGTTTTTCCTGATGTGAGTGCATATTTTGGAAAATCGTATAATGGAACTGTAATTAAGAATGCAGATGATTTATGTACTTATTTAATACAAGAAGTACATGTTGGAATCGTTACAGGAAGAGCCTTCGGGGATGATCATTGCGTTCGTATCTCTTATGCAACCAGTACTGAGAAATTGCAGGAAGCAATGCGTCGTTTGCAAAAAGGCTTTGCGCAATTAGCTTAAGAATATGATTAAAGTATTACGCCCAATCAATTTGTTATTCATTGTCATTGTAATGATAGTGATTCGACTTGCGTTAATTGTTCCCTCTTTAGCTACGATAGTAGTCAATGAAAGCGACTTTCTATCGCCTGAATTATCGGATTTTCAGTACGCAATGCTTATTCTAAGTGTCATTGGATTGGCAGCGGCAGCGTATGTCATCAACGATTATTATGATCGTGAAGCAGATAAAATCAATAAACCAACTCGTGCAGTAATTGGGGTAAAAATTCATGAAAAGGATGCACTAATCTGGTATTATGGTTTGAATGCGATAGCTTTAGGACTAGGGCTATTCTTAGCTTTACGCGTAGATAATTTAAGATTGTTTTATCTTTTTGTCGTTTCCGTGGCTGTTAATTGGCTTTACGCAAGATACCTGAAGAAAATCGCATTTATAGGCAATTTGGCGGTTTCAGCATCCTTGGCAATGGTCGTTTGGATGCCTTATTTGTTTGAGCCGGTTTACTTTGCCGACGACTTAGACGGAATAGAAGGTATGGTTGATTTTATTACGAAAGTAATCCTCTGGACTTCCGCAGCCGCATTTCTCTTGAATCTGATTCGTGAGATTGTGAAGGACCTTCAAGATGAAGAGGGAGATCGTGCGATGGGGTGTAAGACATTACCAATAGCTATTGGAATTCCGTTTACCGTATATATTTTACAAGTATTGACACTGGGTGCTATTAGCGGGTTCGCTTATTTAATGTATCGTTTCTATTTGATGGGGGTAAATGAATTGTATTGGCTACAGCAGATGAATGTCTACTTAGGATTATCCATACTTGCACCTTGCATCGCCTTATTCATAGCCTTGTTTGGGTATAAGAAATTTAGTTCTAAGCACTGGGGATGGATCAGCCATGCTTTAAAATTGATCATGTTGTTGGGATTGTTTTCCTTATTGTTTTTTAAACATTATTTAGAGTCTTAATATGCGTAAATATATTTTAGCTTCGGCCTCTCCTCGTCGTCAGTACTTATTAAAGGAGGCTGGGATTGATTTTGAATGTATTCCTAGTATTGGAGTGGATGAAGAGTTGATTGCTTCGCAAATAATGGAGCGCAATAATGTTGAACTCTATTGGATTCCGGAAACCTTAGCGAAGGAAAAGGCGCGTGAAGTGGAAACGCGTGTCCCTAAGGGGAGTATCATTATCTCCGCAGACACTATCGTGGTTTTGGATGGAAAAATTTTAGGAAAGCCTAAATCTGAAATGGAAGCTGTCGAAATGTTGCGTAAGCTTTCAGGGAATAAACATACCGTAATTACAGGCGTTTGCTTGATTAAGGCAGGAGAGCCAGGCGGTATTTCGATGTTTAATGTTAAGACGGAAGTAAGCTTCAAGCGTTTACGCGAAGACCAAATCCAGCATTATGTTAGCACTTATCAGCCATTGGATAAAGCAGGTGCTTACGGCATTCAAGAATGGATCGGATACTATGGCGTAAGCGGTATAAACGGTTGCTTCTATAATGTTATGGGACTTCCGCTAAGTGCTTTGATGGAGGAGTTAGAACGCTTTGAAGGCGCCTAATTAAATTCCTCTTCTCTTTTTCTCTTCAGAAATCAATTTTAATTCTCTACTCATTTGTCCTGAGATAGAGGTGTTTTCTTGTGCACGACGAATCAGGTAAGGCATTACATCTTTCACTGGTCCGAAAGGAAGGTATTTCGCCGTATTATAACCACCGTTTGCTAGGTTGAAGGTGATGTGATCACTCATGCCAAACAATTGGGAGAAATAGATATGCGGATGATTCGCTGGGATATTTAATAGCTTCATCAAGGTGCTCGCATTCTTGGCACTTTGCTCGTTATGCGAAGCGCAGAATATCGCCATTTGCTGATAGTTTTCGATACACATAGTTACTGCAGCATCGAAGTCTTTATCGCAGGTCTGCTTATCAGGTTGAATAGGAGAAGGATAGCCCATTTGCGTAGCGCGAGCTCTTTCCTTTTCCATATAGGCGCCGCGTACCAATTTCAAAGCATAGATAACGCCTGCTTCTTTCATGATTGGCATGGTCTGCATTAGATATTGTAAACGATCGTGACGATACATTTGAAGGGTATTGTACACGACAGGCTTTTCTTTATTGAAAGCCATAATCATTTTATTGACTAAAGCATCTACTGGGTCTTGAATCCATGATTCTTCCGCATCAATTAGGATGGCCACATTTTTTGTAGCACCTGCCTGACATACTTCACGGAGACGATCGCTTACTCTTCTGAATTCTTCTTGTTCAGTAGTGTTCAGGGTTTGTTTCGCTTGCAGCTTTTCCAAAAGCTCAAAACGCGCTAGGCCAGTCACTTTGACGCTGATAAAGCCTATTTTTCTATCTGCAGCTAGGTGGATGATTCGAATAAGCTCTTCACGAGTATGATCGAATTCTTTTTCAGATGATTTAGCTTCTACTGCATAATCGAGAATCGATTCAACTTTGTATTGCAAAAGGTGATTTACGGTAGGCATCGCCAATTCAACTGATTCTCCGCCACAAAATTGTTTGAAAATCGTTTTGCGAATCAATCCTTTAATTGGCAAATGAAGATTGAGTGCTAACGAAGCCGCATGCGTCCCGATTTTTACCAAGGACGGGTTGTTCATCATTTTAAATAAAAAATAGGCTTGTTTTAACTCGCCATTATTTTTACTTTGGAATGCGATTGCGGTATTGTCAAAGGAAATTTGATTCTGACTCATAAGACTTCTATAAAAGATTATCTCAACAAATTTTGGGACTTAAATATCGTTGGAATATTTGAAATTGCGAATGAACTTTATCAACTTGTAAACATTTCGCAAAAATGGCTATGAATGCCGAACTTATAGTCTATCTTTGTTTCCCGTTATGACAAAATATATCTTTGTAACGGGAGGTGTTTCCTCTTCTTTGGGAAAAGGCATTATTGCCGCATCATTAGCCAAGTTATTGCAAGCTCGCGGATTGCGAGTTGCCATTCAAAAATTCGACCCTTATATTAACGTAGATCCCGGTACATTGAACCCGTACGAACATGGAGAATGTTACGTTACGGATGATGGTGCAGAGACTGATTTGGACCTTGGACACTACGAGCGTTTTTTAAATACGCCAACTTCTCAAGCGAATAACGTGACTACGGGCAGAATCTACCAAACAGTCATTAATCACGAGCGTGAGGGGGTGTATTTAGGTAAAACTGTACAGGTTATTCCGCATATCACTAATGAAATCAAACGTCGTATGCAAGCTTTGGCTGTGACGGGTGAATATGATATTATTATTACTGAAATCGGAGGCACGGTAGGGGATATAGAAGGATTGCCTTTCATTGAGAGTATTCGTCAGATGAAATGGGAATTAGGCAATCAAAATGCGATTGTAATTCACTTAACCTTGATTCCATATTTGCGTTCTGCAAAGGAATTGAAGACAAAACCAACGCAGCACTCCGTAAAGGATTTGTTGGAAATCGGTATACAGCCAGACATTTTGGTTTGCCGTACAGAAATGGAATTGAATGCTGAATTACGCCGTAAATTAGCTTTGTTCTGTAACGTGACCGTGAACAGTGTGATCGAAGCTAAGGATGTAAGCACCATTTATGAAGTGCCTTTAGAGATGCTCCGTGAAAAACTTGATTTGACGGTATTGGAAAAATTAAACCTTAATGTTTCGAAAGAACCTGAATTAGGGGTTTGGCGTAAGTTTTTGGACACATTAAAAAATCCAAAAGGGGAAGTAAGAATTGGTTTAGTAGGTAAGTATATTGAATTGCAGGATGCTTATAAGTCGATCTATGAAGCCTTTATCCATGCTGGCGCTAGCAACGAATGCAAAGTAATTGTAGAATCTATTCACTCGGAGCATTTGAACGGGGATAATGCGGCAGAATTATTAGGTCATTTAGATGGTGTCTTGGTGGCTCCTGGCTTCGGCGGTCGTGGTATTGAAGGCAAAATTGATGCGATTAAGTATATCCGTGAACACAGAATTCCTTTCTTTGGAATATGCTTTGGTATGCAATGCGCTGCAAT
>JACCDO011380537.1_pt1 | contig 23260 bp, 22 predicted proteins | sample 7446101 | NCBI WGS metagenome assembly JACCDO01 (sample SAMN15323440, study PRJNA562643) | freshwater metagenome | isolation source: river surface water | place: USA:Blue River Watershed | collected 2017-08-16
CTGATTGACTAATTAATACGGTCTTGTAGACGTCTGCCATAATCGATCTTGGAAGCTAAATAAATATGAGTATCGTCGATAACAAAAAAGCCTTCTTTGATTATTTTATCGAGGAGCGCTTTGAGGCCGGGTTGGTGCTAGAAGGATGGGAAGTCAAAGCCATCCGCGCTGGTCGCGTGCACATCAAGGAGGCGTATGTTGTCATTCGCAAGGCGGAGCTATTCCTAATTGGGTGCCATATTACCCCCCTACTTTCTGCCTCAACCCACATTGTTCCCGATAGCGTTCGCACGAGAAAACTTCTTCTTAATGCCATAGAGATTCGTAAATTGATTGGCAAAGTCGAGCAGAAGGGCTACACCTTAGTCCCACTCAATCTGCATTTTTCCAAAGGTAACGTGAAGTGCGAAATTGGCTTAGCAAGGGGTAAAAAACAACATGACAAGCGCGCTGCTACCAAAGAACGGGAATGGGAAGTCCAAAAGGGTCGTATTGCTAGAGGCGATTTAAACGCATAAAGCTAGCTATTAGGCCGCTCGACGCTTTAACTGAATATCAGGGCATTTATGCACATTTATGGTGCATAACAGCACTAAACTGCTTCAAAACAAATAAAACATCTTGTCCGAAGGCATTAGTTTAGTAACTATGAAACTGCCTTTTGATGAAATGCTCGACAGCGCCGGTAAGGCGCGCCCCCACTACCAAATTTTTCATAGTTGGTTAAAGCAACAAAGCGACACCTTAATGGGTCTCAAGCGCGCTGAAGCTGACCTCATATTTAGACGGGTTGGCATCACCTTTGCTGTCTACGGCGATGACTTAGGCTCCGAGAGAACCATTCCCTTTGATCAAGTTCCGCGTATCTTTACCGCTAAAGAATGGGAGCAGCTTGAGGCCGGATTACGCCAACGTGTCAAAGCGCTTAATCGCTTTATCTATGACGTCTATCACAATGAAGAAATCATCAAAGCAGGCATCGTACCTGCCGAACAAATCTTCAATAATGCGCAATATCGCCCTGAGATGCGTAACGTCAATGTGCCCAGGGATATCTACGCCCAAATCGCTGGTATTGATATTGTGCGTGCAGGCGAAGGCGAATTCTATGTATTAGAAGATAACTTGCGAGTCCCCTCTGGTGTGTCTTATATGGTTGAAGACCGCAAAATGATGATGCGCTTGTTCCCCGATTTGTTTCAGAAATACCGTGTCGCACCAGTAGAGCATTATCCCGATCTTTTGCTAGAGTGTCTCAAGTCGGTTAAACCTGATGATGTTAAAAAACCCAACGTTGTTGTTCTAACACCAGGTATGTATAACTCTGCATATTTTGAGCACAGCTATCTTGCACAGCAAATGGGCGTGGAGTTGGTTGAAGGCAAAGACTTATTTGTCAAGAACGAACAAGTGTTTATGCGTACCACTCAGGGCCCAGAGCGGGTGGACGTGATTTATCGCCGCGTGGACGATGATTTCTTGGATCCCCTCGCTTTCCGTTCAGATTCCACCTTAGGGGTAGCAGGCCTGCTCTCCGCACATCGCGCTGGCAATGTCACACTCGCAAACGCCATCGGGACTGGTATTGCAGATGACAAATCGATTTATCCCTATGTGCCAGACATGATTGAGTTTTATCTTGGCGAAAAACCCATTCTCAATAATGTCCCCACATTCCAATGTCGCAAGCCGGATGATCTTGCTTACACCCTAGCTAATCTGGAAAAACTGGTCGTGAAATTAACCCATGGTGCTGGCGGCTATGGCATGTTGGTTGGTCCCGCATCCACAAAAGCTGAAATCGAAGAATTCAGAGCCCATTTAATCGCAAATCCTGATAAATATATTGCCCAACCCACTCTGGCGCTCTCCACATGCCCAACATTTGTTGAATCAGGCATTGCCCCTAGACATATTGATTTGCGTCCCTTTGTGCTTTCAGGAAAAACCATCAAGATGGTTCCCGGTGGCTTAACCAGGGTTGCCCTCAAAGAGGGGTCTTTAGTGGTGAACTCGTCCCAAGGCGGGGGCACTAAAGACACCTGGGTACTTGAAGAGTAAGAGAGATAGAACATGTTAAGTCGCACCGCTGATTGTCTATATTGGATGGCTCGTTATACCGAGCGCGCTGAAAACACCGCCCGCATGCTTGATGTCAACCATCAAACTTCTTTGTTGCCACAACCGAGCGAGGTATTAGAGCAAAGCTGGAAAAAATTGCTCACCATCTCAAAGCTAGAAGGCGCGTTCTTAAGCAAATACGATGTGATTAATCGCGAGAATGTATTAGATTTCATGATTTATGAAACTAGCAATCCTTCAAGCATTGTTTCATGCTTGTATGCAGCACGCGAGAATGCGAGAGTCATTCGCGGAAAAATTACTTCAGAGGTTTGGGAAACCCAAAATACCACCTGGTTGGAGTTGCAACGTATTCTGCAAACCAGACATCAAGCAGACCCTAGCAGATTACTTGAATGGGTCAAACACCGTTGCCACTTATTTCGTGGTGTGATGTATGGAACGATGCTAAAAAATGAAGCTTTTTATTTTATAAATGTCGGCACATTGCTTGAGCGTGCAGATAACACGGCACGTATCTTAGAGACTAAATACGAGAATGATGCAACGCTTGGCCAAGCCTACAATGCCAAATCTGCTGAAGATGGCACCGATGGCGAATTATTCGACTTTTATCACTGGGCCGCACTACTACGATCTGTATCTGCATTTGAGATTTATCGGCAGATTTACTCTGATCAAGTCACACCAAAACAAGTTGCTGAATTACTCATATTTAATAAGCAAATGCCTCGCTCTCTGGTTTGCTGTGTTAATGAATTAATTCCATTGGTTTCGGAAGTGAAAAACCAACAATCTAAAGAGATTGAACGCTTGCTTGGCAAGCTCAAGGCAAGCCTAGATTATTCTGATATCGATGAAGTATTTGCTCAAGGATTAGATGAATTTATCGAAAGCTTTCTGGAGCGCATCAACCATATCGCCGACGAATTCAGTAGTGCCTACCTCATTCCACTAGCAGTAGCTTAAAACTTGAAACTGAATATATGCACTTAAAGATCCGCCATCGCACTGAGTATCGATACGAAACCCCAGTGCGCTATTCCATTCAAGAACTGCGCTTAAGCCCGCCCACAACTGCTGGACAAGAAATTGAACGCTGGAAAATTAGTACCCCAATCAAGGCTAGTAACTCCATTGACACTTTCAATAATATCTGCAGCGTATTTGTCCAAGAGGCTTCATATACATCCATGATGATTGAAGCTGAGGGTGAAGTCCTCACTCAGGATGCTTATGAATATCTTGATGATGCCAAGGCAGTGTCTCCTTATTACCTGCTCCAGCAAACCAATTTAACTGAGCCTTCCGAAGGAATGCTAGAGTACTTTGTTGACTTCCTGCCAAAAAAGAACTCTATTGACGAAGTTTTAAAATTAGCGGCAGCTGTACAGCAATCCATTGAGTATTCGCCTGGTCAAACCAACTTTGCTACAACAGCAGCACAATCATTTGCCATGAAAAGAGGGGTCTGCCAAGACCATGCTCATATCATGCTGAGCCTTTGTAGGGCAGCCCAAATTCCGGCTCGTTATGTCAGTGGATATTTCTTTGCGGAAGAGTCCCCCAACCTTGCTAGCCATGCATGGATTGATTTTTGTAGCGATATTCAAAAAGGAGTGTGGATCAGCGTGGACATTACCCATGCATGCTTGATTGATGCAAGGCACATTCGCTTGGCCATTGGACGCGACTACTATTCGGCAGCCCCCGTCAAGGGAGTGCGGACAGGCGGTGGCGGAGAAGAGCTCACAGCGAACATCTCTATCCAACAACTATCCTAAAGTCTCTTAGCCAATTAAGAGATAATCCCAGTAACTCATTTAGAAGCATTCGATAAGGATAGGGTTTATGACGTATTGTGTTGGGCTTTGCCTGAAAGATGGTCTCGTTTTTTTATCTGATACCCGCACCAATGCTGGAGTAGACCAAATCGGCACATTTAGAAAGATGACCCTATTTCAAAAGGATAGGGATCGCTTCTTTGTATTAATGAGCGCAGGTAATTTAGCCATTACACAATCTGTTAAAGAGATCCTATTGCAAGGACAGCTCATTAATGGAAAAAACCTTTGGACAGCCAAAAACTCCTATGAAGCTGCTGTCGTTGTTGGCGATGCAATTAAGCAAGTTTATGAGCGTGATCATGAAGCACTAACGAAGGCAGGTCTAGATTTCAACTGCAATATGATTTTTGGCGGGCAAGTTAAAGGGGAAAAACCCCGGTTATTTAATATTTACTCAGCAGGCAACTTTATTGAAGCAACGCCTGAAACTTGTTACTTTCAAATTGGTGAATCCAAGTATGGCAAGCCGATCTTGGACAGAGTGCTGAACTTTTCTACTCCGCTCAATTTAGCTACTAAATGTGCATTGATCTCTATGGATTCAACGCTGAAAAGCAATATTTCAGTGGGGACTCCACTAGACATGTTGGTGTATGAAAAAGATTCATTACAAGCCTCTAAACTAGTCACTATGGACGAAGAGAACCCCTACTTTGCGATGATCCATCGACTTTGGGGTGAAAAATTACGCGAGGCCTTCAATTCCATTGCAGAACCTAGTTGGAGTGGTGCCAATAAATCTGCTGCTATATCAATACCTGCCAAAAAAATGGGTGGAGTACCAATCAATCGCGCACCTAAAGTCAAGCCCAAAACCACAACACGTAACGCAACTAAAGCACGTAAGCCAATCAAGAAAACTGCTGCCAAGAAAAAAGCCTAGACCGAAATCTAGGCTTTGATTACCGCTCTCAATGAGATTAGTGTTTAGTTATTTAGGCTTTTAAGCTTTTGCCTAACATTTCCCATGTCTCCACTACGCTGTCTGGATTTAAGGAAATAGAAGTAATCCCCTTTTCAACCAGCCAACGCGCAAAGTCAGGATGGTCAGAAGGTCCTTGACCACAAATTCCAACATATTTATTCTGCTTACGACATGCTTCTATAGAGCGCGCAATCATGAACTCTACGGCTGGATCACGCTCATCAAAATCAATTGCAAGCAACTCCATTCCCGAGTCACGGTCAAGACCCAGCGTCAACTGAGTCATATCGTTTGAGCCGATAGAAAAACCGTCAAAATATTCTAAGAATTGGTCTGCCAAGATTGCATTCGATGGAATTTCGCACATCATAATTAAACGCAGGCCATTTACGCCGCGTTTTAGACCAAACTTTTCCATCATGGCAATTACACGCTGAGCTTGTGGAATAGTCCGCACAAACGGTACCATGATTTCCACATTATCTAAACCCATATCCTCGCGTACGCGCTTCATTGCAGAGCACTCTAAGGCAAAAGCCTCGCCAAACTCATCAGAGACGTAACGCGATGCGCCACGGAAACCCAACATTGGGTTTTCTTCATCAGGCTCATATCGGGATCCGCCAATCAGTTTTTTGTACTCATTAGACTTAAAGTCTGAAAGACGCACAATGACGGGCTTTGGATAGAAAGCGGCGGCAATCGTGGCAACACCCTCAACCAACTTATCCTCATAAAACTGTCTTGGACTTGCATAACCGCGGGCGACACTTTCTACTGCACGTTTTAAATCAGGATCAATATTGGGGTACTCAAGTACAGCGCGGGGATGAACGCCAATATAGTTGTTGATGATGAATTCCAAACGTGCCAAACCCACACCGGCATTTGGAATTTGACAAAAATCGAATGCTAATTGAGGATTACCGATATTCATCGTGATCTTCACGGGAATCTCCGGCAGAACGCCACGCGACACTTCCGTTACTTCAGTCTCAATTAAGCCATCGTAGATATGACCCTCATCACCTTCCGCACAAGAGACCGTCACAACCATACCATCTTGCAGTTGCTCAGTAGCATCGCCACAACCCACTACCGCTGGCACTCCCAATTCGCGGGCAATAATCGCCGCATGACATGTACGCCCGCCACGATTCGTCACAATTGCAGAAGCACGCTTCATAACGGGCTCCCAGTTAGGGTCCGTCATATCTGCAACCAAAACATCGCCGGGCTGGACCCGGTCCATTTCGCTAGGGTCGCGAATAATGCGGACGGGACCGGCACCGATCTTTTGACCAATAGCGCGTCCCTTTGCCAAAACCTTGGAACTGCCCTTGAGCTTGTAGCGCATTTCAACTTGACCGGCTGCTTGACTCTTCACTGTTTCAGGGCGCGCCTGAAGAATGTAGATGCGTCCATCCTGTCCATCTTTACCCCACTCGATATCCATCGGACGGCCATAGTGCTTTTCAATGATGACAGCATATTTAGCCAACTCAGCAATATCGTCATCCTCCAGTGAAAAACGATTGCGCTTTTCCGGAGCAACATCGACGGTTTGCACCTTCTCCGCAGAGCCCTTAGGCGCAAATTGCATTTGAATGAGTTTTGATCCCAATGCGCGGCGAATGATAGCTTTTTTACCTTGCGCCAAAGTTGTCTTGAATACATAAAACTCATCGGGATTCACAGCACCCTGCACTACGGTTTCTCCCAAGCCATAACTTGAGGTGATAAATACAACATCATCAAATCCGGACTCAGTATCTAAAGTAAACATTACGCCAGCAGCACCCAGATCGGAGCGAACCATGCGTTGAATACCTGCAGATAGAGCAACTTCAGCATGGGCAAAGCCCTTGTGGACGCGATAAGAGATGGCGCGATCGTTATACAAGGATGCAAATACCTCGCGAATCTTCTTGAGAACATCCTCAATACCTTCAACGTTCAAAAATGTTTCTTGTTGGCCAGCAAATGAAGCATCTGGTAAGTCTTCAGCAGTGGCTGAAGAGCGCACGGCAAAGGAGCCCTTACCTGAATCATCCAAAACAGCAAATGCTTTGCGAATTTCCTCTTCTAATCGTGGCTGAAACGGAGCGGTTTCAATCCATTGACGAATTTCAGCACCCGCTTCTGCTAACGCACGGACATCGTCAATATTTAATCCTTCCAAGCGTTTTTGAATCCGCTCGGTCAGATTGTTGTGCTTTAGAAAATCGCGAAACGCCAATGCTGTAGTAGCAAATCCAGTCGGAACACGAACGCCAGTTGAAGCTAGCTGAGAAATCATTTCACCAAGTGAAGCATTCTTTCCTCCGACCGACTCAACATCGGTCATTCGAAGTTGCTCAAAAGGCAATACATAGGCATCTGCCACACTGCTATTTTGTTGCTGTTGGTTAGACATAAAATACTCTCTAAAGATAAAAAAACTGGTCTAGCTATCGCCTAAAATGCGACTTACTTTAATATGATTCTATTGTAGTGCTGACCCCCACTTTTAGGCCAAATTGATGTCCACAGAAACCCATATCGTTTTTATCGTCTCAGACGGCACTGGAATTACCGCAGAGAACTTTAGCCAGTCCATCTTGGCTCAATTTGAGGCCAGCTTTAAGCACATCCGTATCCCGTTCGTAGATAGCGTAGATAAAGCCCATGATGCCGTCCAAAGTATTAATCAAGCAGCCAGCAAATATGGGGTACGGCCCATCGTATTCACCACTTTAGTGAATTCTGAGCTCAACGCGATTGTTGCTAAAGCCAATGGCCTGATTCTGGATATGTTCCAAACCTTTGTTGCGCCGCTGGAAGAGGCTTTGGGTATGAAATCAACTCATGCCATGAATCGCCTTCACCACAATGCTGATACTGAAGCCTATAAAAATCGAATTGAGGCCATTAATTACTCGTTAGCGCATGACGATGGCCAATCCAATCAAAACTTAGCCGATGCTGATGTGATTTTGGTCGGCATTTCTAGGGTTGGCAAAACACCTACCAGCCTGTATTTAGCCATGCAGTATGGCCTCAAGGCGGCAAACTACCCATTGATACCAGAAGATTTTGAACGTGGGCAGCTGCCCAAAGATCTCATTGCTCATCGACAAAAAATCTTTGGGCTAATGATTGATGCTGAACGCCTCTCTGAAATACGTAATGAACGTCGCCCAGGCAGCAACTACGCAAAACTAGAAAATTGCCGCTATGAGATTAATGAAGCAACCGCAATGATGAAAAAGCAGTCAATACCGTGGGTAATGACAACCAGCAAATCCATCGAAGAGATTGCTACAACAGTTTTGCAGGCGATTAAATCCGATAAAACGATCTTAGGTTGAGGGGGCGTTTTAATAACGTCTCACTCGCACCGTTTCAAATAAACAGACTGCGGCCGCAGTCGAAACATTTAAAGATTCTAGTCTTGGATCAATAGGAATTGATATTGCCTTAGATTGCGCCAAGATATCCTCTGCCACCCCTTGGCCCTCACTTCCCATAACCCAAGCCACTGGCTGTAATAAACATTCGTTTAATTCATATAAATCGCAACTTGCTTCTGCGCTAGTCGCCATTAAGGGCGCCGTCACAGCACTCAACATTTGCTGTGTTGACCAACCTTCGTACAGATCAAGCAGGCGATGTGCACCCATTCCTGCACGCAGCACTTTGCTTGACCAAAAATGGGCGCAACCGGAAAGAGCGAGTACTTTTGTAAATCCTGCCGCAGCGGCAGTACGTAATATTGTGCCGACATTACCCGCATCTTGCACACGATCTAAAATCACAATATCGCCATCAAGCGTTGCAATTGACTGTGGTGTTGCAAGACTGGATTTGGGTAAGTCTAATAAGCCAGCAATATGCGGCGCATTTACCAAATCACTGAAGAGCTCCCAGAGTACGCTATCGAATTGATAAACCTTGGTTAAGGGGCAAATTTCTAGATGAGTGTAGACAGCCTCTGCAATTTCGCCATTTTTTAACCCAAGCTCTGATGTCATCAACGTTTTCAGAGCAGGATCCCCTACCCAGGTTTGCACTAAATGAATGCCCTCCAGTAGAGCATGTCCGCTGGCCATTCGTGCTTTTTGACCTTTTGCACCAGTTGCTTGCAAAAGACGAATCTCCTTAAAGAGCGAATTATCTTTTGAAGAGATCACATCAAAGTTCATTACTAATTACACCTTTAATTCCAGCACTTTACGCACTGGTGAAAAACTACGCCTATGTTGATCGCATGCCCCATATAACTCAAGAGCTGCAAAGTGCGCTTCAGTAGGATATCCCATATGCTGAGCAAATCCATACTCTGGATAACGTTCGTGTAGGAATTGCATCTGACGATCACGCGTCACTTTTGCCAAGATCGATGCAGCAGAAATAGCGGGCTCTTTTGCATCCCCTTTAATGATTGCCTCTGCGGTTATCGGCAACTCAGGGCAGCGATTACCATCGATTAAGGCTTTATCAGGCCATCTGCCAAGCCGTGTAGACAAATCTTCAATTGCTCGTCGCATTGCCAACATCGTAGCCTGCAATATATTGATCTGATCAATTTCCATGGGACTTGCCTCACCTATTCCCCATGCTTTGGACTTCTCCAAAATTTGCTCATATAAAAACTCTCGCTTAGCAGCGGTAAGCTTCTTGGAGTCTTTCAAACCCTCAATGTGATTAGCAGGATCAAGCACCACAGCACCAGCAACGACAGCACCCACTAATGGGCCCCTGCCAGCTTCATCGACGCCACAGATCCAAATCTCATTCATCAGATGCCTAGTGTCTTTTGTGGTTGGTGATCGTTTGAGCAACCGCCTGGGCAACTAATAAGCCCGTTGGACGACGCAGACTTTCATGTAGTTGGGCAAAGCGATCTTTCAGACTTGCAACTTTACTGGGATTATTCAACCAATTCTGCAAAGCAGTAGCTAGCTTTTCTGGTGTTGCTTCATCTTGCAATAACTCTGGGACAACAAATTCACCGCAGAGAATGTTCGGCAAACCCACATAAGGTAAATACCCTTGACGCTTCATAATCTGTGCCGTTAACCAAGGCACTTTATATGAAATCACCATAGGCTTTTTCCAAAGAGCGGCTTGCAAAGTAGCGGTACCGCTGGCAATTAACACTACATCAGATGCCTCAAGCACCTCATCTGCCATGCCATTCACCAAATAGATTTGAATCTCAGGATGGGCATGCTTAGTCTTTTGCAAGAGACTCTCGAGTGCATTGCGCAAATGAGAGGCAGCAACCGGAATCAAAAAATGTAGTTTCTGCCCTTTTAATTGTTTTGTAAGTAATTCCATAGTCTTGAAAAAGACTGGGGCAATCAATTCAATTTCAGATGTTCTGCTACCAGGAAGAACCGCAACTACTAGACCTTCAAGCGCTTGCGCTGGAATACCCAGTTGACGACATAACTTTTCTTTTGCCGTCAAAGGGTTTGGCTCAAGCGGTATTTCGCTGGCAAGCGGATGACCAACATAAGTAGAGGCTATTCCAGCAGCATCATATATTTTGGTTTCAAAGGGAAAAATACAGAGCATGCGATCGACTGCTTGCGCTATCTTGTTAATACGCCCCGCTCTCCACGCCCAAATCGATGGAGAAACTAAGTGCAGTGTCGGAATTCCCGCCTGACGTAATTTCAACTCCACACCCAAATTGAAGTCTGGTGCATCCACCCCTAAAAATACGTCGGGACGATCTTTGCCAAGCAACTGCTGAATGAGTTCTTTGCGCACTTTTAAAATGGCGGGCAACTGCTTAATTGCCTCAACATAGCCACGCACGCTCAATGTTTCCATCGGCCAATCTGAACGCATACCTTGGGCCTGCATCCGAGGCCCACCAATTCCGTAAACCTCTATACCAGCCATATCTGGAATTTGATTTAAAGCGTTTAGAACTGGCGCCGCAAGTAAGTCACCAGAAGGTTCGCCAGCTACACAAGCTAACTTTGGCAAAGCATCTCCAGAGTTACCGAATGATGCCACGGGTAGAGGCGGCAATAAAGTCATGAAACTGCGCTAATTTTTCAGCAGTGGCCTGGTCAGTTGCATGTGCTGCCACCATTTTCTGAATTTCAACCTTAGCATCTTCAAAGCTAAGACCATCTTTGTAGAGAACCTTATAAGCTTGACGCAAAGCCGTGATGGTTTCACTAGAAAATCCACGACGCTTTAAACCCTCTACATTGATACCGTGAGGAGAGGCTTTATCTCCTGCGGCGATTACGAAAGGAGGAATATCTTGCACCAGCGCGGAAGCACCACCCAACATAGCATGCTGTCCGATGCGAACGAATTGGTGTACGCCAGACATACCGCCCATGATGGCCCAATCATCTACTAGTACATGACCCGCAATCTGTGCATTACTAGAGAAAATAGTGTGATTACCAACCTGGCAATCATGTGCAATATGCACATAAGCCATGATCCAGTTGTCATTGCCAATCCGAGTAATGCCGATATCTTGCGAAGTACCAGTATGGATCGTCGTGAATTCTCGAATCGTATTGCGATCACCAATGATTAATTGGGTTGGCTCACCCCGATATTTCATGTCCTGCGGAGGACCGCCAATAGAAGCAAAATGCGCAAAACTATTGTTTGCGCCAATCGTGGTGTAACCCTCAATTACTGTATGGGAACCTACTTTGGTGCCAGGACCAATTTTTACATTTGGGCCAATGACTGAATAAGGGCCAATCTCAACGTCGCTAGCAAGCTCAGCTTTGCCATCAACTACAGCGGTTGCATGAATGAGAGTCATTACGCACCCTTCGTACGGACTGCGCAGGTGATATTTGCTTCAGCAGCAATCTCGCCATCGACGGTTGCTTGCACGGCAAATTTATAAATACCAGCGCGACCACGCTCTAACTTAGCAGTCATGATGAGTTGATCGCCAGGAAGGACTGGCTTTTTAAAACGAGCACCATCAATACCTGCAAAGTAATAAATTGCATCCTCCGCACGCTCTTCAGAAAAAGTGAGTAATGCAGCAGTTTGAGCCAAAGCCTCAATAATGAGAACACCTGGCATTACCGGAAAATCAGGGAAGTGCCCCTGAAAGAAAGGTTCATTCATTGTGACATTTTTTAATGCCGTAATGGTTTCGCGTGGGGTAATTTCTAATACACGATCCACCAATAAAAATGGGTAGCGGTGCGGTAGCAATTGAAGGATCTTATTGATATCAATCGCAATTGGTGTACTCATAAATTACCTAGTCAAAGTTAATATGTATTGATCAAAAGGTCCAAGACCCTAATGCCTATTTTTTATCCAATAAACGCAGGCGTTGGCGTATTTTATCTAGGCCACGCAAGATCGCAGCATTTTTCTCCCAGGCAGCATGCAACATTGATGGATAAACACCCGTGTAATGCTGACCTGGCTCTTGAATTGAGCGAATAATGGAGGTGTTGCCAGAAATCGTTGTGCGATCGGCGATGGTTAAGTGGCCTGCAAAATTTGCTGCGCCCCCAATAATACAAAAATTACCAATCTTTGTGCTACCAGAAATAGCGGCGCAACCTGCAATCACACAGCCTTTGCCAATCACCACATTGTGAGCAATTTGCACTTGATTATCGATCTTGGTGCCTGCACCGATAACCGTATCACTCATGGCACCACGATCAATGGTCGTAGATGCTCCAATCTCGACATCATCACCAATAACAACATTACCTGTTTGCGGAATCTTGACCCACTCAACACCACTAGCAGAAAAATCGGGTGCAAAGCCAAAGCCATCCGAGCCAATCACAGCACCGCTATGAATAATGCATCGCTCACCGATACTAGTAGCATAGTAGATTGATACATTAGGATAGATCACAGTATCATCCGCAATCTGCGCGTTTCGAGCAATCGTCGTGTTGCCGAGAATACTGACACGCTCACCCAACTTCACGCCTGCCTCTATTTTCACAAAAGGCCCTATGTGACATGAGCTAGGCACTATTGCTGTTGAATCAATAGCAGCGCTCTCATGAATTCCTGCTTGATAATTTGGCGCGCTTTGTTTTGCGAAAAACTGAGCCATGCGTGCAAAAGTCGCATAGGGATTTTGCGACACAAAATAAACTCTCTGTTCTTTTGTGTCAGCTGACTGAGATTGCAGAAACTCTAGATCCGACTTGCTGACTATCAAAGCCCCGGCTTTGCTCTCAGAAGCTTGTTGCCGATATAAAGGGTTTGATAAAAAAGAGATTTGGTCAGGTCTTGCTTGCTCTAACGGGGCAAGACCAACCAAGAGGCTTGAGGCCTCCCCCACCAAGCTTGCTTGAAACTGATTGGCCAGCTCAATGGCGGTCGGCATAAATTACTTGAGACTGTTGAGAACCTTGATGACATCATCCGTAACATCGGATTTAGGATTGGCGTATGCAGGATCCTGAATAATGATGTCTAATTTTTTTTGCTCGGCAATTTGCTTCAAAGCCATATTTGCTTTTTCAGCAACTTTTGCACGCTCTTCAAAATTGCGCTGGTTCAAGTCTTCGTTGTATTCACGTTGTTTACGTTGCAGTTCGCGATCTTGTTCAGCTAAATCACGCTGACGTTTTGAACGCTCAGCTTCACTCATTACTGCACCATCGCGATCCAATTTCTCTGCAGCTGCTTTAATCTTTTCAATAGCGGTGCGCAAATCATTTTGACGCTTAGCAAATTCATTTTCCAGTTTTGCTTGGCTTTGCTTCGCCATATTGGATTCGTTGAACACTTTATCCACATTCACGGCACCCACTCGAGTACCCGAATCCTGAGCAAATGCAGTCTGGGTGGTTAATCCCATTGCGAGAGCAATCAGGCTAAATTGAGTCCACTTTATAAAAAGACGATTCATAAAACTTTCCTTGAACAATTAAAACGCCGTACCAACCTGGAACTGCAAACGCTGTATGTTATCCGTTGGCTGAGCCTTTATAGGGATGCCGTAACTAAACTTCAGCGGTCCAAGCGGTGATATCCATGATATACCCAAACCATATGAGTATCTTAATACGAGATTGATGTTCTCTCCAAAAGCATTACCGCCATCAACGAAGCCAAAGACACGTAGTGTCTTATCAACACCAGAACCAGGAACTGGTACGGTATATTCCAGATTGGTCACGATTTTAGATTGACCGCCGGTTGGCTGATATGCGCCAATGACGGTGTTGTAATACTGAGGGCCAAGAGATCCTGGTGCATATCCTCGAACAGAGCCGATGCCACCAACATAGTAATTTTTGGTAATCGGGAAAGGATACTTGCCATAACCTTGGCCATATCCAACTTCGCCATTAAATGAAAGAATATTTCCTTTGGAGAAAGAATGGTATTTCTGATATTGACCATAGACACGATAAAAGGTCATGTTACCCACCGGCGTTCCCACCTCACCAGAAAGCTGCTCTAAGGAACCATCAGATGGAATCAAGGCACTATCGCGTCCATCGCGTGACCAACCCACAGTTAAAGGTACGTTATATGTTGTCAACGTTCCAGGATAGCCCGGCGCTGGAATGCCGTAGTCTTGCGCGTAAGTTAAATATGGCGTTGGCGTGTTAGATGTCGTCTTAATTTGAAACGCTTCTAGGCCAGTTCCAAAGAAGACTCGATCTACTTCAGTGTAAGGAACACCAAACTTGATATTAGAGCCAACAGACTTAATCTGATAATCAGGATCGCCAACGTAATACAGCGGCTTGGATGAACGATAGTACAGGTCGGTATAACGACTAATTCCATCCTCAGTAAAGTAAGGATCGTAATTGGATAGCGTAAGGTTTTGATTGATCTTACCAACAGCCACATTCAAACCCACGGAAGTGCCGGTACCAAAAGCATTGTCTTGATTAACACCAGCAGTCAAAATAAGCTTTTCAGTAGATGAGAAACCTGCACCGATGCTAATTGCACCAGTTGGCTTTTCGGTAACTTTCACATTTACATCCACCTGATCAGGGGATCCGGGCACATCTTGAGTGCTAACGTCAGTCTCTGTGAAATAACCCAGTCGATTTAAACGCTTTTTAGATAACTCGATCTTGTCGCCATCAAACCATGAACTTTCAAATTGGCGCATTTCACGACGAATCACCATATCGCGGGTTTTTGCATTACCAGAAATCTCTACTTTACGAACATAGATACGACGCCCAGGATCAACTACTAATGTCAGATCCACTTCAGCAAGGTCGCGACGAATATCAGGTTGTGGATTGATCGTGGCAAAAGCATAGCCATAATTACCCAATACCTCTGCGATTGCCTTGGTGCTCTCAGTTAACTTAGCAGAGGAGAACGTATCGCCAGGCTTGAGCACAATTAACTGCTTAAACTCAGCCTCTTTACCCAACAACTCACCTGCGAGTCGTATATCTTTTACAGTAAATTTTTTGCCTTCACGAATGCTGATAGTTAAGTAGATGCCTTTTTTATCAGGAGTAATGGAAACCTGGGTTGACTCAATCACAAACTCCAAGTAACCCCGATTTAAGTAGTAGGAGCGAATCGTTTCTAAGTCTGCAGTTAATTTTTGCTTCGAATAGAGATTGTCTTTACTGTACCAAGACAACCATCCACCCGTCTTCAGTTGCATCTCACCTCTTAGCGTGCCTTCACTAAAAGCTTCATTGCCAATAAAGGTGATTTCTTCGATTTTGGCAACAGGACCTTCATCGATATTGAAGTACACCGCAACTTGATTGCGTTCTACAGGCGTTACTGTCGCAACAACCTCAGCTGCAAACATACCCTTACCGACATATTGACGCTTTAACTCTTGCTCCGCTTTATCGATCAGCGCCTTGTCATAAAAACGTGCCTCTGCAACACCAACCGCTTTGAGAGATTTACGCACAACCTCAGGATCAAACTCTTTCATCCCTGTAAATTCAATGCGAGAAATTGTGGGGCGTTCATCAACAATGACAATTAATACATCACCTTGTGCCTGGATTTGTACATCCCTAAAAAATCCGGTGCTATATAAAACTTTAATAGCCTCTGCACCCTTTTCTTCGGTGAACTTGTCACCCACTTGCACAGGTAAATAGCTAAACACGGTTCCAGGCTCAACGCGTTGCAAGCCCTCAACACGAATATCTTTCACCACAAATGAATCGGCCGCAAATGCGTTCAAGCTAAAACCAACCGTCAATACCAACAAGGATTTAACGATTAATCGAGCAGCTCGGGAGAAATGTAATTCGAAAAAATTCAAGGCGACAAATAACGTTGTAAATCATTAAATAAAGCAAGAAGCGATAGGGATATCAGCAATAAAAAGCCCACTTTTTGGAACTTTTCCTGCATAGATGTCGAAATTCGCTTTCCAGCAACCAGCTCCCATGCATCATACAGGAGCTGACCCCCATCTAGCATCGGAAATGGGAGCAAATTGAGCATCCCAATACTGATACTAATAAGTGCTAAAAATGCTAAATAGGGTTGCCAGCCAACCTGTACAGACTTGCCCGCCATGTCAGCAATACTGAGCGGTCCCCCTAGCTGCTTGATAGAGGCTTTGCCGGTAAACATGCCTAGCATTAATCTAGCCGAGACCTTGGTGATAAGCCAGACCCGCTGAGAAGCAAAAATAATAGCGTCAATGGGGCCCAATTTAAGCTCAGTCCACCCTTCAATAGGGGTCGGCATAGGCAATAGACCCAGCTCCATCATGGGGTCCCCATCCGGCCTAATTGAAGGCAGGTCTGCAGCCTTAAAAACCTTAGTCAAACGCAAACCGCCATGCTCTTCTAGCTCTAGGGCAAACCCCTCCTCTGCTGTCAAAGCATCCATCAGGCTCCAGCGCATTGCATTCCAACTCGGCACAGCCTCAAATGCCCCAGAAATGGGCGCATTTGACTGCCCCAGTGCTTGCCAACCGATTACCCTACTTCCTTCACTGACACCTATTTTTGCGGCCAACGAATGGGCTGGAGGGCTTTGCAAAACCGCAGGAAGTTGCGGCACACCCGATATATAAATCACTGCAAAGAGAATGATGGCTAAGAAGAAATTTGCAAAAGGACCAGCTGCAACAATCAAAGAACGCTGCCAAAGTGGTTTCTGATCAAAAGCCTGGGATTGTTCGTCAGGCGAAATTTGCTGAGAGTGGTCTCGGCCATCTAACAACTTCACATATCCACCTAGGGGAAGCGCCGCAATCACCCATTCCGTTTTGTTTTTTGCATGAAATGTAAAAAGCGGTTTGCCAAATCCGATGGCAAAACGAAGCACCTTCACGCCGCATGCACGTGCTGCCAAAAAATGCCCGTACTCATGAAAGCTAACTAATACCCCCAATGTGAGTAAGAAGGCGCCAATAGTAATAAGTGCTTGCAAAGAAACCTCTAATAATGGTCTAACGCATCGCCTGAATAATGGCACTAGCGACTTGTCTTGCTAAAGCATCAATACTTAAGACATCTTCAAGAGACTCTATATTTTTAACCGGTAAACGATTCAATGTTTGCTCTACAACATGGGAGATGCTTAAGTAAGGTAGCCCTTGATCTAAAAATGCAGCAACAGCAATCTCATTTGCTGCATTTAAAACAGCAGGTGCCGTACCACCGGCTTTAGCCGCCTCAAATGCTAGCGAAAGACATGGGAAGCGATTGAGCTCTGGCTCAAAAAAATTCAGATTAGCTAACTGAGTGAGATTAAGTGGCTCAACACCCGCTTCAATCCTCTCGGGCCAAGCCAATCCGTAGGCGATGGGTGTGCGCATATCGGGTTGACCCAGTTGCGCCAAGACAGAACCATCTCGATAACGAACCATTGAGTGCACGACACTTTGAGGATGAATGAAAACTTTAATTTTTTCCAAAGGCAAGCCAAACAACCAAAAAGCCTCAATGACTTCCAAGCCCTTATTCATCATTGTGGCCGAATCCACAGAAATTTTTCTACCCATCACCCAATTAGGATGAGCGCAAGCTTGCTCTGGGGTTATAGCGCTGAGTTGATTTAAAGGTGTGTTTCTAAACGGCCCACCTGAGGCGGTTAACCATAACTCTTCAACACCCGAATTGTCATTGGGATTTTTTGTAAAGTCGCTGGGTAAACACTGAAAAATCGCGTTATGTTCACTATCAATTGGCAGTAATTCTCCACCACCAGATTTCATAGCTTGCATGAAAAGCTTTCCTGACATGACGAGGGCTTCTTTATTGGCTAACAGTACTCTCTTGCCTGCTTGTGCAGCTACTAAAGCTGGCACTAAACCAGCAGCGCCTACAATCGCCGCCATGACGGTATCGCACCCAGAATCCATAACAGCAGTTACCAGCGCTTCAGGACCATGCAGCACCCGTGTCTTCAAATGCTTCTCAAGTAATATTTTTTGCAAGCGCTCCGCATCGCCTGCTTCAGATACAACTGCAATGACTGGTTTAAATTCAATACATTGATTGGCTAGTCGCTCTATTTGCTTACCCGCTGTTAGTGCAACGATATTAAAACGATCAGGATGTGCCCGCACCACATCGAGCGTGCTCACACCGATAGATCCTGTTGAACCCAATATTGCTAACTGACGTTTCATTAAACTAATCCTGCCAATAACGCGGCAATTGGCATGGTTGGAATCAACGCATCCACACGATCTAAAACGCCGCCATGACCAGGTAATAAATGACTGCTATCTTTAACGCCAGCCAAACGCTTTAATTGTGATTCAAAGAGATCGCCAAAAATACTAAATATCGCTAAAACGGTCACCATAAATAGCATCGGGATCCAACCAAATCGAATTGCCCACGCACCAAATATTGTTGTCTCCAATGGCAAGAAAAAGATGCAGGCAATAGCGTATACATAGCAAAGTACAAGGCCACCGATCGCACCCTCTATCGATTTACCTGGACTAATTTGTGCAGCTAACTTGCGCTTACCAATAGCCCTTCCAACAAAATAAGCCCCAATATCTGCCACCCATACTAAAGCCATCGTGGTCAGCAAAAATACCAATCCCAGCTCACGCAAAAAGACGAGGGCAAACCAGGCAGCAGGTAATACGATGAGTCCAAGGACTACATAAAATGGACGCACTTTGAGCAAAGCAAGGTTCATGCCTTTAGCCAAAATAAACGGGGCCAAGAATAACCAAAAAATAACAGCCAATAGCAGCAAGGCGAATTGCCAACTCACATTGTTCATACCCAGCAAAAAGAGAATGATGGCTAAACAGAAAAATGCATACAAGTAGGCTGCGCGTTCTGCCTCGGGAGCCAAGAGACGACTCCATTCCCAAGCGGCAGCCAATAGGGCAATTAAGAAAAATGCGCCAATATAAATAGGAGGTAATAAAAACAGAATAGGTAGAAGCACCGCCAATAAGACAAGGGCAGTAATTACTCGGGTTTTTAACATGTAAAGTAATTCAGGGGGTTACACTGCATCGCTAGTAGCTTGCGATGCAAGTTGAGCACTGGTCCGCCCAAAACGGCGTTCACGCTGACTAAACCAGTCAAAAGCCTTTTGTAACTCAGCCTCATCAAAGTCTGGCCAAAGCACATCTGTAAAATACAGCTCGGTGTAAGCTAACTGCCATAACAAAAAATTACTAATGCGTTGCTCGCCACCTGTGCGAATAAATAAGTCAGGTTCTGGCGCGTAAGCCATAGACAGATAAGGCTGCAATACATCCTCATTAATATCCTCTGGCCTGATATTCGGATTTTCTGCAAGACAACGTTGCATGGCCTGCAAAATATCCCAACGACCACCATAGTTTGCTGCAATCGTAAATGTCAATGCTTTGCCACCAGCTGTCTTTTGCTCAGAGAATTCAACCATCTCCTGAATCGCTTGATCAAAGCGAGTCAGATCGCCAATCAATCGCAAAGAAATATCGTTATCCGCCAGTCTAGAGACCTCGCCCTTAAGTGATTTGAGAAAGAGCTTCATTAAAAAGCCCACCTCCTCAGGAGGTCGACGCCAATTCTCAGAGCTAAATGCAAAAACGGTTAAATACTCAACACCTAAACGGCGGCACTCTTGCACAATCTTACGAACCGCGCTTAAGCCCTCCGAATGACCAGCAACTCGCGGCATCATTCTTTTGCTAGCCCAACGTCCGTTGCCATCCATGATGATTGCTACATGGCGAGGAATAGCACTTACCTCGGGAATAGACTGTGTTGAACTAAGGTGTTTCATCATAAAAAATGTCAAAGACCTTACACGGTCATGATCTCTTTTTCTTTTTCAGAAATGATCTTGTCAATATCGATAACCGCTTTATCGGTCATCTTTTGAATTTCATCAGTAGCACGACGCTCTTCGTCCTCTGAAATTTCTTTATCTTTAGTGAGGCGCTTTAAGTGTTCATTAGCATCGCGACGAAGATTACGTACAGCAATTTTGGCATCTTCACCCTCGCTCTTCACCACTTTAGTTAATTCACGGCGGCGCTCTTCAGTGAGTGCAGGCATAGGAACACGAATCACCGTTCCTTGTGAAGCGGGATTCAAACCTAAATCAGAATCACGAATCGCTTTTTCAACCACTGCAACCATCGTCTTTTCAAAAGGTTGGACATTAATTGTGCGAGCATCGGCCAAACCGAGGCTTGCAACCTGGCTTAAAGGCGTTGGATTACCGTAATACTCAACCTGAATGTGCTCCAAAATTCCTGGGTTAGCACGGCCAGATCGGATTTTCGCTAGGTTTGCCTTTAAAGCCTCTAAGGACTTCTCCATCTTTTGTTTAGTAGTGGTTTTAATTTCTGCTGCAGACATCACATCTCCTATTAAACGTGCACCAAAGTACCTTCAGGCTCACCCTGCACTACGCGCATTAATGCACCAGGTTTCAGGATAGAAAACACTTTGATTGGCAATTTACGATCACGACACAATGCAAAAGCAGTTGCATCCATAACTTGCAAATTCTTGATGAGAGCCTCATCAAAAGTAATGGTTTTATATAGAGTGGCGGAAGGATCTTTAACTGGGTCAGCACTGTAAATGCCATCTACCTTGGTTGCTTTGAGCATTACTTCAACACCCATTTCAGCACCCCGTAGGGCGGCAGCTGTATCGGTCGTGAAAAACGGATTTCCAGTTCCCGCGGCAAAGATCACTACCTTTCCTTCACTCATAGCGCGAATAGCACGTGGACGAATGTAAGGCTCAACTACTTGGTCCATACGCAATGCAGATTGCACCCGCGCTTCAACACCCTTTTGACGCAACGCATCTTGCAGCGCTAAAGAATTCATCATGGTTGCCAACATCCCCATATAGTCTGCTGTGGCACGATCCATTCCGGCAGCACCGCCAGCAACACCACGGAAAATATTTCCTCCGCCGATAACGATGGCAAGCTCAACGCCACTATTCACCACTTGGGCAATTTCAGAGACCATGGCATCGATGGTGACCGGATTAATGCCAAAAGCATCATCTCCCATCAGGGCTTCACCAGATAATTTAAGGAGGACGCGTTTGTAGCCTGGCATATTTTTATTTTCCGTAATTTGCTAAGTACTTTTCATACTTAGCTTATTGATCTTTAAGCGCTTTTTAATAACTTCGCTAAATTATAAAGGGCTTGGGAAATATCAAACAAAAGGGCATAGAAACTAAGGTTTCTATGCCCTTTTCAGGATGAACATGCCAAGGGGCAAGACCCCTATTGGACAGTTAGGCAGTTGCTTTTGAAGCAGCTGCTACCTGTGCAGCAACCTCTGCCGCAAAGTCATCTTGACGCTTCTCGATACCCTCGCCCACTACAAACATGGTGAAGCCTTTAACGTTGGTGTTAGCGGCCTTCAACATTTGTTCAACGGTTTGCTTATCGTTCTTCACAAAGGTCTGGTTCAACAAAGAAACTTCTTTGAGATATTTCTGAATAGAACCTTCAACCATCTTTTCAACGATTTCTGGTGGTTTGCCAGATTCAGCTGCTTTTTGAACTGCAACACTACGCTCTACCGCAATTTTTTCCGCAGGAACGTCTGCTGTAGATAAAGCAACTGGTTTCATAGCAGCAACGTGCATTGCAACATCTTTCGCAGCAACTTCATCACCTTCAAACTCAACTACAACGCCGATGCGTGTGCCGTGCAAGTATGAAACCAACTTGTTGTTGCCTGAAAAACGCTGAAAACGGCGTGGCATGATGTTCTCGCCAATCTTACCAATCAAGGCACTACGAACTTCATCAACTGTTTGACCGTTCAAAGGCAATGCTAGCAAAGCAGCAACATCCGCTGGATTCTTTTCTGCAATCAACTTCACACAGTCATTTGCAAAAGCCAAGAAATCGTCGTTCTTAGAAACGAAGTCAGTTTCACAGTTCACTTCCAACAAAGCACCGTTAGTACCATTGATAGAAACAGCAACAATACCTTCAGCAGTAACACGTGAAGCTGCCTTACCAGCTTTACTACCTAATTTGACGCGCAGAATTTCTTCAGCGCGCGCCATATCACCATCAGCCTCAGTTAAAGCTTTTTTGCACTCCATCATTGGAGCATCAGTTTTGGCGCGTAACTCGCCAACCATTGCAGCAGTAATAGCGGCCATTATTCTGCTTTCCCTTCTTCAACAAACTCTTCTTCACCTTCTTTAACAGCAGTTAAAACTTCCTGAACTGCGTTTGCACGGCCTTCTAAAATGGCATCTGCAATTCCGCGTGCATACAAAGTAACTGCTTTGCTAGAGTCATCGTTACCAGGAATGATGTAATCAACACCCTCTGGTGAGTGGTTGGTATCCACTACAGCAATCACTGGAATACCAAGCTTGTTTGCTTCTGTAATAGCAATTTTGTGATAACCAACGTCCACCACAAAAATGGCATCTGGAACGCCGTTGAGCTCTTTGATACCACCAAGCGCTTTTTGCAATTTGTCGAGCTCACGATCGTTTGTTAAAGCTTCTTTCTTAGAAAGCTTTTCCCAGTCGCCAGCTTCCTTAGCAACTTCCATATCCTTCAAACGCTTGAGGGAACCTTTTACAGTTTTGAAATTGGTGAGCGTGCCGCCCAACCAACGACTATCGATATAAGGCATACCGGCACGAGTCGCTTCTTCAGCAATGATCTCGCGTGATTGACGCTTAGTACCAACAAATAAAATCGTGCCACGATTAGCAGCAACTTGTTTTGCAAATTTCAGGGCGTCCTGAAACATTGGCAATGTTTTTTCCAAGTTGATGATGTGGATCTTATTGCGATGACCGAAAATGTAAGGGGCCATCTTTGGGGACCAGAAGCGTGTTTGGTGACCAAAATGGCAACCAGCTTCCAGCATTTGACGCATTGTTACTGACATAACTTCTCCTAAGGGTTGGTTCTAAAGTTGAGTCCTAGCTGCGCTAAAAAACGCCACCCTGGAAGGCTCAACTCGCGATTTCAGATCCAAAATAGA
>JACCDO011581677.1_pt1 | contig 23259 bp, 17 predicted proteins | sample 7446101 | NCBI WGS metagenome assembly JACCDO01 (sample SAMN15323440, study PRJNA562643) | freshwater metagenome | isolation source: river surface water | place: USA:Blue River Watershed | collected 2017-08-16
AAGCTTTGAAAAAGTTGAATCAATTAAGAGTATTGGTAGCGGTACGTGAGAGTAATAGAGGTATGTACGCAATCAATAAGTTTATTGAATTGCAATTACGCAAAAAAGGATTGATTAAGCCCGACGGTGATTTTTATGAAAATCGCCCCATCATGGTCACCCGAAATATGTATGACCTAGAGTTGTTAAATGGTGACACAGGTATTTTAAGAAAAGATGCTAATGGTAATATCAAAGCCTATTTTGAAGATGGTAAAGGAGGGGTCAAATCGGTTTTACCCGCCTACTTAACGTATAGTGAAACAGTGTTTGCTATGACAATACATAAAAGTCAGGGCTCAGAGTTTAATAAAGTATTAGTGGTATTGCCAGAGGGGACAAGCAATGCATTGTTGACCCGTGAGTTATTGTATACGGGAATTACCCGTGCAAGGGATCATATTACCATTCAGGGAAAGCAAGACACCATTGATTATGCAGTGGAGACTTGTGTAAAAAGAATATCAGGTATTACAGGTAGAATAGATCAATAATCATTTGAAAAAGATAGCATGAGTATAAATTTAAATGTCTCTAATTCATTACAACCTTTGTCGCATTTACTTGCACAAGAGCTAAAAGATACTGCACAGGATCCATTTGTGAAGCAATGGATTGTTACGCAAACCGAAGGAATGAATAGTTGGTTAAAGCAAACTATTGCAAAACAAAATGGGATAGCAGCGAATCTTCATTTTTGTAAACCCAATGATATCATTTCAGAGATCTATCGAAAAATCATTCGTTCTGGAAAAAGTATTGTTAATTCCGAGGATATTCGTTGGTGTATTTATAGTTTATTAAATCATCCTGATTTTTTAAGTACATATCCTAATATATCCAATTATTATTTGGGTAATGATATTAAGCGTATCGCATTGAGTGATGAATTGGCCGATTTGTTCGATCAATATCAAATATATCGTCATGATATTGTAGAAACTTGGAATGAAAAATTAATGAATGGGGAGGCGCCGGAAACATGGCAAATGTGGCTGTGGATAAATGTGAAAATTAAGTTGGGGACTGCATACGAGGATAGAGTGCAAATGGCCAATTCTTTGATAGCTTCTTTAACTGACCCAGTAGTGCAGGAATCGGTGAAGCGAAATATTCCGTCTTTACATTTGTTTGGTCTTGCTGTAATTACGCCTTACTATTTACGCATTTTTCACGCACTAGCACAATTTATTGATATTCATTTGTATCTGGTGAATCCTTGTCCAGAACATATTTGGATGGATTATAATTCGGAGCAACAAATCACAAAGTTGCTTAAAAAAAGAAATAAACAACGAAAGGAAGTAGATCATCTATTGGTGGGCAATGATTTATTATTAAACTGGGGAACAATTATTAAAGAGTCTTTTAAACTATTGATGGATCATGATGATTTTGTCAATGTATATAATGACGATTTTGCAATGCCTATTGAAAATCCCAAAACCTTATTAAAGAAAATTCAACACGACATATACAATAACTCAAATAAGGAGCAACGTTTGGTGCTGGCGAATACGGATATAAAGGATGGTTCCATTACTATAAATGCCGCTTTTACACCAGTTAGAGAGGTGGAAATTTTATACAATTATTTAGTAACACTGGTTGACAAGAAAAAAGAACAATTATCTCCAAAGGACATTGTTGTTTTAGTAAGTGATATTGAATTGTATGCGCCATTTATACATTCGGTGTTTAGTAATTCAAAGTATGAGTTCAAATACAATATCGCTGATGAAAGTTATGCTGCCGGGAATAATTTATTTACTGCGGTTCAGGAAATATTGACATTAGATGCACAATCTTTTAAAGTGGAAGCGGTCTTAAAGTTATTAGAGTCACCGTATATCCGTAACCGATTTAAAATAAAGGATGAGGAAGCATTAAGAACAGCAGCGAGACAGGCTGGAATTATATTTAGCATGGAAGGACGAACTGCAGACGACACCCGTTATGTGAGTTGGGATTATGGCTTAAAGAAAATTATGTATGGTATTTGTATGAGTGGAGAGCAGGAAATTTATGATGGTCAAGATGCTTTTATTCCGTTAGATACTGCAGAGGGTTCCGAGGCCATTGAGCGAGTAAGATTATTGTATTTTGTAAAATTACTAAGACATAAGTTAGCAGATCGAAATAGAACACGCACCATATCGGAGTGGGCTGAATATTTACAATCCTTGGTAGAGGATATGATATTTCAAGCAGGAGATAAGGATGATGAGGATTATACCAAGTTAGTACAGTTTACTGAACATATGGCATTATTAGAAAAGGACGCCAATGTGGAAATTAGTTTTGAAATTTTCCGCCATAGTTTTTTACAAAGATTAGATATGGAGAAAAAGGCGGGTTCCTTTGCAAAGGGTGGAATTACATTTTGCTCATTAGTGCCAATGCGAAGTATTCCATTTAAAGTGGTAGCGATGCTAGGTATGGACTTTGACAAATTCCCGCGAAAAGAAACGGCTTTAAGCTTTAGTTTATTGCAGGAGGTAAGAACTGGGGATCGTAATGTAAAAAATAATGACAAGCACTTGTTTTTAGAAACACTCATGTCGGCACAGACTTATTTATACATCAGTTATATTGGAGCGAACCCAAAAGATGGTTCTAAATTACCAGCATCCTCATTAGTGGATGAATTGATTGACTATGTAGCTCGTGGTATTGAACCAGATGCAGATGGTTTATATATGGATACGGACACATTAAGAAAAGAGTGGGTAACCTTACATCCAATACATAGCTTTAGTAGCAGTTACAAATTAAATGACGGCTTAATAAGCTATTTAGACGAATCGGATTATAAAACAAAAATTAAAATTGATACAAAACCCATCGATCCTAAGTTATTTTCAATTGACATAGTAGATATAAATGAAATTGCAAGATTCCTGCAAAATCCTGCTCGCCAATACTTGCAAAAGCAGTTTAATGTTTACTATCGAGACGATGAAGTTTTATTAAAGGATCATGAGCTTTTTGAATTGGACCAGCTAACAAAATGGGGTGTACAGGATAATGTCATGTCAATGAATGATACTGAAATTGAAAAATTTTATGAAAGTATCAAAAAGTCGGGTAAGCTGCCATTAAGCAAAATGGGCAAGGCCATGATGGATGAAATTGTAGAAGATATTCAAGATTTGCGAGAACGATTCAGTGTCGCTACCAATGAAATGCCAAAATCACCAATTGAAATACAATTTAAATTGGGTGATACACTTATAACCGGCAAGGTGGACTCTGTTTATGGTAACAAATACATTAGTGTATGTAATTCAAGTGACCAGTTAAAATATTTGTTAAAAGCTTTTGTGATTTATTTAGGTATTATAGCCAATGGGGACACAGATATTGAATTTGTTTTCATTCCAAAAAAACTAAAGACCAATTCAACGTTGTCATCTGGCAAAATTAGCCAAGCGGATGCAATTGCTATTTTGACTCAATATTTAGAATATTATAAACAAGGACATCATGCTTATTTCCACTTTTTCCCTGCAATCGGGAATAAGGATATGGTTATGATAAGTGAGGGTTATGAGGCATTTTGGGAAGCTTATACCGAATCGGTTGAGGATGAAACATCATTCACTTTTAACGATGACTATTTAGATACTGCAGTGAGTCATGGCTTTTTCGGCGCTGAATCGTATGAGAAACTTGTTGACAATGTAAATGCAGTATTCGAACCACTAAAAAAGCAATTCCCAAATTCCTTTAAGGCTCCTAGGGCTAAACAGAAAAAAAGTAGAATCAATTAAAAAAAAATTATGCCTCAACATATCAATCATCATTTTGACGCAACAATCGTACCGCTTGAAGGAAGCAACTTAATTGAAGCAAGTGCAGGTACAGGTAAAACCTATTCCATTGCCTTACTTACTTTAAGACTTATTATTGAAAAGAACATTCCTATTGAAAAAATATTAATGGTTACTTTTACTAAGGCAGCAGTGGCTGAGTTAGAAATAAGAGTTCGTGCATTTGTACGAATGGCGTTAAAAGTAAGTAGGGAGCAGGAAATTAGCGATGACACCATTACTAATATGGTGCAAAATCAAATTCAATTACAAGGCAAGGAGGAAGTAAGTAAAAGATTGGAAAACGCTCAGTTGTTTTTAGATGAAACCTCGGTACTCACAATACATAGTTTTTGCCAACGCACTTTATCGGAATATTCTTTTGAAACGGGACAAATATTTGGTGCAGAAACCATTACGCCGGACGAGTACAATCAACTTATTGAGGATGCATTTAATGAGTATTGGAGAATAAATATAACCACCATTCGCTTGGATTTTTTAAAGCGATTTATGGCATTTGGCCTTAATTATAAAGATGTATATGATTTACTAAAGCAGTCATTAGGGGGTAAATTATTATTTAGTAATGAACCAAAGCCAGCAGATTTTTTAACGGATTCGTATTTTGACAGTTTGATTCAGTGGGAAGCGGAATTTAATGGAACGGTGGTGGCTGCAAGAGAGGAAATTATTAATCAAATATTAGCAAACAAGCAAGCCTATCTTGAGCAATTAATAAATGGCCGTGGTAATAACTCGGTATTCCATAATTTATTAGAAATTGAAGTATGGGGTGAGGAAGAAAAGGAGCAATTTTTATATGAATTAGTTGCCAAAAAGAATTCTGCTTATGTTATAGATATTTTTGGGGAATATTTTGATAAGGTTGCTGCATTAAAAGATATGGGAAAGGGGATAGGTGTAAAAATGAAGGCTGAAGTTAATTTAATAGCCCTATCTGCCATTGAATTTGTGAAAAACAATATTCTAGAGCAAAAGAAAAATAGAGGGATTATCACTTTTGATGACATGATTGAATTGCTTCATGAGGCGGTAATACATGGTCAGTTCAATCAGCAGTTAATTGCCAATCTTAAGAAAAAATATGATGCGGTATTTATTGATGAATTCCAAGATACGGACAAAGCGCAGTATGCCATATTTGATAAATTATTCGGAACTGGCAAAATATTGTTTTATATAGGCGACCCTAAGCAGTCGATATATGCATTTAGAAAAGCAGATATATTTACTTATTTCAAGGCAAAAAAATCAGTGCAAAACTTGCACTATATGAATACCAATCATCGCTCTGCAAAAACCTACATTGACGCGATGAATGATTTTTTTATGCCAACTCCCGATTTTGACACTTTCTTTTTTAAAAATGATTCCACCATTCCTAATGCCATAAGTTATATTAAAGTGGACTCACCTAATCCTAATACCAAGGGGCAATTATTATGCAACGATAAGCCAATGGATCCAATTAGAGTTTCAACGCATGACAATAAAAAATTACTTCGAAAATCGGTAAAAGGTATTGTAACGGACTTGTTCACTCCTGGCAAATATAAAATTGATAAGGATGGTGTTAAAAGAGATATTCGACCATCTGATATTGGAATTTTGGTAAAATCAAATAAGGATGCTTTGGCTCTTAAATTATTATTGGCAAGCTTGCGTATACCTTCTATTACCATTGACGACACCCGATTATTAGCAACCAAGGAAGCTCAACAAATATTTTATATTTTAGAAGCGGTTAATAAAATTTCAAGGGCCAATATTAATCGTGCTTTAATGAGTGATATTGGTGGATATACTGATGCCCAATTATTAGCATCAGATGAGGAGTCTATTTTAGCTCAGTTTAGAACCTACCAGGAATCATGGGCAAAGCAAGGCGTGTATACTATGCTTAAACAATTTATGGCAGATCATGATGTGTATGATCGTTTGTTTAATACCACCAAAGAAAATCCTGAAAGAACCATTTCAAATATTCAGCAATTAATTGAGATTCTACATAAAATTGCAAAAAATAAAAATTATGAAGCCAGTGAGCTTATACAATGGCTAAAGAAAGGAATGGAGGGCGATGCACGTGAAGGTGATGAATATCAACAGAGATTAGAAAGTGATCAGGATGCAGTACAAATTGTGACCATCCATAAAAGTAAAGGACTTGAATATAATATTGTCATTGCTCCTCATTTGGATTTATTGGCGGATCAGGATATATTTAAAACAGGTAGTTATCGTGATCCAGCAACTGGGGAGTATTATGTTATGAATAAGGTTTTAATGACGGAAGATCAAAATAAATTATATACTACCCAAGCTGAGCAAGAAAACCGACGTTTGATTTATGTTGCCATTACCAGAGCGAGATATCAATGCTATATTACGATAAACTGTGCGGATTATTATGCAGATTCGGCATTAAAGAAATTTGTATTTGATTTGACAGAACCAGTAATAGAGGAAGAAAATTCAGTTATAGTAGAAAATGAGATAGAAAAAGTAAAAGAAAAACCGAAATCAGTTCCATATCCCAAAGTTAAAATTTGGGTACCACCAGCAACGACACCCGGTTTTGTATTTACAGGTGCTGAAACAGTTTCACTTCCTGAATATTCCGTTGCTAATGGCTTTGCGCTTCAACAGCCCAATTGGATTAAAACAAGTTATAGTGGATTAAATCCAGAGCATGATGTAATTCCAGCACCAAAGTCATCTAATCCATTAACTTCTTCCTATGATAAGTTTGTATTTCAGGATTTAAAAAAGGGAGCGCATACAGGGAATTTACTACACTATATTTTTGAGCATATCGATTTTTCGGATCAACGAAATTGGACCAGATTAGTGGAACAGGCTATGAAACGTTTATCAGGTTCTGCAAATGAGGATTATAGAGATCAAATCATAACGTTATTGAATCAGGTTACTTCGACAACCATGCCAGGGGATAATCCATTTTTGTTGAATCAAGTGACAATAGAAAAGCGTATTAATGAATTAGAATTTGACTTTTTATTAAGTCCTTTTAATACTGCTCAGTTACAAGCTTTGTCAAGCGATGCACATCCTTTTCGTATTAAGTCCATAGATGAGTTAGAAGGCATTATGAATGGAAAAATAGATTTGTTCTTTGAACATGAAGGCAAGTACTATATTCTAGATTGGAAATCGAACTTTTTGGGTAATTCACTAGAATTTTACGACACTGAGCATGTAAAAGCAGCCATGTATGAAAACAACTACAACCTACAGTATTTGATCTATACAGTTGCTTTAACCAAATATCTTAAACTGAGAAAGCCAGACTTTGACTATGATAGGGATTTTGGCGGGGTTATATATTTGTTTTTAAGAGGAGTGAGAGCGGGGGGAGAATCTGGCATTTATTATAGTAGACCAACTCTCGATTTGGTCGATCAAATCAAGTCAGTGATTGGGGGCTAAAACATTTTGCAACCTATGATATAATTTATATATTTAAAAAAATGTAAGAATATGAGTTACGATACTACCACGATATCGGCAATAATGGAAAAGGCAAATAGCAATATTATATGTTTACCTTCTATACAAAGACAGTTTGTTTGGGGGGCATCCCAGATAGAAATGCTTTTTGATTCAATATATCAAGGCTATCCTATTGGGACATTTTTAATATGGAATGTAAAGAAAGAGGATGTTAATGCGTATAAATTTTATTATCTACTGAGAGATTATCATGAAAAAGATAAAACTTTTAATGAGGCTGCTCCTTCTCCATCCTTAGCTAAAGAAATTGAAGCTGCATTAGATGGACAGCAAAGAATGACTGCTTTATTTATTGCACTACAAGGCTCATATTCTACAAAAAAGCCAGGAGGGCATGTCAATAATCCAGCAGCATATATAAAAAGACATTTATATTTCAATTTACTTGGTTTTAAAGGCAGTGATCCAACTGATGATACAGAAGGACTGAATTTATTTAAAATGATGTCTGACAAAGAATTAACAAAGCAAAATGAAAAGAATTCAGCATATTCATTTTGGGTAATTGCCAAAGATTTTATTGATAATTCAATTTGGGGTGATTTAGATGACAAAGTAGAAGAGGAAGATCAAGTTTTAATGGATTATTTAACGAGTCTGAACAGTGTCTATATTAAATCTTTGATCGAAAAAAACGACTCAGAATTCAGAATTTTATTAAAACATATTTTAAAGTTTAAAAAAAGATTACACGAAGAGAAGATCATCAGTTATTATTCTATCAATTCTAAGACAAAGCTTGATGAAGTAGCAGAGATTTTTATTAGAATCAATTCCGGTGGTACAAAGCTTTCAAAATCTGATTTATTATTTTCAACAGTTATTTCTAATTGGGAAGCTGGAAGAGATAAAATACATCAACTTATTAAAGATGTGAAGCAATTAGGGTATGAGATAGACACAGATTTTTTAATGAGAACTTGTTTATATCTAACAGAAAGTGAAATTCTTTTCAAGGTTGAAAATTTTAAACAAGAAGTTGTCGATAAAATTATAAATCAATTTGAAAAAGAGGGGGATGTGCTTGATATAAGAAGAGCTGTATTAGCTGCATTTAATTTCCTAAAAGAAGATTTAGGAATTGCAGAGAAAACCCTGAAATCTAAAAATGTGTTGATTCCTCTAATTTATCATATTTATAAGGGTGGTAATATTGATTCAGAAGAATCCATCAAGGAAATACAAAAATATATTTACATTTCATTGCTTAAAAAAGTATTCGGAACTCACGGAGATACGCTTCTTGCTAAATTAAGAGAGGGAGTTGTAAAAACTCCAAATGCTAATTTTAATTTCAAAGAGTTAGTTAATTCTATTAAAGAAAAAGAAAAACGTAAGTCATATGAAATAACTCTCGAGGATATTGAAGATTTCTTGAAGATCGAAAAAGGGGATGAAGGGTGGTTGGTCCTTTCTCTAATATATCCACCATTAAATCACGAAATGACCAGTTACGATCAAGATCATTTACATCCAAGATCTAAATTTAAGAAGAAAGCATTTGAAGGTGTTGATTTTGAAGCTATAAACTCATTAAAAGATACAATTCCCAACTTAGGTTTCTTAACTCCAAGGGATAATCGAAAAGCAAAGCAGGCAAATACACTTATTGATTATATAAACAATATTATTCCTGCTACCCAAATAATGGAGTATAAAATATTTAATATGATTGATCTAGAGACTTCATTAGAATTAAAAGACTTCATGGACTTTTATTCAAAAAGAAAAGATGAAATGAAAAAAATTCTTTGTGATAAGCTTGAAGCTATCGATGAAGTTTCTGAGCCAAATGTTTCTGACGATGAATAATTTAAAATAATTTTTATGTTAGTACCTAGTATGAATTTTAATGAGTTAGACATTGAGGCAAATGCCGAATATGAGACTTTATGCAATTCTAGTACACTAGGTAGGCTTACCTATGAATATTTTGCAGAAAGGATTAAGATGAAGATAAAGCCACAAGAAAAGTATGTTAAATTTTATAAAATTAAATCAAAGAAAAAGAATAATTGGCTTTTAATGTTTTTGCCTAAAGAAAAATGTGAGTTGGTAAAAAGTCCTGAAGATATTACTGCAATGTGCATTCTTTATTACCATTCTGATAAAGGGCTTAGATTAATTGTAACATCACCATCAAAAATTATTATTGTTTATAACGAACATTTATTTTACAGGTATAAAGAAAGAATAGGGTTGCCGTTTACAGATACATTAGATATAGCAAAACATTTTTTTCAAGAAAATAATCAAAATACATTTCAAAGTTTCCCAAATCAAGACAAGTCGGAAATTAAAATAATCGGTGTTTTGAAAAATGGTTTTGGTTTAGGTGAATTTGTAATGATTGAAAATAATAGGGCAGTTTTGTTATATAAGACATTTATTGCTAGGGATACTGCTGGCTTTAAACATGCGAAATCCCTGTTCGAACTAGAAAAAATATATAGAAATAAAGAGGATGAGGAGTCAAGATTATTATATGAAACCTTAGGTTTTGATGAATCAAATTCAGATAATAATCAATTTTTAACACAATGGGAGACACTTAGAGATAAAGTATTAGAAAGTGATGAACAAGCAGTTCTCTATCAGGTTGTTAGTGAAAAAGATAAAAAAAATTAATTTAAAACAACAGGATAAGCAATTTCACCCCAGTCATGTTCATTGTTTTCTAACATTATGTCAATGATGATTGGGACTAGTAATTGCATAATATTACAGGCATCCTTTAATTGAGCACGGTTTAATTTGGAGTTAAATGTTGACCCTCCATGTACTATGGAATTACGTAGAGTATAAAGACGCTCTAAAACAATCTCTAATAAGCCTTCAATATTTTCCTTTGATAGACAATTAAGGGCAGTGGTGATAGATTTATTAAAAGCAGGTTGATAATCCTCTGCTTCGCCTCGGTTATATTCCCAAAACTTCTCAAAAACGAACTTGTTTTCAATTAATACCCTAACCGGACCACTGTATTTTTCCCAAAAGAGGTTATAAAGCCTAATACGGTCAAATTGCACTAAACTGGTGGTAAAGTCTCTCAATTTGGCCTTTTCCGGTTTAGAATTAAACCCATTTATATCTACCGCATAACATGCATTAAATGCTATCCATAGAGATAAGAACTTTATATCTAAATTGCCCTCATGTTTTTCTGCACTTTTAAGCCATGAAATTGCTCTGTGAAGTCGAATTGTCAAGGTTTCAGGAAGGGTGGAGGCTTTGAGTTTTCGGGAGAGTTGGATAGTGGTCATAATGTGTAAAATAGTTTATTTATGATTCATTTATACATTATTTATAACCCCTCACAATCTCCTCCGCTATTCCCTTTATCTTCTTCGCTAAACTAGCAGGTGCTAAAACCTTCACACTGGCGCCGTATTTAAGAATCTCAGAAACTATTTCATAGGATTCGTACAATTCTAAGTTCACTGTCAAGGTCTTACCATCCTTGCTTAAGCTATGCGTTTGATAGGGACTAAGTGGATAGTTCATTACATGATTGATATAGGGATCCTTAAAGGTTAATTTTATTTTCTGGGGCTTGTCTTTATGATTCTGGTAGATGCCGTAGGAATATTTAAAGAACTGACTTGCATCAAAACTGTCATCTACAAAATAAGGGGCTTTAGAAAGCTTTACAGACAAGATCTTATCTAATGCATAGTTCTTTGTTTGACTCGTTTTAACATGGTCGTATCCAATTAAATACCAATGTTGATCTACCTGCTTTAAAACATAAGGCGATATTACTTTCGTCTCAATCTCTTGACCTGCTTTTTGGTATTCAATCTCTATTGCTTTGTGTTCTAGGATAGCATCTAAAATTGGTTCAATGTATTGTACACCCACCACACTATTATTTTGTTCTGGTTGAATACAATCCATACGATTGCGTTCAATCTTACTAATGGCCGAACCAGTTAAAATCTTATTAATCGTGTTTTCAAACTTGCCAAAAATGGGGGAGGAGGAAAAGATCCTAAAGATGGTAGTTGCCATGTCTAAAAGCTTTTTATCCTCATCATCCAATGGGGCTTTCTCTATTGAGAAAGTGTCATCTTGATAGTACAACTGGCTTCTTTCATTTTTAGCAATCACTGCGCCATACTCCTCTCGAATATGCTTTAAGTCATTGTAAATGGTAGAGATTGACACATCTTTATCCAAGTCTCTGTTCACCTTGTTTTTGATTTCCTCAGCCGTATATTTTCTATTACGATTACGTAAAATCTGGTCAATGATTTTCTCCCTAAGGCGGGCTTCTTTTACAACTGGCATCGCGTTATGGTTTAACTTTTAAGGGGAGGGGGAAGGATAGGTAAATATATGATTATTGTATAATATTTTAAAGTTATTGAGGCTCATTTCTAAGATTCTTAATACACTGGAATCGCTTTTGGTAATTTTAGGTATTATAAAATACCTTTATATTTAAACAATCAATTTTCAACTCCATACTATGAAAAAAACAGGTCTATTCTTTTTGTTGCTTTTTGTTGTTTCTATAGCCTCTGCACAAAATAATGCAGAACAACTTTTGCTGGGAAAAAAGGTGTTCGGATCTCATTGGATCAAGCCTTCTGGTAAAGCGACAATTACAAAACAAAATGACCTTATTTCAATAGACGCTAGTCAAGTGAGTGGCACTAACTATTGTACTATGAAAGGCAGTATCAAAATAATAGACGATAGGAATTTTGAATTCAACGGAACAATCTCATTAAAATATTTATTTGACAGAAACAATCTATTAACGGAGGATAAAGATGAAAAAGTATTAACAGGAAAATACATTTTCAGAAGAATCAAAGACCGTAAATACTGGAGATTAAAACAACCTGTATCTGCAACAGGGTATTTTGACAAAGCTTATCATTACATTGATATTTACATGAACTAATCTTTCCGAACCTTACTATTTTTAATTTATAAATACATGAGACTATCTATTATCCCCTTGCTACTATTAGGTTTTGTTGCCAATGCGCAAAATAATATCCAAACGATAAGTGAAACTGCTTTGTTGAAAATGCTAAAAAAGCAAGCCGCTGTCAATGGCTTAGTGATAGTGAAAGAAGTAGCAACTGGAAAAGACATTGTGCGTGTGGGTTTTACAGCTAAGAAAAACAAAGCTGGAGCAGTCTACTATGATAAAGACTCAAGTTTGAAAAATACTATGATGGAGCCAGGTGGATTGATTGTACCTTTGTCTGCTGCTATCTTAATGGATAACTTTGGAGTTCAATTGTCAGATACAGTGGACTTAGAAGAGGGCAAAACTATGATCGGCACCACAACAGTGCTAGATGCCGAAAGGCATGGTTACAAAAATGTACCCTTAAAACAAGTAATCGCAGAAGCGAGTAATGTGGGCATTGCAAAGTTATCTGTGAAGCACCTAGTATTAGGCTCTGATTTATTTAACAATTCCTTGAAATCTTATTTACAATCAGATGATTTTTTGTATTCAATAAATGAGTCCTTATCCAATTTAGCTTTTGCATCTTTTGGTTATGGCATTATGATGAGCCCTGCTCAGATCCTAAACTTTTACAATAGAGTAGCTGCGAATGACCCTAGTTTATTCAAAAACACATCTACCTTAGTTCAAACAAAACAAGCTTTATTAGAAGTTTCAGAAAATGGCACAGCAATGAACTTGCTACATGGTAATAAAACAAAAATGGCTACCAAGACCGGCACAACACTTGCTGTAGGTAAAAACGGCTATAAGGATAAACAATACTACGCTTCAATTGTCGGTTTCGCACCTTATGACAATCCAAAATATACTTGTATTGTGATTATTAAGAATAAGCCTCGTGCTGTTCAATATTATGGCGCACAAGTTGCAGGGCCAGTGTTTAAGGAAATTATGGAGGCATTAAATAAATAATAATTAAAGTATTTATGCTTTTGAATTCAAAATCTTATTGCAATATTGAACCTCCCATATCTATTGATAAATCGGATGAGGGAGATTTTGATGGATCAAGATCTTTAACAGCTATTTATATTGATAATCTTTGCAAGCATGAAATAGACTGCAAGTCAAGTATTTGTAATACTTATTATTTGTTTAATTCTGAAAAATTTGGGCTTGTCAAATTTGATAAGAATACCGAACTGTATTTAGAATCCTCCATACCAATCGATAGAAATTATTTCATCTTTTTAAAAAGATTCATCTTAACCTGGAAGCGTCATTTTAGTTATATGTAAATCAATAGTGAATGGCTCAATTACTTATTGGCAAATCCAGCTATGGCAAATATGGAACGATATTTTAAGTGATTCTTACTTTAATCCCAATAATTCAGTAGTTTCACATATAAAATTTTTATAAAATGTCAGGCACACTCATTTTCTTAACCATTTTGGTCGTTTTAGTTTTTATGAGCTTAATAACTGTGAATCAAGGAACAGTTGCCATTATAACTATGTTTGGAAAATACCGAAGAATATTACTTCCAGGTTTAAGAATTAAACTTCCAATCATTGAAAGTATTTACAGAAGGGTAAGTATTCAAAATCAAAGTATCGAACTAGAGTTTCAAGCAGTAACAATAGATCAAGCGAATGTATACTTCAAGAGCATGATTTTATATTCTGTTCAAAACTCTGATGAAGAGACCATGAAGAAAGTGGCTTTTAAATTCATTAGCAATAAGGATTTGATGCAAGCGCTTGTTAGAACTGTAGAGGGAAGTATTAGAGCCTATGTTGCAACAAAAAGACAAGCAGAAGTATTAACGGCGCGTCGTGAAATTGTTGACTATGTTAAAGAACAGATAGATCATAGTTTAGAAGAGTGGGGATACCATTTACAAGATTTACAGATCAACGATATCACATTCGACCAACAAATCATGGATAGCATGAGTAAGGTAGTTGCTAGTAATAACTTAAAAGCAGCTGCAGAGAACGAAGGTCAGGCATTGTTGATAACAAAGACGAAAGCTGCAGAAGCAGAAGGTAATGCGATAAAAATATCAGCACAAGCAGAGAAAGAAGCTGCGCAGTTAAGAGGACAGGGTGTGGCGTTATTCAGACAAGAAGTTGCTAAGGGTATGTCAGAAGCTGCAGAGGAGATGAAGCAGGCTAATTTAGATACCAATGTTATTTTATTTAGTATGTGGACAGAAGCTATCAAGAACTTTGCTGAATATGGCAAGGGCAATGTGATTTTCTTAGATGGTAGCCCTGATGGCATGGATAAAACCATGAAGCAAATGATGGGATTGATTACAAAGAAAGAAGAGAATAAATAATCTAATAAATTAATAAAGGCAAGATTGAGTCTACTCAATGCCTATGCACAAGAACTTAGAAAATAATCTAGAGAAGATGTTTTTTAGACATTTATTGCTTTTAATTTTTGTTGCTTCTATATCCTGTAATAAGGATACTACCACTGCTGTAGCTGCACCAAAAACGCTTACTACAACTACCTCTACAGTTGGCTCGCTACTTCCCAAAAATAATATTGGGTATACCATTGAGCATACTTATTACACGCTGTCTTATAGTGAGGCGAATAGGCAAGCAGAATGGGTTGCATATAATCTTAGCCCTTCTTTAATCAATGGATTACAGGCTAGAACAGATGATTTCAGAATTGACCCTAAGGTTAAAAATAATGCTGTTTCCAGTGGCGATTATACTGGTAGTGGTTACGATAGAGGTCATTTATGCCCAGCGGCAGACATGAAACTTAATTTAACCTCTATGAGTGAGACATTTTATATGTCAAATATGTCACCTCAACAGCCTTCTTTTAATAGAGGAATATGGGAGACCTTAGAAAGTAGAGTGAGGACTTGGGCTCTTGAAAAAAATGGAGTTTATGTTGTAACGGGTCCAGTTTTAAAGAGTAGCTGCGGTTCAATTGACAAGGGTACAATAAAGGTTCCTTGCACTTATTATAAAATTATATTCAAAGACAATGGTGCTGATAAAATTGCAATTGCATTGCTTTTGAATAATCAAGGATCGTCTGCTTCTTTGAAATCTTTTGTTACAACTATTGATAATTTGGAGAACTTAACTGGGATAGATTTCTTAAGTGGCCTGCCAGATGATATTGAATCTAAGATTGAATCTTCCATCAACACAGCCAGTTGGAGTTGGTAGCAGAGCAGTGCTAATTATAAGCCCCAGCCATTTTCAACGCAGCATTTTTCACTTCTAATGCTACATTCGCCGGAGCAACAACTTTAACCCCATCTCCGTAACTTAATATTTCTCTGATAATCTCATAACTATAGTAAAGCTCAAGTTCCACCCTTAACACTTTGCCGTTTTTCATTAACCTACTTTTTTGTGTAGACATTAATGGGTGATTTCTAAGTTGCTCGATAAATATGCCGGTGAAATCTAATACCAGTTGAATAGGAGGATTCACTAAGTCATGGAAAATACCGAATGTATACTTAAAATAATCCTGCGCGATAAAATTAGGGTCAAAGTAAAACTTACTTTCCGATTCTGTGATCTCTTTGATTTTATCTAATGAATACACTTTTGTACACTTTCTATTTTCGGCATGATCATACGCGATTAAAAACCACTTTTTTCTGAATTCTTTTAAAAGGTATGGTGAAAGGGTTTTTGTGGATACTTCATTTTCGTTTTTACGGTAGACAACATTGATACTTTCTTTCTTATTAATAGCTTCAAATAGCGTTTCAATCCATTCGTAGCCTGATTTCCCATGTGAAATTTCAGGGAGGATAAAATTGTAGTGCTTGTTCTCTCCTTTAGAAATATCTTGTAATAATTTCTTTTTTAGCTTTCCGTATTTTTTGAAAATTTCTGTGTGCTCAAAGTTTTGCAATGTCATTGAAATCAGACCTAGGAGATTTTCGTCATTCTCATTTAGATTTAATTTCTTGATTGAAAAAGTATGGTCCGAATAAGTATATCTTTTATTCTCTTCATTAATCGTTGCACCTGAAAATACTTCTGGAATCTTTTTTAAATCATTATAGATAGTGCGCTCGGTTACTTTGGCATGTTCATCGGCTACCGAACTATTCCATGCGTCTAGTAATTGTTTAACGGTTGCCTTTTTGCCGTTTTTGATCTTGTCGTCAATCTTCATGAATCGCATGAACTGCTCCTTATTAACGCTCATATATGGAATAATTAGAATACAAAATTACTACTATTTACGCCGTAAGCTTAAATATTTTTTCGTGATTTAGTATTGATAATCAATTGATTGTATTTATTTTTTCCTCTTGAAATTAGATTTCAAAACATTCTTTCACATTTGCAATCCCCCTAATGCAAACCACTAAAACTATTTACTATGGTAAAAAACAATCAAATGAACAAAGACTTAGCTGTAAATCTATGTAAGTCTATCGAATTAGTTTACTGTGCGATTGGCGAGACCAACAGTGTAAAGGAGGATGACTATGAAAAGGTCAGAGAACACTTTGAAGTTATTGGTGAATTCTTTAAGATCAAGGATAAATTGGGAATGCTTTTGATTTGTTATTTTATCAACAAGCGTTTGGTGAATGGTAAATCCTATATCACCTTGAATGAATTAATGAGTGCTTTTAATTGTAATCTGGTTGATTCAATCTCAATCAATGAACAACTTGAGTATTTTAGAAAAGCGAAGATGATTGTCGTTTCTAAAAAAACATTCGGGAAAAAAGAGGATATTGAATATACATTAACTCAAGTTACTTTGAATGCGGTTTTGAAAGGAGATCCTGAGGTGTTAAACAATAAAAAAGAGATGAATTTCGCGGCTTTCTTAAACTTGTTTCATAACATTATCTACAGTGACGATTATGATGATGAGGAGGTAAGTGCAGAGGTGAATGCTTTATTAGATGAGTTTGATCAATTAGAGGAAGTACAATATTTAAGAGCCGAAAAATTAGGTTCCGAAGAATTGGCGATTTATCTTTTTGTTGTTGCGAGACAATCCATTTTTGGTGACTATAAAGTTACTTTAGAAAGAATTTTTAGAGTAGCGGTGAATGATAACTTTAGTAAGTATTATTTTCAAACTGAATTACTTGAAAAAAGAAGTCAGTTAATTACCAATGATTTGATCAAGTTCACTGGAGACTCTTATATGGATAGTGTTCAATTGTCTGAAAAGTCAATCAGAGCTTTAAACATCTTATCTAAAAAGAATGCTGCTCAGTTTACGACTGGGTCTGATGTGGTTTCATTGATTATGCCTGATAAGATTCAATACCAGGAGGGGATGGTGTATGAAGAATCCTTAAAGATTGATTTCTTAGAACAATTAATCAGTGAAGAAGGGTATATCAAAGCGATTAATAAATTAAGTGAGGAAAAGGTAGAGACGAAACAAATTGTTGCTTTATTGTATGGGGTAAGTGGTTTAGGAAAATCTCAAACAGTAAGAAACTTAGCGGTTAAATACAATCGTCCAATTATTCAAGTTAATTTATCTCAGGTTAAAGACGCTTTTGTCGGTAATACTGAAAAAAATACCCAAGAGGTTTTCAATATCTATAAAAAAGCGGTTACCCACTTTGAACATACAAAGGCGATTGATGGTAAAGAAGTAGGTCCTTATGGTACACCCATTTTATATTTAGATGAATTTGATTCATTAATCCCTCACCGTGATAAAACAGGGTCAAGTTCATCTGTTGGTAATATGTATTCGAATATGGTGGGGATCTTTTTGACTGAATTAGAGAGAATCAATGGTATTGTTCTTTTATCTTCCAATTTGCCTGGTGCGATTGACACAAGCTTACACAGACGTATCAACTTTAAGTTTCATTTTGGAACATTCTCAAAACAAAATCAGGTCAGAACTTTACAATTGTATTTTAAGGACTTTGAGCCTGCTATTCTGGAAGAGGTAGCAACAGTGGCGGATCTTACTCCAGGTAATATCGTTAACATTAGAAAAGCCTATGTTTTGGAGAGTATTTTTAAAGACATTGAAAAAGCGGAGGATAAAAAATTAATCTTAACAGACTTGGTCAATAGAGAAGTGATTTTACAAAAATCAAATAGAAGTCCAATTGGGTTTCTTCAATAATCAATAGTTTTATCATTGTTAAATTGGATTCATCATGAAGAATATTGTTGTAATTACAGGTGCTGGTGTTTCTGTTGAGTCAGGCATTCAGCCCTTTAGAGGGCCAAAGGGTGTTTGGGAGGAAAACCCAATGGAGATGGCGACTTATCATAAGTATAGTACCGATCCAGGACATTTTTTATCTTGGTATTATCATCGATTCATTAGCTGTAAAGATGCCTTGCCAAATGATGCGCACAAGATCTTGGCAAAAAATAATGTAAAAGTTATCACACAGAATATTGATAACCTGCATTTTAAAGCAGGTCATCTGCCCGACAATTTGATTGAAATTCATGGCAACATTAATTTTAAAAGAAAAATTGATGCCGAGCATTTGGATCAACTTGAGCATGCGGATTGGCAGAATGTGCATACAGATAAATTAGAGCATGATTTATTTAATTTATTTGGCATTGGCGCCAGTGGCAAGATCATTGACAATGAATCTTACCGACCTCATATCTTACTCTTTGATGAATATTATACGGAGCTTTATCAATACGAGAAAGCGATTACTTGGTTATTAGAAGCACATGCAATTATTTTTATGGGCACTTCTAATTCAGTTGGATTTACGAGTGGGGCTTTACAAATAGGGGTTAGCAAGAACAAGAAGGTGATTGTGGTTGATCCCAATCCGTCACCTTCTTTTAATCATCCTTCGGTTGAAATCATAAAGGCATCTGCCACAGAATTTTGCACTCAATTTTTTAAGTAATGGAAGCAAATATAATGACCTTGCAAAGGGCTAAGTTAAACGTGCAATTCCCAGAATTCTCACAAGTATTGATTTATGAGAGTTGGCTATGTTTTACAGATATAGAGTATGAGGCACTGGAGTATTTAGTGCAGCATAGTTCAAGAATCATTCTGCCCAATGTGAAAGCATTGACAGAGGATAAACTTTTATTATTGAAAAATTATAATGGTTATTTAGAGATTGGAGTTCTATAGAGTGTGGTAATGCCCATGCTTTTTCTGTTCCATTTAGAAAATCTCCGAACGTATATCTTTCAATCGATATAATAGGTATTACATCTTTACAATTTGAGTTTTGTATAAAAATATTATGCAAAATCAAATTGAAATTTTCCAAGGGGAAAATAATGAAATAAATGTTGAAGTAAAGATTGAAGAGGATACAGTTTGGCTCACTCAGGCACAAATGGTTGAACTCTTTGGCCGAACCAAGCAGAATATAAGTTTGCACATAAATAACTGCTTCAAAGAGAATGAGTTAGACAAAATTCGAGTTGTCAAGGATTCCTTGACAACTGCCATTGATGGAAAGAATTATATAACTAAATTTTACAATCTAGATGTAATTATATCAGTTGGTTATCGTGTCAAATCAAAAAGGGGTACTCAGTTCCGTCAATGGGCAACCCAAAAGTTAAAAGACTACCTAGTAAAGGGCTATGCAATAAACGAGTATAGATTGGCTCAAAAGAATCAAGAAATTCAGTTTTTGCACGATGGTATTCGAATAATGAGTCGAGCCATAGAGGAAGTCACTAACGATGAAGCTTATAAATGGTTAGATAAGTTTAGTAAAGGGCTTCAGTTATTAGATGATTATGACCATGAGCGTCTAGATATTAAAGGGCTTAGCTTGGTTCCTGGAATACATCCACATATTTCAGAATATGAGTCTATTGTAAATGCATTGCGCACAGAATTTGATTCATCTGTTTTTGGTAAAAAGAAAGACGCTGGTTTCGAAAGTGCTATTTGTCAAATAGAGCAAGGCTTTGATGATAGTTTTCTTTATCAAAGTATTGAAGAAAGAGCAGCAATGTTGTTGTATTTAATTATAAAAAATCACGCTTTTGTGGATGGGAATAAAAGAATTGGAGCTGCTTGTTTTTTATTATTTCTAATGCGCAACAATTTGCTTTTGTCAGCGAATGGTGTTCCATTTATTAGTAATGATGCATTGGCTAGTATTACCTTATTCGTTGCTACTAGTAAACCCGAAGAAATGGAAACGGTAAAGGGTTTGGTAATAAGTGTGCTGAATAGAAGGAATGGGTAGATTGAAAGACATCGGGACTGCCATTCTCGCTTCGCTCAATCGTATTCCCAATCCATTGGCCTTACCCAAAGCCTATCAAACAAACACTACGTGTTCGTTTGGCTTTTTTATCGCTCATCCGCTCAATCAAGCAAGCTTGTTTCGCGTCTTCGCATTAAAAAAGCCTCCCATTTGCATGGGAGGCTTTGTAGCCGGTACGGGAATCGAACCCGTCTTTGCCCCGTGAAAGGGGGCTGTCCTAACCGATAGACGAACCGGCCAACTTGACGACCTTTTGGGTCAATTGGGTCGCAAAAATAGGATTCATAGGCTTTACTGCCAAACAATTTTGTCTTTTTTTCGCTGATTTTTGAAATTAAATTTTGATTCGGCACTGCTATTGCAAAGGTTTGTGCTCAAAAAAGCGATCAAGTGTTTGTTGAAATCCTTGTAAATATTGATTCTTTATACCTTTTTAAAGATAATTTTTTGGTCATTTTTTTTAAAAGGATTGTATCTTCGTTCCTCTATTAAAAAATAAATCGAATACAATGAGTTCAGTAAAAGTAGCAATCAACGGTTTTGGCCGTATCGGACGTTTAGTTTTCCGTCAAATTTATAATACACCTGGTATAGAAGTAGTGGCGATCAACGATCTTACTTCTCCAGCTGCCTTAGCTCACTTATTGAAGTACGATAGTGCGCAAGGACGCTTTGATGCCGAAGTAAAATCAACAGAAGATTCAGTAGTGGTGAATGGCCATGCTGTAAAAATATATGCACAAAGAGATCCTGCTCAAATTCCTTGGGGAGCCCATGATGTTGATGTAGTAATTGAGTCAACTGGTTTCTTTACAGACAAAGAAAAAGCGGAATTACATATTAAAGCAGGTGCTAAGAGAGTGGTGATTTCTGCTCCAGCAACTGGCGAAATGAAGACTGTAGTTTTCAATACCAACCACGAAATTTTAGATGGCACAGAAACGGTTATTTCTGGTGCATCTTGTACTACAAACTGTTTAGCGCCTATGGCTAAAGTTTTAGAAGATAAATTCGGTATTGTTACTGGTTTAATGTTAACAGTGCACGCTTATACAAACGATCAAAATACTTTAGATGGTCCTCATCCAAAAGGTGACCTAAGAAGGGCTCGTGCTGCTGCGGCGAACATTGTGCCAAACAGTACTGGTGCTGCAAAGGCAATTGGCTTGGTATTGCCAAGCTTAAAAGGCAAGTTAGATGGATCAGCACAGCGTGTTCCAACTATTACTGGTTCTTTAACTGAATTAACAACCATCTTATCTAAGAAAGTGACTGCAGAAGAAATCAATGCAGCCATGAAAGCAGCAGCAAATGAATCTTTTGGTTATACAGAAGATGAGATTGTAAGTTCTGATGTAATCGGTATTTCTTATGGTTCTTTGTTTGATGCAACACAAACTAAAGTAATGTCACAAGGTGATGTACAGTTAGTTAAGACAGTATCTTGGTATGATAACGAAATGAGCTATGTGAGCCAATTAGTACGTACAGTGAAATACTTTGCAAGTAAAATTAAATAAGCTTTACAATATAAAATGCCTCCGTTTAACGGGGGCATTTTTATTTCTTCCTTTTAATACATTAAATAAAAAATATGAGTTCTTTCCAATCATTTTCATTTACAGGTAAAAAAGCATTGGTACGTGTAGACTTTAACGTGCCATTAAACGAGCAATTCCAAATTACAGACGATACACGTATGCGTGCGACTGTAAAAACAATCAATCAAATTTTACAAGACGGAGGCAGTGTGATTTTAATGAGTCATTTAGGTCGTCCAAAAGATGGCCCAACAGATAAGTACTCTTTAATGCATGTAGTGGCACATTTGTCTGAATTACTTGGTGGTAAAGATGTTCAGTTTGCTAATGACTGTATCGGAACAGAAGCAGTTGAGAAAGCAGCAGCTTTACAAGCAGGACAGGTTTTGTTACTAGAGAATTTGAGATTTTATAAAGAAGAAGAAAAAGGGGATGCTGCATTTGCCGAAAAATTAGCAAAATTGGGAAATGTGTATGTGAACGATGCATTTGGTACTGCACACAGAGCACATGCTTCTACAGCAATCATTGCGCAATATTTTTCAAAAGAAAACCGAACTTTTGGTTTCCTAATGGAAGCAGAAGTGGTGAGTGCAGAAAAAGTATTGCACGAAGCACAAAAGCCTTTCACTGCAATTATTGGTGGTGCGAAAGTGTCTGATAAAATTTTAATTATTGAAAATTTATTAGAGCGTGCAACAGATATTATCATTGGTGGTGGTATGGCGTATACTTTCTTTAAAGCACAAGGTGGAACGATTGGTACTTCTATTTGTGAAGACGATCGTATGCCATTGGCGTTAGAAATTTTAGCTAAAGCGAAAGCAAAAGGCGTGAACATTCACTTGCCAGTAGATAATATCATTACGACTGATTTTTCGAATGATACTGAAAGAAAAAATTGTGATAGCATGTCCATCCCGGACGGCTGGATGGGATTGGATATTGGCGAAGCTTCTAGAAAGAAATTTGCAGATGTGATTTTGGCAAGTAAAACCATCTTATGGAACGGTCCAATGGGTGTGTTTGAAATGTCAAATTACCAAGCGGGTACCAAAGCAATCGCAGTAGCTGTAGCCGAAGCGACACAGAAAGGTGCCTTTAGCTTAGTGGGAGGTGGCGACAGTGTGTCAGCTGTGAACCAGTTTG
>JACCDO010863858.1_pt1 | contig 23258 bp, 19 predicted proteins | sample 7446101 | NCBI WGS metagenome assembly JACCDO01 (sample SAMN15323440, study PRJNA562643) | freshwater metagenome | isolation source: river surface water | place: USA:Blue River Watershed | collected 2017-08-16
AAGGTCTGTAACATCAATATCACGAATTGCAGAAGTATTCTTTTTTAACTCTGAAGTTTTTGTAATAAGATCGTTAAGCGCTGTAGTGCCTTGATTATTTTGAACACTGCTTGCAGCAGACCTAAGAATATCTTTTAGACTATCATTTAAATATTCTCCCTGAAGTTCTTCTAGATGATGCTTAGTTGCACCGACATTTGGAATTGGCTCAAAGTCTCTAAATTTTTCTGTAACTAACTCTGCTGGAGGAAGGCTTCCATTATTTTCAAAGTACAGCCTAATAAATTGCCAGATGTCTCCGTGAGTTCTTAGTAGGTTGTCGACATTAGCCTGAAGAAGTACATGTATTTGTTTATCTTGAAGAACTGCAGTAATTAGTTTTGACTCCGTATTATTCACTTAGCCACTCCCTTGCCATTCTTCTACGCTCCACTCTTTCTTCTTCGTCTCTTTTTTTATCTTTTTGTGCTTGTAAAATTTTTTCTGCATTGTATGCAAAATAGTTCCATGACGGACTTTCTGCAACTTTAAAATAGTATTCAAGTATGTCATAACATCCAGACAAGCCATACGACTCCACAAGGGCATCTGAAGCCCATTGCTCTACATTTAGATTAAGAGATGGCTTTGACTCGTACCTTGCGGTATGATACTTGCTGTATCTTGAAAGCAAAGCCATACGGTCTTTGCGTTCTGCCATTATCCTTCAGCAGCCTCTGACTGTGCTTCTAAAATCTTTGCAGTTAGTTTATCTTCAACAAACTTGTATACTCTTTCGAAAGCCTGTTCAGTATTTTCTCCATCACGCTTTGAGTCTACAACCCCAAGATCTAGCCTTAATGATTGAAAATTTCCAAGGTTTAGCGTATATCCAAGTGTTACAGATACCTTAGTTGGTTCGTTTTGCATTTTATACCCTTCGTTAAATAGATTCGTTCCAAACTGGAACAAACCGTCCATCTTCTGTTTTCCTATATGTAAGTATACCATCGCCCATTCTTCGTGTCAACTCTTGTTTGCTAGGCGTAATATCATTAGTAATTAACTTATCTTTTCTTGGCCTACCAATATGGTATGTAGCAAGTATATCACGAATTGCCCGAACTTGCGATTCTGAATAATATGATCTTACTCTAAATCCTCTTGCTCCGCCTTTTTGAGACCCCATTGGAAATGGAATGATTCCTCGTTTCATTAATGATGGCATATATTTTTTATGACGATTAACTAAATCAGCAGTTTGTCCTACAGTATATGCTCGTTCTCTTTTATTTTTAAAATCACTAATTAAACAACTTTCAATTTGATCTTTTGTAATATTATAAACAGACATTATTCCATTAGATCTGTTTAAATGATGAATTCTTACAAGGTCGCCATTGAGAAACCATACTTTTTTATTACCTGGAATTACAGGTAACTCATTGTACTTTTCGCTCTCAATTGTTCCTTTTTTAATAACCATCTGCCCTCCAATGTTTGGCTAGGTGGGTGAAAGAAAAATCTTGACCCGCAAACAATACAATATAGTTCAATATGATTAATCTCTGTATATTGTCTATCTATAAATACTCTGCCATTACATTTTTTACAATTAATCATTAGTTTGGTATTCCAACCACTATTAGGTTGATTCCAATACTGGTATCTCCACCAGTGTTAAACTTTACTGTTCCTTCTACCTTTGATGTCGAAACTGCAGTAATAGTTACACTAACATCTTTTCCAGCATCTGTATTTCCTATATTAATTGGGGTTGCAGTAACCACAGGAGCAAATTTAAAGTCTGTTGAGAAGTCATAGGAGAAGTTTTGAGACGATCCTGCAGTCTGTGTTGTACTTGTTGTTACCTGTACATATCCACCTATTATACGGGCTTCTGAAGCCTTTACGCTTTGCTTACCTGATGTTGGCGTGTCTACCGTTACATACTTATATGTTGATGGAGAAATCTGGGACGATAAATCATTGATAGCCTTAACAATCTGATAAATATATGTTACATCTAGTGGTTGCCCTCTTTCGGGTACAGGTAATATTGCCATAATATAATTATACCAGAGACCTTACTCCAGAATCGTAAACTTTTATTTCAGAGTTTATCTCTGGCTTTACTGATCCTATTTGAACTATAACTCTTACAGAAGATGTGCCATTTTTCAAAAATGAATAACTTGTGTTTCCTGTGACACCAACATGAGAATATTCTCCTCCGTCGAAAGATGCAAAAACATCATACATAACTTGTATAGATACTTCTGATCCAGTAGACCAATTAACTAAAATTGTATTTCCTACAAAGTTTAAGTCTCCTGGCAAAACAACTACTGGTTGAGAATCAACTAAAAATATTTGTGACCAGGCAGACTTTCTATTTTTATCTTCTGCTACTATTCTAAATCTTACAACTCTACCATTTTCTGATGTTACTTTTCCAAGGTATTCCTTTTTTACAATAACATTTTTTATTCCTGCGTCTGCCACTATAATACATCCAATGCAAATCTAAATTCAATATAGTTTGTTGTGTTTGCTGATTTAATAATTGTCTTTGCATCTGGAGTTTTCATAACAGAATATCCAGTTAAACCATATACGGAATTTGTAGATGTTGTATTTTCTAATCTAAATCCATCTAAACAAACATAGAAATCAGGGCTTGGAAGTGTTTCTCCATCCTTAATCACACAAGCATATATTCTTGCTGTGTTTATTTCTGACCAGGAAAAGTCTAAACTTTTTTGTAATTCTTGTAACTGTTTTGAAACAACAAAGTATCTATTTTCTGAAAAATCATTATCTGTATTATTAACCTCTGCCTCAAAAATTGCCCACTTACCATTTTTAAATGTTCCAGTGGATGAGAACTCAACTATAACCCTTACAGATTCTGGAAGGCTTACTGATGATCCAATCTTGTTTACTACAGAAAATGCCAGCCTTAACTCATCTGTCGGAGCATTTTTGCTAAAGTCAATTGCTGTATCGCTAAGTTGTATAAAGTTTGATCCTGTTTCTGCATTTAAATGCCCTTCTGAATCTAAACTAATTGTAGCATTATCTCCAGATATTGCAAAAATATTATTTAAAAATCTACATCTTTCATATCTAGCAACTCTATTTGAGTTAGTAAATATTTTATTATCTGCATTTGTTTGAAATACTGGATATATTTGATTTATAATATTTGTATCAACATCATTAACTAAGTAACCAGATGAAACAAATGTTGCACTAATTGCTGAAGATGTTGTTATTGTAAATGTTGTTGGAGTTGGAGTTGTAACTATTGTTACATCTGACATATTAAAAGCAACTGGAGATATTCCAGATATAGATATTTTTGTTCCTATTGCTAACTGGTGTGACGCATCTGTTGTGTATGTTACAGTATTCCCAGAAGCACTGGCATTAATTATTTTAATAACACGATCATCTAGTGGCTCATAAATTGATGGTATTTCTGTGCCCTGTGAAGAATACTTCCAGGATTCTGAATCAGAAAATGTATAAATATTTTTGCTATCAAATGCTCCTGCAGCAGGATTTGAAGCAGCAGAAAATACTCCAACCTCTGTAATCTCATATCTTTCCTGTGTTGGAAGTTCTGCTGTTAAAACTATTTTAGATATTCCATCTTCATCAACAAACCCTCTTGAAATAATTGGAACACGGAACATCTCAAAATCAAGAGACTTTTTGTCTGAATAATCTCCAAAATCTTCGTCTAAAAGTAGTGGCTTTGGGCCACAACCTACTGCAATATGAGAGGCATATGAAGGGGTTTGTCCCACAAGATATTTAGATAAAACATTTTTACCTGTATTAGTTATCATTTAATTTCCTCCACCATATATTGTATCATTAAATACCTCTCCACTTGTCAATATTTGAACTTCGGCCTGCTCTCCCTCTTTTACATTGATCAAATTTATTACAAGATCTCCAGTGATAGGGTCTATATACACAGATTTACAGTTTGGAACTTTTGTCCATTTTGTTTTATCTGGCTCGTTTTCTTTTGGAATTAAATCATATCCATTACCACATTCTGGCAGATGGTCCAATATGGCAATAGAAAGTGATTTAAAATATGAATCTGATGATTGAAGTCTTAAAATATTGTTTGGGTTATACTGTAGATATAAATCTGTTAAATTTTTTATTGGTGTATACAAAATTTTTTGGCCATTTACTAAATCATGTCTAGAAATAGTTGCAAGTTCTTGACCACCTATATCTTCAAAAATTAAATCTGTCATTATATCGATAGACATAATGTCTTGATCTTTAATTATTAGATCAGGTGTTGCAATTTTTACTGAACTATTTTCAGTATCTGTTGCTTGTGCATTTGGTAAATTTGCAGTTGCTTCCGTTGCCATTAAACCACCTCACTTAAAAATAATGTCATATCTGGTCCATCTGAATTTTTTGTATAATCTATATTATATACTACAAATCTATTTGAAGGAGACGATGCCATGCTTACTCCATTTTCTTCATAATCAAGAGTAACAATATCTCCAAGTTGAATGGTTGGAATTGCAAATATTTTAACACCAATAGATCTTCTTGGTTTGGTTATTTTTTCAACTAGCCATTTCATTAAGTTATTTGCTTCATCATAAGATTGGATATATGGGGTATTTAAAGAAAAATCTTTTTTGCCGTATGTCATTCTGCTTAACTTAATATCCTGATAGTCTTGTTTAATTTTATACGGATTTGAAACTGTTGTATCTGTAATAAATTTTGGATCTGACAAAGATGTATTTTTATTAAAATAATCGTCAACTGTAAGTCTATTATCTGATTGTTGAGTAAATGTTATACCTTGAACTCTTAAATAGTTTCCAGTTGTTTCATCTAGGCTAATTGCTGTATCAGTTGCATTAAAGATCATAAATTCTGCTCCATAAGATCCCGCTCTAAATCCAGAAACAACATAGCCTTTTATCTTATTGAATGTTGGTGATATTTTTGCAGTCAGTGCAGGATAGGCTTTATCATATTTAAAGTTAAATGTTGCTGCTTCTCTCATTATACTTCCAAACTCTTCAAAATAAATATTATACTTTGGTGGCTCGGAAGTTCCTATACCTGATAGGTATGTGTTTTGAATCAAACCACTAAGAGCATATTTTCTAAATGACTCATTAACATCAATATCTGAATCTCCAAATGCCGATGTTACTGGAGCACCAAGAGAGAATGTTGTATTTTGTGAATAGTTATTGCATAGTGCATAAACATTTTCAAACATGATTCTTGAAGATCCTCTTGAAAATAGAGCGATGTTTGAATAAACTGGTAGCGGCTCTGTATCATCTACAGTTTTTATTATCTTTCCATTAATGTATAAGTAAAACCTTCTTATTCTTCCAATATCTTGATACTCAACTGCAAGGTCATACACTGTTGGATTTTCTTCTGCAACAATTCTTGATTGACCAGTAAATTTTCCATCATCAACTATAATTTCACCAAGTCCTTCCCAAAGTTTTACTGGTATTGCTTTACCATTATCTGATTTTATTTTATAAAAAAATACATTGCTTACACTTTCTCTTTCATCTTGGGAAAGATTTCCAACTCCTAGGGCTGCAATTTCAAAATAATACCCAACATTTGTTGAGGTATTTAGCATAAATGCAAGTCCACCAGAACCACCAGATATGTTTATATTCTTTCCTGGAGTGCTTCCGTTAACAACATAATAGGTTGCAGATCCGTTTGATGTTTGACCTCTATCTGAACTATTTTCTATTTTTCCAACAATTCTCATTCTTGTTCCAAAATGCTTAAACTTATTTTCTTGCAAAGATTTGTGAACATAAGAAATAAAATCCCTAGGTTTTTCTTTTGTTGTAAAGTTTGGTCCAGTTAGAGATAAGGCAGAAGACTGTAATGTTCCGCTCTGAACTGGGGTTGATGTAGTTATTTCACCTATAAAAGAAGTAGACATAAAATTTTTAATTATTCCGCTTCTAGAAGATGTTCTTGACAATGCATCAGATGAGGTTCCAGACGCAGTTAGTTTTCCTGCAGACGCAACTGTAGTTGTTGGTAGTGTAAAGTCTTTTCCAAAAAGATATTCTGATGACATGTAGCAACCCTTAACATTGTCATCTGACTTCCAGTAATCAGATATGCCAGCACTGTGTGCAATAATCTGTGTTCCAAATTGACCACGGCCATGTTTTGAAACCTCTCCATTTTGTAATTTTGTTACACCATTTTGCTCAACATACTTTGGTTCAGAATAAATTCTAACTAGTCCTGTTGGGTATATCTTACCATTAAACGGCAATTTTGAAAAATAATATTGATAGTCTTCTGTTGATGTTATCCAAACATTTCCTATACCAGATACATTGTATTGAACCGCATCATATTTTATGATCTCTCCTTGAGAATAAAAATATCCATTATATCTTGTAATCCAATATGCTGCCTCTCCAAGACTTATTGTATTGTTTATAACTACATTATTTTTTACTTGTGGTACATCTGCAGTCAAATCTGAATTTAAAGGAATAGCACTAAGCACATAAGATGACTGAGTTCCTACTTCGTTATTAATTGATTTAGTGTTTTGGCTTCCAGAAACTTCCCAGAGCAATGCTGGCTTATATGTATAATATCTTTCATTATCTACAAGACTTGCCTGCTTAAGGGAGCCGACAGACCTTTGTATATATCTTGCAGTATAGTTAATTGCTCCATCATTATATACAGAATTTTCTTGTGTAGAAACAGAAACAATGTTTGCAAGTTTTGTTTTATTAGTTTTATTTTGTATTCTTCCATCTTGTATATAATCTTTTGTTCCTTGCAAAGCAAAAGTAGCGGGTCTTTCTGTTACTGTTGGCATTATGTAGTTTTTACTCATCATAACAAAATTATTATACTCATCAAAAAACATTGCTGTTTGAGTTGAAACAGCCAGGTCCTGGAGAACTTGTGCAACACTAAGATCTGGTCCTACAAAAAAATATGGAATTATTATTTCTTTTTCATTTGCCACTCTTTTAAATGTATAGTTAGAAAAACCAATATGATCTAAAAGTAAAGACACTGCAGAACTAACAGAAACCTCTGTCATTAATATTTCAGGAGCAGTAATTGATTCCAAATACCAATACAGATCTCTTAAATTTATTGATACACGCTTTGTCATTAAGTCTTGTTTTGGGAAAGAATCAGAGTATAGTGTTTTTAGTGGAACATAATAATCCCATCCGCCGACATTTACGATAACTTCATAAAACTTAAACTGAATATGTCTAGATATATACTTAGAAATAATACTATTTGTATTATTAGAATTAAATGCTTGGTCATAGTCAAAAATTGTTACATTTCCATTAGAAGCAACAAGTTGTCCTACTGGTAGTCCAGATAGACCTAAATCAGATGCACTCTTATTTATAGAATAATCTAGTGTTTTATCAGAAACATTTAAAACTAATCTTGGAGAAATTTCAATAAGGTCGAATGTAGAATCTTTGACATTCATAGTTTCTACCACAACCCTAATTCCGCTTATATACTCAAACTCTCTATATTTTTCTTTACCGTCAAGTTTGTTAATAAATAGATCTGGAGATGTTGCATCTGTTACAAAGTTTGTTAACCTATCAATTGTTTCATCTTGTATGTACCAGCCATACTTAGGGGTATATTTTATATAATCGCTACCGTCCCATATATGATAAACACCAAGATCTGTTTCATTTTCTTTAATTAGATATGCATATCCAACCACAGACTGTTCTGGTAAAAAATATTCAGATGTATATGTTTCTGCTATAACAAAGTTTGGTCTCCATTCTTCTGGTATGATTAGTCCATATGCAATTTCTACATATCCATCACTTTTAATTATAGAAGATCCATCTCGTCTCTTTACTGCTGGATCAAATGAAATAATGTTTTCCCAATTACCGTCTTTTAAAAACTGAATCTTCCACTTACTAGGAGTTTTTTGATTAAGTTCTCCGTAGAATGGGTCAGCAATAGATCCCACTGGCGAAGAAAATGGACCTAAATTTTCTGTTCCAGTATGTGTCTGCATTTTAACAACAACTCTGTTTGTTGGTATCTTTTCTTTATATACAACAAAAGGACATGCATCTTCAATTGAATATTGTGATCCCCTTACCTTTGAAGCAATTCCATACTCTTGTCCAGATTCTGTCCTATAGGATGTCCAATATTTGAATTTATCATTTTTATCTGGCATATAATATCTAGGTCTGTCTGCCATAACTAAGTTGGGATGGTGGAGTTTTCCATTTTCAAAAAACACTGCTTTATTAATTCCAGATCTTGGTCTAAATTGTGCAAAACAGTCTTCCAGAGAGTAAAGCATTTTTAATTTATCTTTTGCTGCAAGGAATGTTGTTGGCTCACCATTATCATCAATTGTTCCATCAATCTCTACATCTGCATCAGTAGCACCTGTATAAAAATTACCTGCATCATTTATATCAAAACTATTTGGTAAAGAAGAATATATAGATTCAGTCTGTGTTGGTCTATATCTATAATTACCAATATGCTTTATATTTGTTGGAATATTCATATTCCATTCAGCAGTTATTATTGACTTATTTCTTATTGTTGAAGATGTCTCTAAGAAATTTTGTAAGTCTTTATCCTCAAACATTATACTTCTTCCAGGGTGACAGAAACATTCCAATAATCAAAGTTGGCACCTCTTTTTTCTACTGAGTATGTAAAACTTGATATATACATCTCTATTAATTGATTATATTGTGCAAGATGATCATATGGCTCTGGAGTGCCCTTAAAAATACCTTTTCTATCATATGCAAGGAATACCCAAAAAGGACCTTTATGTGCATCATACCACTCTAGCATATCTGCCCCGCCTGCACCTCCATCAGTTGTATAAGACTTATATGGAGATAATCCTGTTGCTGGGTCAAATGTTGGAATATTTGCGTGTGATCTAGATGGAATCATGCTCCAACTTGTGCTAAGTTTCATCTTATCTGCAATATGGTATGACCTCATACGGCCATTAATCATTCTCTCCCGCTTTTCAATACGCTCATCTGAAAAATCTAAAGGAGACCTATTGTCATCTGTAAGAATTAAAAATTGATCAATTAAATTTGGATCAGATTGATCTGTTAAATCTGCTCCAATTTCTAAACCTTGTGGAATATATAAACCATTTATTAATGTGCCAGAGTTTTCAGACCACAGCATACCGCTGGGTCTATTATATTTTTTACGAGTTTGCATATATACAAACCTTGGATCTTCATCGACCATTTAAATTTACCCCTCTGACTCTTCTATCGTCTACTTGTCTAATTGTTGACATTACTGCTTGTGCAATCTCATTTGGATTAGCATTTGTCTTTGCGTTAACAGTTAATGTATATGTATTATTATACACTGTTCCCCCGATTGCTTCACCATTATTTATTTTTCTTAAATTGTCCACGCCATAAGAATTTACAGCATACTTGCTCATAATGAATTCCCCTGGAGTTAACATTGCTGGAACTGTATCTGTTCCCTTTGCAAACCCTCCAACAGAGAAGTACTTAGGAACTATGCCACCAGTTGACAAACCAAACCATCCAGTTTCGTCACCAATTCTTGTTGCTTTTTCTGCTGCTTCTGCTTGCTTAAGTTTTTGCAGTGCTGCTGCCTGAAATTCTTTTGCAGCAACCTGTGCAGCATATTGAATAGCCTGTCCAGTATACCTTGCTGAAGATAAAACACCAGATACTCCGCCAAGTGCTTCTGTCGCTGCCTTATCTGCAAGTAGTGATGTTGCCATGCTGTTTGCAATTGAAGATGGAGTAACAGTTGAAGTTGTACCACTCTTTATTGCGCCAATTAATGCTGCCTGGTCAGCAGCAACCTTTTCATTAACAGCATCAATATTTCCTACGTTTGGATTTGTTTTAGGTGTTGGGGTTGGTGTAGGAGTTGGTGTTGGGGTAGGTGTAGGAGTAGGAGTTGGTGTTGGTGTTGGAGTTGGGGTTGGATTTGGGTTTGCTCCAGTTAAATTCATTGAGGCACTTGTTCCATTTGCATAGCCCTTATCTGCCTTATACATATCAATTAATTTTTGGTAGTTATTTATTGCCATACCAATAGAATCAATAAATGACTTGCTATTAACTAAAGCAAGATCTACCTGATTTTTAATTGCTTCCCACGCATCTCTTGTCTTACCAAGTACTGTTATTCCTTCAATATCTTTATCTAACTGAATTTGTCTTAAACGAATAAACTCTTGTGCTGGTTCTATCTTCTTTTCTTCTAAATCAAATATTTCATCTTGTAATTTTTTAATATCTGCTTCAAGTTCTTTTCTGGTTCTATATGACTTAGTAACAGGATCATAGGCTTTAACATTTGAAAGTTCGTACTGTCTTGATTGTTCAATAGCATCTTTTTGTCTTGTTACAGCATCAGCAGCCTCTTGCGCTCTCATGTCTTGTGCTGCTCTTGCTGCTGCTGCAATATCTCCAGAAGTTAGTGCTTCAGCAAGAGTTAGTTGTCCTCTTTGCTGATTAGCAATAGAAGCATTTGCCTTTTCTACTTCGTCTAATGCCTTTATTCTTTCATCATATTTTTCATTAATTTTTTGTTCTTGATCTTCAATAGCCTTTAGAGATGCCTCTTTATCATCTATCTTATATTGAATTCCAGCAATTGTATTCTGTGCTTCTTCAATTATCTTATTGCTTTCTTTTGTATCTAGTTTAAATTGAATTTGAAGTGCTTGCTCTTGCACATCAAATGCCTCCATTGCCTTACTATATCCCTCATCAAATATATCCTGCATAAAGCCGATAGTATTTTTTAATTGATCTAGTCTTTCATTAAAGTCTGCAACTAGTTTGTCAAGTTCTCTCTGTGCAGTAACAATAAGTTCTTTATCTGCACCGCTTGCAATTCTTTTCTTAACTAAAGCCTCTTGTGCAGCCATGGCATTTTCTAGTGCTCTAAGATTTTCATCAGAAGTAATTGCTGTTGCAGTTTCTGGACTATATCTTTCTTTAAGTCTTTGTTCCTGAATTCTATCTTTCTTAAACTGTGCAATATCAGTTTTTACTCCTGCTACTGCTGCTGCCTTTTCTTGTGCTGCAGTGAGTGCCTTATATTTTGTTATAAGTGACTTTAATGTTTTATCATTAACTCCGTTAGCGATTGCTGCTGCGATAGTCTTATCTGAAATTAAATCATATGCATTTGCTACTGGAACTCCAAGATTAGATATTTTATTAAATGCTGCTGCTTGATCTGAAAGAGCCTTAGACTCTGCCTCCATGCTTGAGTTCCAATCACCCATAGTAATTGAATTCATAGCCTCTTGAATATTTTTTGCATCTCTCTTAAGAGCAATAATGTTTCCTTTATTATCAAACTTAAATAGTGAGTTCTTTCTCTTTTCATATTCTTTTGGATCCATTCCAACAATAAGTTCAATAAAGTCTTGGCTTCCACCTAATTTTCTAATATCATTTTCTATACCACTAAATACATCTATTGTCTTGCTACCGCCAAATAAATTTTCTAAAGCCTTACGAGAAGCACTCCATCCTTCTGTTACCTTAATTTGATTCTTTCTTACATCTCTCAATTTCTTTACTAGGTCGTCTAGTGGGGATGACTCAACCTTACTACCGCTACTAGATGCTGGGGTATTTGTTGGAGCATTTGTACTAACCTGAACATTATCAGTAACTGCCTTATTTCCTTGAGCCTCAATATACTTCTGAACTATGAAAGACTTGCTTCCCTTTACTCCTGCTCCACCCTTTGGTCCAGTTTCTTTACGCCAAGCCTTGAAATCTTCGCTTTCAATAATTTGTGCTTCTGGAACATTGATAAGAGTAGATATTGTAGTTGTATAAACCTTTTGTTGATCTTCGGTTAATGTATTAAAGTATGCTTCATCAAAGGCTGCTGTGCCCTTAACCTCTGGCATAATCTCATAAACAATTTTTGCGGTTAAGTCTTTGCTTCCTTCAATGGTATCAAGCATTTTGTTTAGTTTATCGTATGCTTCTTTATTTTTTGGATCTACATAATAACTAACCATAACATCTGAAGGAATTACTGCATTAAGATTATTTAACTTTATTATATTTTTTGTAAAGTCAAGTGCATCAGAATCTTTTTCAAATGCCTCGACTTTTGTAATAAACTTTGTTTGTACTGTTTTATTAATCTTGTTATCTGCCCCAAGAATATTTTGTGCTGCTACACCGATAGATTCGGATGTTGCTCCGCTAAACTTTGTGATTATATTCATCATCTTTGGAGCAAGTTCTTTATTGTCTGTTGCAAGTTGTAGCAAACTTCTAAATACTGCTGGAGGAATATCACCACTTGCCATCTTTGCCTGAATCAAGAATTCTTGTCCACTATCAATTGCCCCATCTTTTCGCAAATTGCCTGCCTGGGTATTAACTACATCTACGTATGCCAACTGATTAGGATCATTCTTATACTTTGCAGTAACTGCCTTTTTCATTCCAGACATCATTGCTTCTTGTAATCCACCAGCATTATTATATTGAGAAACAATGTCGCCCTGTAGTTTTCCTTGTTCAGCAGTTAGTCTGTCTCTTTCTCTAATGTATTTATTTTGCATATCATTTGCTTCATTAATTTTACCCTGTAGTCTTAATTCTTCAATCTTCTTTTGATAATACATATCGAATGAGTCAAGCATTTGTTTATTTTGTTCCATTGCAATTTTTGCATCTACTGCATATGCAGCACCTAATTGTGCAGACTGTTGTGCAAACTTTTTAGATGCAAAGAATCCTCCAATTGCTCCTGCTGCTGCTCCAATACCTCCGCCAATAATTGCGCCAACAGCATTTCCAAGAACTGGAACAACAGATCCAAGTGCTGCTCCAATAGTTGCACCAACTGCTGCGCCACCTGCTGCAGATGCGCCGATACCAATCTTTTGCATTGTTTTTTGTCCAGCAAGTTTAGTTATAGGATTAGCATTTTGAATATTTGCAATACTATTTTGCATATTCTTTTTATTTTCAGCAATCATATTAATTCTTACATTAAGTGGACTATCAACAAGATTTTCTCCATTTGGTCCAAGCAAACTTTCTAATTGTCCTATGACCCTAAGACCGATAGACATATCTCCTGCTTGTCTTGCAGCATTCATCGCTAAACTCTTTGCTTGTGACATATCCATAGCGCCAGACATTATTGCTGCAGAAAGTTGTCCAGTAAGATCCTTTGCTGCAACTCCACCCTTACCAGCAGCATTCTGTTTTGAAATTCTTTCTGTTAATGCCTTACCCTCTGCTGTTTGAACAAATGCTTCTCCGTAGGTTGTCTTTCCTCTTGCTGGTCCAAGCATTGAGAATGAATTCTTTCTTCTTAAGTCCATCTGTTCTGATGCTGTGACCTTACCACTAAACTTTGCTATTTCATTTATTGCAGATGTAGTTCCTCTAAACTTTTCATTTTCTTCAAGAATTGTATTTTGTGCTTTGTCAAATGCCATTCTTAAAGCAACAAAAGATCCTACAGTTGCTGCAAGTCCAACTGCAACTGCTGCCATAGGGCTCTTCATCATTGGAAGAATCATTGAAAGTCCCATTAATGGCATCATAATCTTTTGTGAAATTTCTCCAACCTTGCCTGGAGCCATTGAGCCAATCATTGCGGCACCAGATGCAATTCCTAGTGCTCCACCCATACCCATGCCTGGTCGCTTACCTGCATCAATTCTTGCCTGCCTCTTTGCATCTCTCTTTTCTACAAAAGTCTTTAATCTCCCCATTGGAGTTCTTGCTTTTGCCTCCGCTGCTGCTCGTGCATCAATAACAGATTGTTCGTATGCAACCTTTGCTGCTAACTTACTTCTTTTTTCTGCTAACTCTGCTTGTTTTCTTCTACCCCTCATAATAGGATCAACTGCTCCAGTTGTTCCATATAAAGAAGTTTTAGAGGCATTAATTTTTGCTTGTGTCTTTGCTTCTGCTCTTTGACGTTTTTCTATTTGACGGCGTAAAGATTTTGCTTCTGCATCTACTGGTCCAGTTCCATAAAGTGCTGTTCTAGATGCTGCTGCTGCAGACTGTGACAATGTTGTTCCAATTGTGCTTCCCACTGCTTTTGCTTCTGCTATGGAACCTCTTGCACCCTCAACTACTGCTGTTGCAACTGTACCTGTTGCCTCTGGAGCATTTGCTTTACCAGGAATAACTATTTTACCAACACGTCTTGGCTTTTGAACAATGCTCTTGCCTTTAGGTTCTTGGGTAATTCTTGTATCTTCTGGTCCACCAGAGGACTTGACTCCTTTAGGAAGTGGCTTTGTTTTTGGCTTGCTAAGTTTTTTGGTTTTATCATCTTCAAGCATTTCATCTGGCTTAACAGCAATAGAACTATGAAGTTTGTGAATTTCTTTCCAATCCACTCCAAGACCTTCTCTAAGCCTTTTAACCATTTTTTCATATATAGGTTTTTCTTCTGGGCTAAGGTCAAATGATGCTATCTTTTTTTCTAGTCGTGGAAGAACTCTTTTAATTTCATCCTTCATTGCCTTATCATATTCTTCTGGTGTCATGCTCTTAACAATGTCTGCAGTTGCATTTCCAAACCAGAAAGGTGATCTAGAAGCATTATCTCCTGGTACACCCTTTAAATTAACTCTTGCCATTTCAAGCATTGATGGTAGTTTTTCTGCATACTCTCTTGCACCAGATGCTTTTTCAAATACCCCAGCAGCACCAACATCTGTTAAAATATTTCCACCTAGGTTACCCTTTTTAAGATCTTTATCGGCACGAAGATTTGCTGCAACCAACTGTCTAAAATAATCTCTTTGAGTAAATGTTTTTGGTATTGTGTTTGGATCAAATTTTGGATCAAATGGAGATTCTAATACAATTATTTTTCTCTTCTTATTGATGTCTGGCTCATCAATATCTGTAGGATCAATCATTGTCCTAATTTTTTGTTTTGGTGCTACAAGCCCATGTACTTCTCTAGCAATCTCTGTTGCTCTTTTTTCTGCTATGGCATCTAGTTCACTTAGCATTGGCTTTACGAATACCTTTGTGCCATCTGGCTTTGTGTAAACACCGCCAATAGTTGACATAAAGTTGCTTCTTCCAGAACTTTGTGTTTCCTGAATACCAAAAGTTGTTGGCTTCTTTGATCCATTAACAGTTTGTGCTGCCTTAGATGCAACTTCTTTTAGTTTTTCTCTATGCTCTATTGCTTTATCAATATCAAGTAATACTGGTGCCTTTGGTGCTTCTTTAACTTTTGTTTTCTTTGCTGCTTTTTTACCTTGAGAAATTATAGGAGTTGTTCCTGCCCCAAGTCTATTCATATTAACAACTGTTCCTTCAGGTACCTGTACACCATGATATGTTCCTGCAGGTAGTGTTACAGTTGATGATGCAGTAACAATCTTTCCTTCTCTGCCCTTGCCAGTAGCCTCTCTAGTTGTAATTGTATAGTCTGTAATTAAACCTCTTCTTTTTGCCTCATCTAAAATCTTTGTGCTTTCTTCTGGTGTTGTTCCTAAACCCTTACCCATGTTAAATCTATAATCTGTTACATAAAGACCTTTAGACTTAACATATCCTGGATCATTTGGGCTTATTACTTTTGGAAGTTCTTGCTTGTAGAGGTTATCCATTATTGCATCATTGATGTGTGGAGTTTTAACATCTCTAATTACCTTTAAGAATGCATCATCTAATGCTTGTGCTTGTACTGGGGTCATACCAGATGGTGCCCACTTTGCTGCACCAAGTCTTATCCACTCATCTATAAACTGTTGCTTAGGAACTCCGCCAGTTAAACTTGGCATTGCCTTGTTCATCCACTCAGGGAAGTTAAACATAAGACTATGCTTTGTTGTTGTTACTGGAGGCAAACCTTGAGAAATAAGAATTTGTTCCATTGTAATTAATTTTAACTTTTGATCAAGAGACATATTAGGATTACTCTTTATTATGTCTGATATTAATCTAGGTTCACTCTTTCCACCAACATGTGTCTCATTAACCTTATCGTTATTTTGAGCATCTGTTGTTCCGCCATTAAACGACTTTATGCTTCCTCCAGCGACCATATGTGCGATGTATGGTCTGTTTGCTGGATCCTGTGCTGCTTGTGCTGGAATAACTGCTTCTCCAGGAGTAAGCATTGATGGAACTGTATCTTGATTTCCTGTACCTGGAACCCTAGTTACACCAGTTGAATACTTTCTTAGTTTTCTAGGACCTGAAGTTCCAGTTGGCCCAGTAAACCCAAGTTGTGCTGCTATAGCCCTCTTATAGGCTCTTCCAAGTCTTTCAACCGCAACCGCTTCAGATGTAAATGTTTGATTTAGTTTTTGGTGTACTTGATCAAGAGATGCAGCAACTGCTGATGCTTCTATTTGTTCCTTTGTTAAATATGAAGTTTGTTCTCCTAAAACTTTGCTAGTATTTCCAGTTCTGTTATACATTGACTTAATACCTGCAAATAATTTAATTATATTAGCAGCAGCATTAGCAATTAAACCGAATGACATCAGAAGTACTGGTCCTATTCCAGCAACACCGACTGTTAGTAGGGTTAAAAACTTTTTAGTTCCATCTCCAAGGTTATTAAACTTATCTAATACCTTTCCTACAAACTCTACAATTGGTGTTAAGGCTTTTAGGAATTGCTCTCCAACTGGGGCAATGGCTACTTTTAGATCCTCCATTGTTTTCTTAAACTTATAAGTGGTTGTGTTTTGTACCTTATCTAATTCTCGTTGAGATAATATTGCAAGTTCTTCTGTAGTTGAACTTGTAAGAGCAAGAACTCTTTGTGCTTGAGTTCCTTGTGCTGTTACGTTTTGGAATAATGTAGAAAGTCTTGAAAATTGGAACTTACCAAATAGTTGTTCGATTGCACGAGCACGATTAAGAGGATCAAGCGTATCAAGTGCCTGAGCAAAACCTACAACAGTTCCTTTAATGTCCCCCTTGTTGGCTTCAACAATTCCCCTGATATTAACACCAAGATTGCCAAGCATCTTTGCTGCTTTGTCAGATGGATTAATTAAAGATGCAAGACCAGACTTGAGTGCGTTAGCACCTTCTGAAGCATTAATTCCACCCTCCTTCATAGCAGTTAAAAAGAATGCTAAGTCTTCTACATCTCCACCAAGTTGCTGAACAACTGGACCAGCCTTTGGAATTGCTACTGTTAGGTCTTCAATAGATACAACAGTTTGGTTTTCAACTGCGTTAAGAAAGTCAATTTTCTTTGCAAGATCTGTTGCTGCAACGCCAAATGCATTTGTTACCGATATTGTTGTTTCTAGCGCTTGTGTCTGTTCTACACCACCAAGAACTGCTAATCTAGTTGCTTCTGTAACCTGTGCAGTTAGTTCTGCACCCATCTTACCCATTGCTGCAGCATCTGCAGCCATCTTCATTGTATCTTCAACTGCAACACCATATTTTGTAAATTCTTTTGCAAGTGTTTGTATCTGCTTTATCATTGCATCAGTTTCTTCTTGCGTTGTAAACATTTCTCCGTATACACGCTTAAATCTGATTGCCTGCTCTTCTAACTTCATGAAAGTTTTTGCAGCAGTTGTTCCTAACATTGCTAGTGGAACAGTAAAACCAACCATCAACTGACGACCAGCCCACTGAGTATTCTTACCAAAGTTTAGAAGATTGGTAGATCCTTGTTTTAACAACTGGTTAAGTAATTGTTGTCTTTGTGCAGCAATAGCAGTCTGTGTGCCAAGATTTTTCATATCAAGCGTTAAAGGTCTTACAGCGATTGCTTCAAGTGCTCCGTTAGCACCACGACCTAACTTGATATATTGAGTCTGAATATCCTTTACACGCTCTCGTGCAACCTTATTGATTGTGTCAAATTCAGACTTAAATAGTCTTCCAAATGTTTTTGTAGCACCGCCAGTATACCTAAAATACTCTCTTGCGGTTAACTTATTTCTTTCTAATGCATCAGTAAAGTGCTCTGTACTTGTTGTTACTTTTCTTAAAGATGCTTGGAACTGTCCAGTAGCATTGATGCTGTTAATTAAATTTTGTGCTTGATTTGCTGATACTGCTGCTGCTGCAGTACCAGACTTTGCCATCTGTGTATGGAAGGCTGATATTTGACGTTGTAGAAGTTTTAGACTTGCTAAAGCATCAGACGTATCAATATTTACATGAATATTGGATTCAACATCAGCCATCCATTAACACCTCTTTATTTAGTTATTTACAAGATTACCGATTAGTGAAGCGTCTGAAAGTTTAATTCCTGATGCTTCTTCGACAATTTTGTATACAGTTGGAAGATCTAGATTTTCTTCTAGAGCCTCCTTGTCTTCTGCCAATTCTGGCTTGTATTGCTGCATTGCAATTTGTACGCAGTCCATAAGTAAGTCCATTGACTTCTCATTATCTTCTGCAACCTTTGCAATATCCTCAAACTTCTTCATAAATGGACGAAGTAGAGATATCTTTAATGGTCTAACTTTGATCTTTGTGCCATCAATCAGTGTTACTGTCTTATCTTCAGTGGCAGTTGCCATTTATTCCTCCTTATAAGGTTTAGTTAATTATACCATAGGACAGGCTTATTTTTTGGCATTAATATACTTCATAATCAAGCCCCATACCTATTCCAAAACCAGCCCTTTCAGCATTTTTACCTTGTAGGGCTAGAATATCGTTTCCATTTGTTGCTGTGCCTTTACTAAATACTTTTGCCTTTAGGTTTTCCCATTCATTGCCAGTATTAGAATTTTTATCTAGGTCTACCCCCTGCATTGCAGCAGAAAACTTTTTGTCATTATAGTCTAACTCTCTTTTTATTTGTAGGGTTGCTGTTAGTTCCTGCATTGATAAAGAGGACTCTAGTTCATCGTAGTCTTTCCAAATACCAATTAAAAATACTTCTGATTCTAATTTTGCCAAATCTAACTGGTCCCAAGAAGATCCGCTATCGACTGCCTGATCTTTAACAGTATTTTCAGATTTTTCATTAATTTTAATTCCTGCTGCAATATCTATTACTTCATAGATTGTTGGTAAATCTAAATTATCCTCTAAGTCTTCAATAGTTTTAATTGATGGACAATATTGCTGCATTGTAATTAAGGCACATTTTGCTAAAATAGATATTGACTCATCGTCAGTTTTTGCTTCTTTAATAGTTTCAAAAGCCTCTAAGAATTCTCTAAGATACTTTATTTTTAATGGAGATATTGTTATAACTCTGTCATCTACTAATGATATTTTTTTAGTGTCATATACTTTTGTTGCCATTATATAAGTATACCAAACAGAAAGACCCAACCCCCGAAGGAATTGGGCCAACTGTATTATTAAGTTGTATTATGCTGATAGTGAGCGGTCTACGATCTTACCGTAAGACGCATTATCATTTGGAAGGAGACGGAATGAAACTTCAAACATTGAAGCCTCATCACGCTTTGCTGCTACTGTAACATTCTCAATTGAGAGTGCACGATATGCAACATAAATTCTTTCCTTTGGCTCTAGAGCAGAACCAGAACCTGGTCCTACTGCTACGAGACCACGCTCTAGTGGTACGTCACCAATATCTCCTGCAGACATCTTCAATGCGTTAACGCCTGTTGATGGAGATGTTAGGTCTGTGTCATCTGCTGCAATTGCAACTAGAAGATTTTCTAGTGTTGCCTCTGCGAAAGATGTATTTAGATTAACTGTCATACCTTGCTTGAATAAACGAGCAACGTCTAGAAGTTGATCTACTGCTACTTCACCAAAATCTGGCTGGAAAGCAAGTTCCAAACCATTAGATGTATAACCTATATTGGTGTAATCATCATTATCTGACAATGTTTCCTTATAGGAAGTTGTGGATGCTGTCATTGCTGGAAGATCTGATGCTGCTTGGAGATCAGTAATCTTACCTGTCAATGATTCGTATCCGATTGGACCTGCATCATGTGTGAAAAGTGCTGCTGCACCCACGATGATGTTACTACTTGAACCACGGCTGTATGCCATATATTTCACCTCTTTCTTTTAATAAAAGGGCTTGTTTCCTCACCTCAATTATACAATCCATTTATTACGAGTTTACTGGGTGCCAGTCGTAGTCTATGATGATTTTATTTCCCGCATAGGTTCGGGCTGTGCCAAAATCTACGATATCCCTGGTTTCTTCTAGTTGATAAATCTTAAAATTGTGGAAAAATAAAGGCTTAGACTCTCCAGACCACAATGATTCGTTGGCTGATGCCCACTCGTTAAGATCCTTTGCTGAGTCATCTCCATGGTCCAAAAGGTCGTTTATTTGTTGCTGAGTTATAACCATCTTAGAACTTGCGTTTGTTCCTACTGCATAAAAATAATAAAGAAGTTGTTCGCACTTAATGTATGGAAAAGGAGTTCTTCTCATTTTAAACATTCTGTCATATACGGCAAACACCTCATTGCTCTGTGGGAATGTTGTAGTTAGATTTTCAATATCTGTTGGCAATGTTGGGAAAAAATATGTTGTTCCTGGACCAAAATATGTTAAGTCTATTTTTGAAGCAAGATACTTGTTAATTATTGTTGGTGGGTGATGAATTATTGCAGACATTATCCAATTACTCCCGCATTAGCGATCCAGCGGTATCCCGTTGATACGCCTTTTGATCTTCCTATTTTTTTACCTGCTGGCATATTCTTTTTATATACCTGTGGATTTTCAAGATATCTTGCTATTCCACTTGTTCTTAAAAATGCTTGTGAAAAATATCTATTAAAAAACATATCGAATACTTTCTCAAACCCACCTTCTACCTCTGTTCCTCCAGGATTCATTACATCTACTGGGCCTCTTGTAAAAACTTGTTCTCCATTATCATCAAATGATAAAACCTGTGCAGACTTTGGTCTAATTGTAACTGGAATTCCTTCTTCCATTATTCTTGCCTTATCATAAAATGGAACTCTAGATCCATTTTTGATTGATGTCGATTGGCTAAATGAAGATTTAAAAGATAATCCTAGACCACTTACTGTATATGATATATCGTATAGTCTTGCTTCTGGACTTCCTGTTTGATGCCACTCATATATATGATGAAGCATCTCTGGATTTACCCTTGCATTTGAGTCGATAAATTCTTTCATTATCTGCACAGTTTCCATACCTAAAGTTTTTAAAAATATAGTTTTACCTTTTTGAATTCCATCTAAGAATCCAATAGAGTAATTAACTATGTTATTCATATCTTTTTTAAATTGTTTAGAATTAAATGTGGTTATCATATGTCACCTGCCTGATTTTCAGATCTTCTTATGACTACTCTATAAAAGTCAATTGTTCCAAATGGCCCCATGAATGGCTCGTATGTTGCTATTTCAAATAGAGTGCCTTTTCCAGATCTTGGCCCTGAAGTTTCCATATAAATTAAATTTCCCTCTTGATCTCTTATGTCTGTTATTAGTATATTTGTCAAAGAATTTTTAGCATCACGAGATGATATTCTTATATCTGACTTTATTCTTCCTACAAGAACCGAGTTTTGTGTTATATTTACATTAGGCTTAACTTCTTCTTTAAATGCTGAACCGCCAGATGAGAAAATGCATGAAAATGTTTTATCTAAAACCCACTGCTTTTTTATTGCTCCAAAATCTCCTTGCTCAACTATTGGATAATAGACTGAACCTTGCATTGGAAACATGTAGTCTGTTGCTTCGCATATCATTAAATTAGTCCTGGCTTGATAATATTGTTGATATATTTATCTAAAATTTTATCAACTAAAAGATTTCCAGTACCCCCAAATAAAGATTTATCAAACTGAATTCTAAATTGATCTGTATTGTACGCTGTAACATATCTCTTATAGTAGTCTAATTTTCCACACTTAATATCTTCTATTAGAGTTTTAGTTGCATACTCTATATCTGATGGAACTGTTTTATATCCAGTATCAAGAACAAAAGTATAATCATATCCTGCTGGAAAACCAATTGCGTCAAACCCATAATATCCAAGATCTCCTCTTGCTGATAAAATATTTGGTGGCGCTTGTTCTGCTCTATTGTATCTATCTGATATTACTCTTTGAACTGCAGAATTGTCTAATGTAATAACAAAATTAAACTCGTTTTCTTCTGGAGTGTCTACATCATAAACTAGTTTATTATTTTCATAAACTTTTAAAATTTTATTTGTATCATGCCAAAGAGGGAAGTAGTCTGTTCCCTGTCCTGTTGCCTGGACAATTTTTTTATAGTTATAAAATCCATTTGTAATTATAGTATCAACTATAGACCTTGCAACTAATTCAAGCATTCTATAATCTGCAATTTCAGATGCAGTGGTTGCTAATTTACTAGCATTAACATATGGTCTAATAATGTCTAAATTTTCTTCATATAGAGTATGTTCGTGTTCTGCATCATAAAACTTAATATAAAATTTTCTATCAAATTGAACCTTATCTAATGGAATAACATACTCAACAATTCCATTAGCATCAGATGTTACTTCTGTTTCTTCTACTGAGTGGTCCACCAAATCCTCAACATACTGGATATACGTATAGTTTGGTATAGGCAATGTCCAAGTTGTTGTAATAGGATAAGGTGGAACTCTCATGACCTCCATTTATTGTTACCCAAAAGCCTTTTTTACTTCGTCTGGTGTTGCTAAACGAACATGTGCTCGTGTTAGCCACTGATCTGCAATTTCTTTTGTAACAATGTTATAGCCTCGTGAAACCTTACCAACACCCTGCCATGCAACATTCTTGCTTGAGTAGATTGCTACCTTCTCTTCAGAATCCTGTGGCTTTGGTCTTTCATATGAGCGTGGCTCTGGCTTTGCTACTGATGTAGTTCCCATAACTCCATTACTTACTGCGCCAAGTGCTTGTACCTGTTCTGGCTTTGATTCTGGTTCTGGGGTATTTACTACTTCCTGTACTGGCGCTGCTGGAACTTCTTCCTTTGGTGCCTCTACAGGTGCTTCTTCAACTACAGGGGCTGCTGGTGCTTCAACAACTGGTGCTTCAACAACTGCTTCTTCTGTAACTGGATTGTTATTAATGTTTTCCATAATTCCTCCTTGTTAGTATTATATCATTATAAGTTAATAAGGGGAGCAGGAGCGTTAACTCCTACTCCCCCTAAAGTGTACTGTTTACAGATTATGCGTCTGCTGCAGCGTCAGCGAATGCAATTGCATCCTGCTCTTCC
>JACCDO010882316.1_pt1 | contig 23250 bp, 16 predicted proteins | sample 7446101 | NCBI WGS metagenome assembly JACCDO01 (sample SAMN15323440, study PRJNA562643) | freshwater metagenome | isolation source: river surface water | place: USA:Blue River Watershed | collected 2017-08-16
ATGGTGATAAAGATGATGATGGTTTAAGCAAACTACCACACCGGAAAACCATCAAATGCAATATTATTGATGTCATTAAAAATAAAAATCATATTGATATCATTGTTAGTAAAGTGAATAGTGTTAGTAAGCTTAGGATAGCTTCTACACATATTTTAAAATTGTATATACTATACCAATATAAGAAAAATCCTACAGCAGTAAATATCAAAGAAATATTAAGTTTTAAGTTTATTAAAACATTAATAAGCGTAGTTAGTAAGTACAAATCAAAAAAGACAGAAGAAGCTCTTAATTAAAGCAACTACAACATCAAGATATGGCAGAACAGTAAGAAAGAAGGTTGATGTCAATTATATTGATTCATCCAAGTTAAATTTTCATAAAGTGAATACTGATTTAGAAGATAATTTATTTTCATGGATTAAGAATGAGGTGGATAATAAAGTTGACCATTATCAAAGTGACTTCGTGTTTTTGTTTTCCGGTTTTGATGGCAAAGACCGGACCTCGCAGCAGCTTTCTCAAAATCAAACCTTCGGATTACTTTTCAAACCATTACATTATTACTTGTAAGACTTTGTTTTTCCAAATTTATTAGATTGTACTGTCCCCTGTTCGACAAATTTTAAATAGATTGACGAGACCAAAATTTTGCAATATTAAAGATTTAATCTTCACGAGAGCACGTTCTCTACTTTTATTTGAGTTTGAGTGCAATAGTTTTCCACTTATGTTTTCCTTACACAATAATAGTATTGGATCAATAGATTTCAGATTTTACAACAGCAAAGCGCCGGAGCGGCAAGAAAATTACTAAATACTAAAAAAACAAAAACAGTTAAAATGACGCAAGAAATTCTGAACACTAGTTGGCGTGATGATGTTGCTAAAGCGGAGCAGGCATATTATGAATTATTTCCTGAATTATTAGAATCAAATCGGCGGAAAGATACAACTTCGGATGATTTATCTGTATCTTCATTAATGTCTTCTACTCGTGTACCAGGAGTTAGAAGATTTCCACCATTAACTTATGGTGATTTACCAGTGACATTAACAACAACAGAATTATTTGGTAATTATAATATATTAATATTATTATCATATATATACTTACATTAACTATATATTTTTACATTACATAGACACAGATGATATATCAATTGTATTTGACAATATTTCTGCCGAATATCATAGTATAGTTCATAATATGATCGAATTAAGTAATCAAATAATTGTGAATAGGGATATTTCTCTATCAAATTCATCATTATTATTATTATTATCATTGGATACAGATGATGAAATAACAAATGAGAAACCAAAGAATATTCATGTTACTAATGAAGATAAAAAAAGAATTAAGGGAGTTATTGTTGTATTAGGTAAATTAAAAGATGAAACAAATGGTTTTCATTTAATATTAGAAGATATTGTGAAACAAATTAATCAAACTGTTAATAACAAAAATAATGATATACATGAATTGATAAAATATATTGATCGTATCAGATTTGCATTAACTGCAAATGTAGATTTAATTAAATCATTACTTATGATTGCAGAAGATATTACATTAGTACCTAGTATGCCTTTATGTAAAATTGATAATATAGTACCTGATTGGTCCATGAATATTTCCATGAATAATCAAGCATCAATTGTGTTAGATAATAATAGTAGTAAAAATTTATTATCATCTTTCGTTGATTATCTTACAAAGTATAATATGCCCGTTTGTAACAACATTTATAATTTTATATCATCACCTAATGAAACATCGAATAGTATAGTTATTTCACAATACAATTTTTTACCAAATGAATTTAAAATTATTATAAATTACTTCATTACACATCAAGATATATTGACAAGTGGTATAATGGATGGATTATACAATTTGATTATTTATGATACTAATCTTAATGATGATGATTTAACGTTTTTAGCGGCAAATATTAATATTTTTACATCGTTAAAAATATTATCACTAAAACAGAATAATCTTACATCTACTGGTATTATGGCATTAACAAAATCAATTCGTAGTGATAAATTATTTAAATTAAATGTATTGCAATTGGATGATAATAAAATAGATATTGAAGGTGCTAGATCATTAGCTCGTTCACTTCAATATTTATTATTTTTATCTACATTATCTATTTCAAATAATCCTATTGGTGATTTAGGTTTATACTATATATGTAAACACTCAATCAACAGATTTCGATATGCTCGTAGAAGTATGCCAATGCCAATTACTTTAACTTCTAATAATATGAGTAATTATACGAATAATTTTTCAAAATTTAAGAAACTAGGCACTGATGGTTATATATCAGATCTAGATACCAGCACTGTATATGATAGTGATGACAATATAGAATTAAATAATGATGATTTTGATATGCCAAATGATGGTACATATTCTGACAATGAAGGTGAAGATGAATACATAGCCCTAGCGACAAAATCTGATTATTCCCATAATGTTATTCGTAACTCTATTTTAAGTAAACAAGTTACAAATACTGATGGTGTTCAAGAAGAAAAAGATGAGAGTCAAACTACGAGAAAAAGTACACGAAGACCAAGTGCATTATCAATTCGTTTATCAAAAAGTGAAATATTAGATTCTATTAATGAAATGAAATTAGATGGTGATGAACCAATGATTTCGAAAAAACCGACACTATATAGATTAATGACAAATGTTAGATATAAAATGGCTGCTGTTTGTGCATTTTTGAGACTTAAGAATCGACGTTATTTATCAATTTCGTCATTTTTTTTATCCAATTGTGGATTATCTGCTATGGGTGCAAAAATGTTAGGACATTGTTTACTTGATAATAAACAATTGACATCAGTTGATATAAGTAATAATAATATAAGTGATGATGGATGCCTACATATTTCAAAAGTATTAGAATCATCAACAACTCTTAAAGTATTAAATGTTTCAAATAATTCAATTACTGATTTAGGAATAGAATTAATATGTAGAGCTATTTGCAAAAATAATAATTTAACAATTCAAACAATTGATATATCAAAAAATATAATTGGACCATCTGGTATAAATTGGCTTACTGCAATCACATCAAAAGAAAGGTTAGGAGGATCTGCAATATTTATATATGATAAATTTGAAATTTCAAATGAATTTAAACATCCAGTACCATTTCCAAAAAAATTCATTGTAAAGACTGATAATAGTAGCATATATGATTTAAATAATAATGATAACTATACAGAAATTGAACAAGAAATTGTTGAAGAATACTCTGATAATGAATTAGGTGATGTACTTGAAGAGGAAGATTAAATAATAGAGTTCGGCATTTAAAATCTAAATCGTAATGTTGACCAAATCCATCAGCGGGACGAGACTGAGGCGTAAAACTGTTTGAGTGCACCCCAATCTCGTACTATTGCAGCATTATTTTAATGATGCCTGGTATTTTATTCTATTCTGTAACTGTTAATGTATATAAAGTTTTTGTTTGGTTTTTATCGAGAACCGAATATACTTGCTTGAGTAAGACATGAGTGTTGTGAATTTGAATAGTATTTAAGTTCAAAATACACCATTTTCAAGATTTTAGCAACTAGATTTTTAGGACCGGTCTTGGTTCCGCAGTTCCAGGCTGGAACTTCCAGCACCTAAACTTTGGTCCTAAATAATAAGTTGCCAGGCTGCTAATTAGGCATTTGCTTTAAATAAAATGCCACTTGAGTATTATGAATACTATACTGGTGTATTTTCTGCATTTTCTTCCATATTTGGTAAATTTGCACTCGATAGTAATGCCCTGTTAAATATAACTTATTTAAAAAGGTAAGTAATTTTTTTTATATGATAAAATAGTTGTTATTACTAATGTGCTATTTATTAGTATTAATGACATGTGTTTAAATACTAAATATATTTCAAATCATTGTTTCCTTTTATTTGGAACAATTAAAATTATTACTATTGTTTGTATGATTGTGTGCAATACATTACAATTAATAAATTTTATGAAAGCATTAGAAAAAAAAGGATCATTACCTGTTACTGTTATATCATCTGCAGTGTCTTTTCTATTAACAGGTTTATTAGGATTAGTATTATTAGGTGAAAAATTAAGTCTAATGTGGTTTTTAGGATTAGTTTTAATTGGAATAGGAATGATATTTATAGCATATAGTCAAAAAGATAGTGTTGACACAAATAACACAAATAATTCTAGTACCACAGTAACTTTTGCTGGTAGCAATATTGCATCCAAACAAAAGCATGAAAAACATAGGAATAGAGTAATCTCAAATTAAATTTATATTGTTACCGTTTAATGTACATAATGAAATATAGTTAATTATTATTATAGCCATATTTTCGTTTATAGTTAATGTACAATACCAATGAATGATACCATATAATGATCAAGAGGTAGTTCAAGATATTAACGTGTTATTCAGGTATAAAGTTGGCTTTAATTTACATCTTTAATATATCTTGATTCGCTAGGTGTTCGAAATTTGGACAATTGCTATTATCAACTGTTCTTAAAGAATCGTTTATTTTCGTAGTTGATTTATCAGTAAACCAGCTAGCATCCCACGTTTACTTTGTTCGTCTTTCAATCGATCCAGAGCATCTTCCAAATCACGTTTGGTATGACCAACAACCATCGAGCTTAATTTATCCTTACCGCGGAGTAATGCTAATATCCATACTAAACAACGTTCAATATAAATTGGCGGAATATTATTACTGTTTTTGATTGGATTATTACCAGCTGATGCCTGTGACAATAATGTTGCAATACCATCATAAGTCCGATTACGTATAGACACTGATAAATATTCTGGATGTGGTCCTATTAATTCTAAAATTTTTGCCAAATCATCCAAATTACCACGATCCAAAACTTCCACAAATGCTGAAACATAATCGTTACGACCGATCATGGCATCAACTAAACCCCAATCAGTTCCTTTATACATTCTAATTGGACTATTATTATTATTATTATTATTATTGTTATTATTGTGATTATTATTGCCCGTATTATGGTTCGAATTATGTTTATATTTATTATTTTGTGTTGGATATTGAATAGGTATATCGATGGAGTCACTAACTGATGGGAGTATTTTACTGCTAACAACTGAACCAGACGAATCTTTATGAATTAATTCAACATCAGGTTCTGCTGCAAATATCATACCATCAATTACACCTTTGTCGCTTAGTTCTTTCTTTTTTTGTTTCGCATGTGACTTCTTGAGCGCTTTAACATCAACACGATTATCTTTTTTAGGTGGTTTATTTCTAGCTAAAAGTTTAGTACTAGTATCAATGACTGCTTCAACATTACCATCATTATTACTGCTTATAGTGTTATTATTAGCATTAGTATCTACCATAATATCAATTTTATCGAAACGTTTATTTATAGTATTTAAACCGTCTTTAGTTACTGCTATTAATTCTTGTAGCCCTTTTTGAATTAAATTATTTACATCGTCATTATTGTTTGCTTTTAATGCTCTGATTCCTGATATTGCATTGCCTTGTGCAACAACTTGTTCTGGTACATTCTCTGGATTAGGACTTGAATCATCTAATGGTGGAGGAGCACATTGATCTCCCATAGGTAATTGAAATTCATCTTCCACTTTATTGATATTCATATCATTTTCTTTATCATTATTAGTAGAATGACGTGGAATTCCGTCATCTTCCCAATCAAAACCATTATTTTCTTTAATTGTTCCCTCGGGAAGTTTTAGTATAGGTACATTCTTACTTGGATATATTTCAATTGATGTATCAATCAAACCACTACCAGAACGTCTTGCAGACATCATTGGAGCATATCTAGGGGTTATACTCGCTTTACTACTATTTTTTTTTAAAGTAGTAGAATGAGCACTCATGAGTGTATTTGGTGTTAGTGAATTATTTGAATGTACAAGTAGTGGTATTAATATTTTTTCCATCTCTTTTAATGAAAAGTTGTCAACACCGCCGACTTTATTGATTTTATAATAGATGTCGACAAATTTTTCAATTGAAATTGATTTTTTAAAATCAATGGAACTTAAGTTTTGGTTTAATGAGACATAATGGTTAAATATTTCCGGATATAAAACCTTGCCGTCATCATATAAAGTAAGAGAAATATTCACTTTAATACTGCCGTCAACTCTACGCATATTTTTAGTTCTATGTAGCACTAATCTTTTATTCTGTTCAATTATTGTATTTTTTCCATACAATACTCGGCCATTCTGAAATATTTCAGATACAGAAATTTCAGCACATCCCAAGTCATCATACGTATAAACACCTGGTTGTCCCTCTTCTTCATCCTGATCTTTAACAACTATAGATATCTGAAAAAGAAAATAATATGAAAAAATAATGACAATAAATGATAGGAATATTAATTACCTTTAAATCTATTAGATCTTTAATTGTCGTAATTTCGATTGGAAAGTATATATCTTCATTCCATATGGGATCAGTTGTTGTTGCACATACCTTAGTCATAACAACTGGTATCTCTTCTTTTTCGACTCTTGTTACTAAATTATTTTCTTTTTCTGTTTCTTCATTATCATTTAATGGGAAACATTCTTTATTTTCCGTTAAATCTGTTTTAGGGGTTACACATGACTGCTGTTGTACAGCATTATCTAGATTTGGTTCCTCTGAACCAGGATATGATAAATATACAAAACATACAGGATCAGACTTGCCTGTTATAACATCTGAAGCAAGTAAACTAGTGCCATCAATTATCCGCAAAGTTAAATGACTTGACGAAGGTAGAGATTGTTTCTTGATTGTCCAATGTGACGAATCAATCTCCTTTATTTTTAATCCAGTTTTCTTTCCCATTAGTCCGAGCAACAACCTGGACAAGGAATGTTTTCCTTAACGGTTTGGTAAACAAACTTTCGATTCGGGGCCTGAGGCCCTGAAATACTAAAGAAAGAGAAGAAAAAGAGTAAAAAAAGTAAATAGTTAATTCAAGATACAAATGTAGCTTAAATTGAAACAAAAATGCGCGAGCTATATTAGTATTATTAATCTATTAGTATTTATTTCGCAACTATGATTTTAGAACATTTATTATCTTCGTTGTTTTTTGGAAGGCATGGAATGTTGATTATCGGTAGCAACAATATCTGCTAAGATATCAAGTCCTGTTAATTCAACAAAAGGTCTTACATTTAATTTTGACATAAAATTATCTTTTATAACGTCATCAATTACTTTTTCAATTTTTGTGACTAAAAGTGTTTTTATTTCAATAAGATCCTTCACAAGATCTATAATTTCATTATTTTGTACTCTTTTAAGTTCTACACTATCTGATATTGATGAAGACATCACATGATTATTTATTACGATATTACTTATTGATTTATTATTAATGTCACTACTTGATGAATTGTTTCCTTTATTACCTGTTGTTGTTGTTATTTCTCTCTGGTTAGACGTAGTATTTCTCAAAGTTCTATTTATATGATCGTCACTTTCAAAATGTTTTTTTAATATACGATTAAAATCGCTAATTGGAATATGTGTACCATCACAAATTAGACAGCACCATCCATTATTATTATACTCAAGTTCATTGTTAGCACATGAATGTAAGACTGCCTTGTGAATTTCAGAATTACAATGGTTTCTCATACTTGATTCAGCCAAAATTATATGACATGTATTACATCTTGTTATTGCACATCTTGTTGTGGATGATGATGAATGTTTGACGCTTATTATTCTAGATTCGTCACCCATCATATAATTAAAAGTGCTATTTATACTCGCTTAGAAGTGTATCTTTAGGAGTGCAAACTACAAGATTATGTCGTCGAGCAATTATTTATGTTCTATAAGTGTTAACTTTTAAAAAGCGGTGCAGCCGGGTTGGGGAATAAAAAATAATGCAGTTATAAGATTTTGTTGAAAAATGTTATGTGAATTTGAAGAATATGTAAGTTCAAAGTGCACCGTAGTCATTATTCTAATTCTAATTTCCAAAATAAACTACCGCTTTGACAGCTTCCCATGTATTTTATAGTTTTCTTTTTTTAGCCCGGCTTCCCATGTTTCCCGGTTTCCGAAATTCCGAATGTTCCACAAAATTGCCGATGGGATGCGAAACTTCAAAGGCAAGGAAATTATTGAATATTGATTGGTGATAATAATGGAAATATTCGATGAATATGATTTTTAATACTGTCCCAATTTCGCTGAATATTTTTAATACAATCATCATGGCGAAAAAACGTAAATTGACCGAGATAGATAATAATTTGAATGACGAGCTTACAATTTCTAATTATGTTTCTAACGTTGATAAAACGTTAACAGAAAATGCAATCTTAAATATTCTGCACTATATACCTAAAGTAGATGATATTCCTCGTGGAGTATTTTTACATCAGATATTTGCAATAGTAGAGAACAAAACATTAGTTCATACAGAAGTACAACAACTTAAAGAAAATGGAGTTATCAAGTTATTATATTGTCTTAATCAAGATGGTCCTTCAAATTTTTTTATCATGTTTATGTCTGATTATTTAAATTCAATACAGTTTATGATTAATAATTTATATTTAAAATCTAATAACAATGATATTGATAGTAGTAAAAAACAAATCTATAAAATACGTAGCAAATGTTTAGAAAAATTTTGCACTTACACTATAACATCAAAAAATATTAGTATATTCCGGGAAGATATTCTTAAGGCATTGTCATCAGATGAAATAGATGAAATCATAGAAACTGGATTTTTATCACATCGTAGAGATATTATGAGTTCAGAAGACATATATTGGTATTCCCATCCATCATTTGGTTACTTAAATGAATGGATACGTTTAACTCGTGAATATGTAAAAAATACAATTCAAAGAAAAAAATATAAAGAAATATCATGTAAGTGACAGTTCTTACAAAATATATACATAATATCATATAATTTATTTTTGTTTTCTAGTTTCGGAGTTAGTCAAAACTTCAATTAAAGTTTCATCAAAAATGGGTATGCAATACCATATTTACGATATGAAAGGTAAGGATATGATTACAACTGTTCCGCTCCCAACTCGTGGAATTTTAATAAGACTTTTGTAGTATTTCTTTTAAATTGTTACGAAAGCAGATAATGCAACAATTTTATTGAACCAAAATTAGATTTATCATTTGCAGCTTGTTGAGAAAGATATTCAATTTCTTGGGGATTTAATACGTTGGAATTATTATGTACCGTTGATGCTAATGAGTGAAAATACCACGTATTGATATCTAGCGGTTGGTTTGGATAATATTTTTCTAGTATGCAAATTATGTTATTTAGTATAAGTATTATTGAGTATGAATAGTATAGTACCTGAAGTTGCATAATATTTTAGTGCATTTGTTAGTATGTCACAACTGTGTCCCGGTGTAATAGCGTTAAATAACGAAATAATTTCTTTAATAGGCATATTTTGCAGCTCCAATAGTGTAAACATATTTTGTATAATATCCTAATTAAAAAATTAAATAATAAGTTCGCTGACTTACAAATTGAATTGATATTATATACCTTTTGCTCGATCAATGCCACATTAGATTGAACATAAAATTTTTGAAAAGTTTCATGAATGGATGCCTTAATTCCATCATCTATTTCTTTAATTGCTTTTGTTTTCTTAGTTTTTTTTGATGGAGCTTTATTAATGGTATCAAATTCCAATATGCATATATTACTATTTCGTCCTCGTTTCTGCAAAATTGGAGCAGCATTAATTGAAGAAGTGCCTGAATTATTTTGTTGATGTTTTAACTCACAAATGAAGTAAACTTGGTTTGCGATTTTGACAATTATTCGAGATAATGTCGAAATTAAATTTTGCAGTAGTATATTACTAGTAATGGTTCGATATAATTTTATGGCTTTGTAAAGTAGATTTAATGCATCGGTGAATGGTTGCGAAATTGAATGAGACACATTCCCAATACACTGTAGTCTACCTAATAAACGTACAGCTTCAGAATAATTATCATTATTAATTGCAAAAATACTGTTATCAATCCATTGTTTCACTAAATCGAATGTAATGTAAGTTGTTTGTACATCAAAACCGGGCAAATCGTATGGCTGAATCCATTTTAATGAATGAAATAATCCAATAAGTAAAATATTTATACTATTTAATTCTTGCGTTTGAATTTGAGTCAAACCCCGTTCATATTTTTCTTGGTACTCACAAACCAATAAATCAGATACTTGAAAACCATAATGATTAATCAATGAGTTATTTATAGGCATTATATTTAAAGCACGTTTGAGTATCGTTATAGCTTTCATAATTGTAATACAGTCATAGACTTCTGTATACTGACATATATGTCGAAAAGACTCCAAAAATGTAGATTGAATAGATAAAAAAGGTGAATCTTCATTTTCAATATCACTTTTGAATGTATCGCAATATTTGATAAATTCCTGCTTCATCCATCGAATAAGTTGATTATTAATAAAATCTGTTGTTGGAACAAATAAAGCAGAATTGGTTACTATTTGCCTAGAAAACTTGATAGTTGAAATATCACTGTTTATTTTAATTTTATCATTAATAGTATTTTTCTTATCATATTCCGAAAATTGTCGACCTTCTTCGACATTAATTTTTGTAGAAGATACATTAATATTGCTAACTAATACAGTTTTACGATCTACACTAGCACTATTTGGGAAGTATTTATCTATAGTATTACTTTGTATTTTAGTATTATTTTTCTTCGATACCAATTTCTTATTACCAGGCTTCAAAGATTGAGGAGTCGAAACAATTTTTGAAGTTAATTTGTTCTTAACACTAGTAATAGTTGGTATTTCAGGGGTATCAACACATAGGTTTATGAATAATTCAATTGGTTTAATTTGTTTACACTCATTTTTAATTGCACAATCATCACTTCTGATGGACTGAGGTGTATAATATTCATCATCAGATAACAAATCTATTGTCTCTAGTATTGGTAGTGGCATTACTGAGCGGCTTTAAAGTCGGACTTTTTAAAATCCTTTTCTGTCTAATTACGGTACCAGAGGTACCAGGACCTGACCAATACTAATGTTCCTTCCTATAATACTAAAATACATGATCCGATTCATTTTAACTATATTAATTTCTTTCGCCTTATTGGAAGGATCACTGATGGAAAATTTTTATTAGTATTTATTATTATTTTAAGACCGCTTTTTCCTTTTGGTTAAATTAGTAGGTACAAGGTAGTTCCTTTTTAGTTTAAAAGTTTCTACGGAGGGAGTTTATCGAGACGAGGATCCCCAAGAATCTGCATGTATGAAATCAAAGTTCTCAGTAGTACTCGCAACGTTATTAAATTATTAATTTCTGATATAAAAAAATGTCATTGAATCATTTGGCCGCGATGCGTGCAACTGTAGCTAAACCAATAACTGTTTTAAAGAAAGATTTAAATAAATTTAATGGTAACTCAAATAATTTTTAATAATAATAATAATAATATACATATTCTTATAAATATATCTATATATTATCTTAGTAAAAAAACGCGCAATTGGTTTTCGTAATATTGAAAATTCTTTAACTAGTAAAAGTTATCAACAGGCTAAAGGTTCTACATTTGACATAGATGCTGACTTGTTTCAAGAAGATTATTTACTATATGCACTGCAAGAAGAAGATATTATTTTCAATGGTATTAAAAGAAGGATACATCGAGTTTTTGTTCGTGGACCTGATTCAGGAACATATTTTACTGTTGGTTGGATTTTATTGAATGATGTTGACAATTGTATTATATGCAAAAAAGTTTTTGGGATATATCTACATAAACATCATTGTAGAGCTTGTGGGAATATTGTTTGTATTAATTGTTCAGATATGGAAGCCGAAGTAGATGAATTAATAGGCTGTGGCAGACAAAGAGTTTGTAAAATGTGCTACTATGGCCAAGAACCTGTATTAGTAACGCACTCATATATAAAAGAGTCTGATAATATAGATGATAAAAGTAATTACACTACTTTAAACAATAAATTAAATACAGCGATTGCGGAAACTGATAAAGATATTCAATTTCGAATTGATCAAGAAAAGCGACTAAAAAATAGACGAGGTACTACGTTAAAAGATATTGTTGATAATAATAATGAAAAAATTGGAAGTGTCGCAATTGAAAATCTTATAAGAAATGACAATGATATGGTAATGAATAGTGATATTAAAACAATAACTGTTATACCACATCCTTGTTTTGTGATGAAAGCATATTACAAACTAGATGATAATGATAATAATATGAAAATTTTCATCAATGTTTGTAGCCATACAAGTATGCCCTATGCGAACTGTACTACAAATGATGTTTTGTCGAAACAATTTAACATAATAGTTGGAGTAGCAAGAAAAACCCTTGATAAAGGAGGAAATGAGGATTGCATTGTTTGTGATGTTTTACTAGCCGAAGATGATATTAAGGCCTATGAATTAGATACATCAAATGCACTAAGAAATCAGTTATGTGGACTTGTTATAAGTAAAGTAAGTGAGAAGTTGAAGTTAAGATTGGTTAACAATAATGAATACAAAATATTGACGGTAAAAAATAATTACAAAAGTAATGGTAGTGATCTTACTATACAAGAAATGAGGATTCCTTATCCTGCGGTCGAATATTTCGCTAAAACGTCATTTTATTTTGATAACGCACCATTAAGTTCAATTACAAATATTACAGCTACTCGTGTACCAAGCGGTGAAAAGGATGAACATGATTTAAAGTCAAACAATATTACAGTGTGTATAATGTCTTCAGCAGCAGTGAAGACTTCAATTTTAACATCAGCCCAACGTGTATTATCATCTGCTACAAGTGCAGTAATGGATCCTGCCTCATTAGTGGTAGATGTTGGTAATGCGGCAACAAAGTACACACTAAATACAATTACTAATACTACAACTGCATTAATAAATCCAACAACAACATTGAAAAATGCCACAAAAACTATAGCAAATGCTGCAGCGACAGCATCAAATGTTTTTTCAGCAGATATTGGCAGTGGAAATGACGAACGAATAAGTATTAAAGTTGAAGATTTTGTAATTTATCCAGAAGCCGGATTTGTTATTTCGTCTAGGCGTCAAGGTGGTATGAAATTTTATATTAATGTGTGTCATCATGACATAGCTGGAATCCAATATTTCAACAAAACTGTAGGAACTAAGTCTTTAGCAGCAGCATCTAAGATGACCATGTCAAATCTTTTGAGTAAAGTAAGTTCACCCAGTAATTGGTTGTTTAGTAATAAGAAAAGTAATGACACAAGTAGCATCACATATTCCGAATCATTTGAATTAAAAGATTTAGTTTCATTTATTGTTATTGGTAGTATGCAAATGTTCGTCGATTCATCAAATGTTGCAATAGTTGAAAGTGCTGTTGCATTAGATATTGTTATTCCAACTTTATATTATACTCGTTGTATCACCGATATAACCGGGGAAAATTATAATAATGTTGCTATATGCATATTAGAATACATCGCGGGTACAGGTGTTATCTTAGATAATGATTTTGAATTACCTAAGGTTGTACCATATGTTACCCCTTTGATGCAAAGTTTTGGAGGAAGTATTCCAATTGACAAAGTAAATTACTCCAGCAAAATTATTCCTCCGGTCTTTAATCTTTCAATAAACCAAGATAATTCTAATTACAAGTTAGTGGTGATTGAAGGAATCATTTTTAAACAAGGACATGCATATAAATCTTGGAAACAGCGACGGTTTCAATTAGTTGGAAGTAAATTGCGTTATTTTAATAAAATCGGTATAATGAAAGGTGAAATAGATGTAAAAAATACATACGTAAAACCAGTACTTAATGACGAGGCACATTCACCAGTTGGGACATTTCCATTTATGATAGCGTCTCAGGACAAAGGTATTGGAAGTTATATGTTCTTTTATACCCAGTCAGAAAGAGATCGTGAGTTATGGATGATCATTATTGATACTCAATCGAGACTTCAAGTGTCTATGAATACATTGAGGGCTTGTCCAGGTATTAAATATGGATTTTTAAAGAAAGAAGGACATATTTTTCGTAATTGGCGACGACGTTATTTTGTATTAGACATGGGGGTATTACGATATTACAAGGATGAAGGAAAAGGTAAGGCTAGTGGTCATGGTAGTTCTTTAAAGGGTGAAATATTTTTAGATGATTGTATTATCCAATCAAAAGGTGATAATCGTATATATTTATGTACTAAGAATAATTCAAAAGATTTATTGGTGGAAGCAGAGGATAATACCACCAGAGAGAGTTGGTTAGTTGATCTTCAAAGACATAGTCTATATGCGAAAGAAAACTCAGTTATGACTAACGTAGAGAATAGACCTAGTTTACTTGAATTCACAAAACAGAAAAACGTTTGAAATTATTCCATACAATTATCATACAATCAATACAATCACAATATTTCACGAATTCAATAAACATGTATTATGAGCTATCATCAGTGATAAATTTAATCATCTTCAAATGGTCGAAAAACTGATTGTAATCGAAATGATTTGAATGCATTTCTAACGCTATTTAGTAATGAACCAAAACGCCCATCATTGTCTGAAGTATGATTATAAAATTTGTTTCGCATTTTTTCATATTTACTCTGTGATATTTTTATATGTTCGATATGATTTATTAACTCATCTTGATTAACATTTGATGGAATATGTACTAATAGCGACATAATACCTTCTAAATTTCGTTTTGATATTTTTGCAGCATACATTCGTAATATTCCTAAAGATGCTCTTATTACAAAAACTTCACCTGTAAAATAGAAATAAGTAATTAATAAAATTAAAGTATATAGATTTTTGTCGGCACTAACCTTCCATTAAATATACATCCCATATTCGAGCAGCAGCTTCTAATGGAAGTGCTTTTGAAAATAATGATAAGTTCCAATCCAATAAATACATTTCTGAAGTAATACCTGCTTCGGTCATATAAGAATATAACAATGGTAAAGTTTCTTCAAAAAAATAATTGAATAATTTAACATATTTATCAATTGCATCCTTTTTGAGTCGATAAAATCCTATTAAATCCGTTCCAACATGGCTATAACTATTTCTATTTGTACTTTTTTTGGTATCATTATCACTTCTACGATGTAAAATATTACTCAAACATATAAAAGCATCTACTTCATCTAAATATAACAATAACATTGCTACAATATAACTCATACCTTGTACATAACCAATATTAGGATTATATACAGCATAAGCATGTAAAACATTTTTTAACCCAAGATTCATTTGTCCTCCTTCTTCATGAAAAAATCCTAATGTTGGAAATGTTCTTGGTAAATCATATTGAATTAAATCTAAATTATGATTTGTACTAATTTTATCAGATGGACTTGATTCGCTTGTTACCATTGTATTTACTAATTTACTAGGAGTATTTCCAGCATCCATTGTACACATTGGACTCACACTTTTCTTTTGAGAATCCTCAAAAGTAATATCTTCACTAGAACTATATACCTTGGTACAAGATGTATCACCAAGATCGGCAAATATTTCTTTCACGCTATTATTTTCATCAGTACTGCTATCATCATAAGCAGATGATAAACGCAATCTACTCGCAGTTGATTTTCGATTGATATAGTTAAATATAGTTTCATTTTCACTTCCATCTTCATTTTCAATCATTATATTCTTATTATTTAATTCAGATTCAGCTACTTCTAATAGCTCGTAATATTTTTCTTTAGTTATATTTAAATCATTACCTACTAATAAAGGCCAAACTTTTGATCGCACTGATGATGGTATTCCTTTAATACATAACTGTTTTATAGCTTTAGATGTGCGACAAGCTTCTATCCAATTAGGCAAGACATCTGTTTTCCATTTTAATGATAATGCAACATACTCATCGTGCTTTTTCTTATTTTCCATTTGTTTCTTTTTTTCACTTTTTAATATTGATTTATGTGCATATTCTTCAGCTTTAGCTTTTATTCCAGCATCAATTATATTTTTCTTCGTTGGTGGACTTGGAGTCATAGTAATACCATCTGGACGTATCATTGCCAAAAAAATATTTCCTAATTAGATACAAGGAGTGAGACTCGATTCAGACTCATGAAGGGAGAAACAGAATAAAAGGATTAGGTAAAAACCGGTCGTAAAATCTAGTTGATAAATCTTGAAAATCTGTATTTTAAACTTAAATACTATTCATATTCGCGATACTCATCGACAACCTTAATTTGTTTAAGCAGCAAGAGAGCATTCTCTCGAGCAATTGTACCTATAAGATTGCAGAAAAACAAAATCCTTCGACGTAGAAAAACTTCCTCACTTGCCTAGACTGTGTGGATCCGCACCTTTACCTACCTTAAAAACTTTAAAGGACAATTCATAAAACTAGTATACAGTATGAACAAAATATATACTCAAATACTGCAATTATGCAAAAAATATTAACAATTTTTGGATCTTGTTGATCCAATAACAGAACCAATAATTTTACTTACAATTGTATTTTTCATAAGTAAATGCAGTTGAATTTCATTATATTTATCCATTGGACTTTTACCTCTCATATAGTTCAGAATATTTTCGCCAATTGACGTTATACTAGATGTTATTTCTTCGGCTATATTCAATATATATTTTGGTGTATAGCAATTGTACGATATATTTAAAAAATCTACGCACAATATCGCATAAAAGATTGTATTACCAAGATTGCCAGAAGAAAAATAATTTAAACTATATAAAAAGCATCCAATAGATGATACAAATGAAATACATTTGATTGGTTTCATTTTTTTTTCCATAATATCATAGTAAGGACGATTAAATGATTTTATTACAAGCCTAATATTCTCCAATTTATGCTCTTTTTCATAAAAAAATTTATATAAATTTTCATCCACTAAGGTTGAAATCAGTTGAAATAAATCTGTCGGTGTCTGCATTATTATTGCGAGTACAGTATTTCGTTAATATTTCGTTAAAAACGATAAGCACAATAAAATCTATTTTGATCCTTTCCGAAGTGAGAGCGTGCAAGTATATGAGATTGTGTAATTGTACTAATGAGCTGTTAACTTAACTTAACTACTTTGTCATTTTTTTCGATTTGGACCAAAATAATTTTTGGCAAAGATTTTAATCCCAATTTGGAAAAAAATGTTAGCGATTCGATTGTATATTAAAATATCATTATTTATATAACTGTGGTATGAGTATGATACTTTGTGGTGGTAGTTTACGTTTGTCTGGAAAAGATCCAGAAATTAAAGAAAAAAAAACTATTTCAGGATCAATATTAAATAAATTCGAAAGAGAAGACATTTCATTATTAGCTGGACCTATACTTCATACAAAGACTCCTACATCTAAAGCAGAATTACTTTATGAAACAGAAGATTATACAGATATTAGCAATTATATTAACAAAATGCTTTTGCAACCAAATTTGTATTCAATACAATTATTATTAGTCTCATTGCAACAAACTCTTGGAAATTGTAATTGTAATATTAATTTAGCAAAAGCATTATGTAAATTAATTCATAGGATATGTATTTTTATTGCTACTCCAAAACATGGAGTAATTGATAGAGCAGTAAAAAAAAAAGTTGCACTTCCCGGTAATATTTTTACTATTACTAATAGTTTAAGTAGAAATAGTGATGATACTCTAAGTAATAATTTCATATCAGTTCAATATTCCGATAGTATAAAAGCAATGAGTGAAATTGAAAATAATTTAGAAATTCTAGAAAGGCACATGAGACGATATACCATTAACAAGAGTATATTATATTTGTTATTAAACGAGAATTGTGAATATAATAGTGTTGTGGCAAATGGTAGTGCATTGTTCCATGTATCAACGAATTGTCACACCGAAAAGATAATTAATTTAGTAATTAATAATCTTAATAAATATTTTAGTCAATTACAATCATATTATTACGTAAAACAAGAAGGAGTAATTCTAAATAAAAAATTATTAGTTCCTTCATCATATCCTATAATAAGTAATTTAAGACAAAAAGTGGAAGAAAGATTGATATCTTATAGTAATAATAATGAATATGAAAATAATGAATTAAAATATATGAAACTGAAAGAGGAAGTTTATCAAATGAATGAGGATCCTATGATTATTAGTGAAAGAAATGATGATGATTCTCAAAGTCCAACAATTATAGAATATACAAAAGTTATTTTAACTAATAATAAACTTGTAACTGAAATGAATGACATGGTTGAATTGATACATGCATTAATAAGTTCAAGTGAAAATAATGTTAGAATAGGAATTCACACATACATTCCACAATTAGCATTCCAATATTTTTGGAGAGATTCTATTGGAACTAATGCTACGAATGCAACAACTAAAGATTTTTTTCAAAAGTTAGTATCATTTTTGATGGAAGAAATAAGTGATATTGACGATAATAATGACATTCCGATCCCAAATAATGCAAGTGCTCATACAAATCTAAAAATTGCTCAATTATGTATATCTGTCATTAAAATAGTTAAAAGTTTCAATAGTGTGTCATTAGATGAGACAGAAGAAGAAATTGAATATGATACAATTGTTAGTGATAATAATTTTATTAACATTTTTGATATAATAAAAGTTTCGAGAAATATTGATCCTAATAACGACAATTTGATGAAAGTGTTAGAAATAATCCATATGATTAATATAGGTACTAAAATTAGAAGTTCAAAATTTATTAAGTACTTGCCAGCTCTTAACACACCAAATTATTATACTAATAATATGGATAAAGGTATTAATAGTAACCAGTCGTATTCATTTGCTGTTCCTGTAGATAATAGTGAGATAATTTCTCTAGTAACTAAGGCAAATGGTTGGGTATTACTTCGTGGTCCTGCATATTGTGGCAAATCTCATCAATTATTATCCCTTTGTCACTATAACGAAATCTTCGCAAAAAAATGTATTATTTATTTAGATTTAGAAGGAGTATCATCTGTCACTCATGGTATGTATCGTATTGCAGCCCAATTACAAATTCAAAAGAGTAATATTGATGATATTAAACACGAAATTGAAGCTATATTGGACAATATACCAATTAATTCAATTATAATATTAGATAATATAAGTTTTACGAATAGTGAAATACCTGACAATATGGCATCTTTATTAGATATTATATTAAATATATCAATTGCTTCGCAAGATCGTATGAAACATTGCTATTTGATGGTTACAAGGGAGTATAAAATTCCAGAAGGACCATTTAAAGTGAAATTTAAAGAGGTTTTGAGACGAAAATTAATCATTAAACGAAAGTCATTATCTGAATCTCATTCACTATGTTTACGCATTTATCCTAACGATCCCACATCTTTGGCTATAGCTGGCAGAGGTCTTGTAGGGTTAATGGTTACTTTAGCGTCTATTTGTTCATTGAAAACTATACGACTAATTGCAATGGAAATTAGTAAGTTTCAAAAAAGTAAAGAATATCCAAATGAGAGTATAGAAATAAGAATTCCATCGCCACATAATGTAATGGAAATACTTTATCACGGTATTTTGAATGAAATATCTGATGACGAAGCATTATTGTTATCTTGTTTACTATTTCGACAAAGCACATCAGATGCATTGTATATGTTTCATGAAAGTTTAATTTATTTTGTCTCAAAAGAAGTATTTGAAGATGATATTTTAAGATATGCGATAGCATTTGAAGGGCTAAAACAAGCTGGAATTTTAACTTATAGAAGCGACTTTTATTATTCAGTGACACCGTTACTATTGAGTAGTTATGCAGAGTTGTTTTTTTCAAATATCAATACTAATATTTCACAGAAAAAGAAAAATACCAAGCTAAATTTGAATAATGTACGCGATTTATTACTAGCTTTACATCCATCATATAAACATGGCGGTAAAATTAATTCAAAAAATAATATTCCAAGTAATTATTTATCAACTGGTAAATTGAGAGATCTCTACAATTTATATTTTGCATCTGAAATTCAATGGATGAATAATATTCAATCTTTTAATACTGACCAATCAGTTTCTCTAATTTTAAGTTCAAATTTGTATCATCATTTCAAGTATTTTTTCTTACTTTTTGATGAAAATGAAGGCGACATTAATATTATATCATTTACTAAATATTTGACAAGTTTATTAGAGTTGCGTGTTCATACTGGTATTTTTATTCTCCCAACTGCTAATTCAACGGATAGAAAGATGAATATTGTTCATAAATTAAGTGGTAATGTGAGTATATTTTTGTTGCATTATTTTAATGTTGTAGAGTGCAAAAAATTAATTTATTATGTAACAAAATATATCTGCACGGCACCAAATTGTAGTGACTTGATTTATTTTAGAGCAATTTTAGACTATTCTAATATATTAGTAAGCATATGCGGAAATGATATAGAAATAATTAAAGAAGTTATGTCTCTAATGTCAACATTATTGCATGTTTTTTCAGTTGACACAATTCCATCCAAGGAGCGAACAAATGCAGTAATAACATTAGGTAAAATACAACACATATTAGGCTTTTTTACTGATGCTATTGTTAGTCTTGATCAAGCTGCAATAGCACTAGCGAGTGATGGAAGTTATGGTAGTAATATATTGAGTGAAATTAAGGAGAAAGAAATTGGTGCAATTGAAAAGCAAATTAACGTACTTCAACAACAAATTGTGAAACAAAAGAATGTAGATAAATGTAATATTAGTTAACAAATTTGTACAATTTTTAAATTACTTTTTCAATATTTCTACTAATAAAGATTCTATTTCTTTAGGCTTGAATTGTCCATTAGTTTCACGCATAATTTCACCTAAAAAATATTTTAACAAACCATTGTTTCCATTACGATATTTACGTAATTGATTGACATTTTTTATATCATTTACACAGGTCTCACATATATGACGAAGCATATTCGAATTAATTGTGTCTACTGCTTTAAAGCCACTTTCGATGGCTAAAAGCTGGGGGTCTAAATCTTTATCATTTGTTTGACAAATTAAGTATAATAATTTCTTTGCTTGTGCATTAGTAATTTTTTTTTCTTCTATCATGATTAATGTGATACCAAATTGCTCAATAGTTATAGGTGGATTATTAAACCAAGAGTTAACACTTCGAATATGACCTATTAATTCATTTGTAAGCCATATATATACCTCCTTATATGTTATTCTACTTTCCTTGCTATTCAGATATGAACAAACTTTCTCATAAAAATTTAAGACATCGCCACCATTACCCTTTTTACTACCTTTTGACGTTAATAATAATCCTATTTGAGAATTATCTAAATTATATTGACGATGTAATCGTTCAATTGTAAAGCTATAAACAACAAGTGTTAAGTAAGAAAATAAATAGATGAAATAAATGTACGTACCTTGGTAGTTCAGGCATTTTTTGTCTTATTTGTTCTAATTCATCATCAGTTATATGTAATACTGGCAAATCTGGATCTATCAAATACCTGTAATCAATATTACTTTCTTTATTTCTTAAATGATAAGTTGTCATAGTATCTGTGTTGTATCCTCTAACTTCACTTTGTAATTGAATAGTATTATCAGTATTATACTTATTAATGAAGTGTTTTGATTGTCGTTCATGTTCATATAATGTGGCTGAAATTATACGTTGAATACTATTTAAATTTTTAATTTCAATCTTAGGACCATATTCAATTATATTATTAGTGGTTTTATCTATTATTTCAACAGATGTATTTACATCACATCGTAATAGTCCTTGATCCATGTTGCCATCACAAACATTAACATGTCGCAATAATTCTTGAACAGTTTTTACAACTCCCGCTGCTTGATACGGTGATGTTAGAGTAGGTTCAAATACAATTTCTATCAAAGAATTACCAGCTCTATTTAAATCTATCATTGTGTATGGTGAATGATCTGAATATATTGATTTCCCAGAATCTTGTTCAATTTGTAAGCGTTGAATCTTAATACTATCATTTAGTATTGAGTTATTATTATCTTGATAACTATAATATAGTATTCCATCATATCCAAGTGGTTTACGCTGTTGCGTTATTTGGTATCCTAGAGGTAAATCGTGATACATATAATGTTTACGATCAAAATAAGATACATTATTAATTTTGCAATTTAATACTAGTGCTGCTTTAATACCTTGTATTATAGCTTCTTTATTTAACAATGGGAGTGTACCAGGTATTGCACTATCAATAATATTTACATTTTCATTTGGTTTTACATTTAATTCTGATATATTAGTTACAGATCTAGCCAGACTAAATAATTTTGTATTCGAATTTATCTGACAATGTATTTCTAATCCAATACGCAACCTTATCTGATCACAATTTAACAATTTACGCATTTATTTTCTTCAAGAAGTCCAAGTCTTCTAGACTATTCGTAGTACTTTAAACGCAAATATCCTAATAGTAAATGTGATAAGTATGCCTTTGCCTTTGCAATTGTCAATTTTATTTGGACATTGACATTGACATTGACATTTTTTAAGTAAGTTCCTTGGAGTTTTGCCAAACTGTTTTGGTCCAAACTTTTGGAAAGTTTCTGGTTCCCATTCCCAATTCTTTATAACCTTTTTATTTTAGTTTCAAAGATTTAAAGACTAATACTGGAGTAGAATTTTACTAACTATTGACATCTTAAACATATTAACCTATTAACTACACTATTAACAGTCACACATATATTTCATTATTTTTACAATTATTTTTAACGAATATATGTATTTGGACATATTTTATCTATTTATATAATAAGATCGATCATATAATACAGTTTTTTTTTATTTAAAAATAAATCTAACCTAAACCTAACCTTCGGTTCCGCTTTGTAAAAACAAGAAAGGATGGATGGCGACTACGAAAAGTAAAAAAACAAAGTAGGTCTAAAGATGCAAATCTTCGTCAAAACTTTGACTGGGAAGACCATCACTTTAGAGGTCGAACCATCAGATAGTATTGATAATGTTAAGACAAAAATCCAAGACAAGGAAGGTATTCCTCCAGATCAACAACGTTTGATCTTCGCTGGTAAACAATTAGAAGATGGTAGAACATTAGCTGACTATAATA
>JACCDO010217390.1_pt1 | contig 23249 bp, 33 predicted proteins | sample 7446101 | NCBI WGS metagenome assembly JACCDO01 (sample SAMN15323440, study PRJNA562643) | freshwater metagenome | isolation source: river surface water | place: USA:Blue River Watershed | collected 2017-08-16
ACGCGCGAGAAAGGCGGCCACCAAGCCCGTGTCGGAGACCCCCGCCAAGGCGGCGGCGCGCCCGCGTCCCGCCGCGCCGGCCAGGGCCAGCCGCCGCAAGACCTGAGGCCGAGGGCTCAGCCGAGTTGCCAGCGCCGGTCGAGCGACCAGCGACCGCCCCCATGCTGCATCAGCAGCAGCATGATCACCGCCCAAGACAGGTGGGTGGGCCAGGCGCTGGGGTACACAAAGATCTGGATCACCGCCGTCATGCCCAGCAGGGCCAGCGCGGCCAGCCGCGTGCCCAGGCCCAACACCAGCAAGAGCGGGAACAGGTGCTCGGCGTATGCCGCCAGGTGCGCGCCCCACCAGGGCGGGATCAGGGGCAAGGCGTACTCCTGCTCAAACAGCGCCACCGCGCTGTCCGTCACCTGCAGCCAGCCTTCCACCTTGGTGCGCCCCGACTGCCAGAAAATCCCTGCCAAGGCCAGTCGGCCCAGCAGGCACAGGCCGTCTGGTCCGGGCCAGCGCTTGCTGATGCCTTGCACGCGGTTCTGCAAGTTGTTGAGCAAAGGGATCATGGGGGGTCTCCTGAGGTGGGCAAGGGGGAATCGGGCGCAGGGCCGCGCAGCGCACCGCTGTCCAGACAGCGGGCCACCAGGGCGGCCAGATCGGCATCGGGTTGGGTTGCTTGGGCTGCCGCCAGTGCCTGCGCCAGGGTTTGGCCTTGGGCACAAGCCTCGAGCAGGGCCCGATCCGCAGCCTCCAGCGCCTGCCAGCGCACCACGCCGTCCACGCGTGTGAGCAACAAGCCATCGCCCACCCAGGCCAGGTCGGCCGCCTGCGTCAGGCCCTTGCGGGCGTCTTGCCACAGTCGGGCAATGGGGTGGTCGGCATCGCAGACCCAGCGGGTGGCCGGGTGAGGGGGACACACCGTCTCGCCCCCCACCACCCCGCGCTGGATGTGGTGGGCCTGCAAGGTGGGGGCGTCATCGGCCAGATGCGCCTCGGTCCAGGCCCGGTCCAGGCGCGCCACCCCGACCAGGTGCGGCCAGTCTTGCGCTGGTGCAAATGCCGCCAGCCAATCGGCAAGGTGGGCGCCATACGCCATCAGCCGGGCGTCGCTGGGCGGATGCTCGGCCATGAAGCAGCGGGCCATCAGCTCGAACGAGGGCGCGCCCACCAGCACCCACAAGGCCGGGTAGTTGGCCGCCAGCGCGTCCAGGCAAGCCTTGTGCACTGTGTTGCGGTACACCGCCATGCCGCTGGCGTGCCCAGTTTCCCAAGCCGGCGTGGCCCACAGCTCGGCCGCAAAGCGGTCCATGGCCTCAGGCGACATGCGATGACCCCTGCTGGGCGCTGGCGGCCAGCAGTTGCTGCCGTGCACGCGCGCACTCGGCCTGCAATTGGGCATATGGGGGCAGCTGTGCGTCCCGCTCGATCAGGGTGGGGCGTGGGCCAATGCGCCGAATCAGGCGCTCGTGCAAGGCCCATGCGGCCTCACCCACCGATGTGTCGTGGCTGTCGATGAGCAGGTTCGAAGCGGCATCGGGCTGGTGCCCTGCCAGGTGCAGTTCGACCACGGCATCGGCCCGGACCCGGTCGACCCAGTCCTGCGCATCCTGGCCCACGTTGTGCGCCGAGACCACCAGATTGTTCAGATCCACCAGCAGTTGACAGCCGGTGCGCCGGTTCACCTCGTGCAGGAAATCGACCTCGTCCCACTCGTGGGCCAAGGGCAGGTAATGGCTGGGATTTTCAATGGCCAATGGGCGCCCCAGTGCGTTCTGGACCTCGTCCAGACGCCGGCACAAGCGCTGCAAGGTGGCCAGGTCGCGTTGCACCGGCAGCAGGTCGGGGGCATAGCGGCCGGCATGCCAGCTCCAGGCCAGATGGTCGGACACCAGGGCCGGCGCCAGGGCCCGCACCAGGTCGGCCAGGGACTGCAAGCCCTCAGGGGGCGGGGCGTGCACACCCGCCAGAGACAGCGACACCCCGTGAAGCGACAGCGGGTGCTCGCGGCGGATGGCCTCCAGCCAGGCGCGCCGCGGCCCACCGCCCACCGCATAGTTCTCGGGGTGGACCTCCCACCACTGGCCGGGCGCACGCTCGGCCAGGGCCTGCTCGAAAAACTCGGGCTTGAGCCCCAGCCCAGCCAGCAGGGGGGGCATCAGCTCTTGGTCGGCGTCAGCGAGCCCATGCCCTTGGGGGTCTTCATGCTGGTGCAGGTGCCCACGGGCACAAACTTCCAGGCATTGCCCTGGTAGTCGGTCTTGGACGTGCCCGCGCAGGTGGTGCCCGGTCCGGCCGCGCAATCGTTCTTGCCGGCCAGCGAGACACCGTAGCACTTTTCCTGGGCGGGCTTGTCCTTGTCCTGGGCCATGGCGGCGCCGCAGCTCAGGGCCAAGCAGGCCAGGGTGGTGAGGGTCATGGTTTTCATGTGAATCTCCTTGAGTCATTGACAGCGTCATCCTGTGATGACGTTGTCACAGCATACCCTAGGGACTCAATAAAAACTTAAAAATCAAACAATGGAATTAAAAATATTGCCAGGCCCGTCGCTCAGGGCGAGGGCGCCATCTGGCAGACATCCACCCACTCGCCACCGGTCAGGCTGGCCATCAGTTGCGGGGCGATGCGCACCGCGCTGTCGATGCTGCCGGCTGCGGGCAGCATCTCGTCCCAGGCGCGCAGCGAGGCGTCCAGGTAGACCGGCAGGTCGGTGGCCAGGCCAAAGGGGCAGACCCCGCCCACCGGGTGACCGGTCAGCGCCACCACCTCGTCGGCCGGCAGCATCTTGCCCTTGCCAAACGTCTGTTTGAACTTGCTGTTGTCGATGCGCGCATCGCCCGCCGCCACCACCAGCACCGCCCGCCCATCCTGCAGGCGAAAGGCCAGGGTTTTGGCGATCTGTCCCGGGGCCACCCCGTGCGCCGCAGCGGCCAGGGCCACGGTGGCGGTGGACTCGGGCGTGACCAGAATGGGCACCTCGACCCCACGCTCAGCAAAAAAACGGCGTACCGATTCGAGGCTCATGGCAGGACTCCGGCCTCAGACCCCGCGCGCGCGGTTCTGGGCAAACAGCTGGCGCATGGCGGCAAAGGTGCCGGCCTCCAGCGATTCGCGCACCTCCTGCATCAGCTGCAGGTAGTAGTGCAGGTTGTGAATGGTGGTGAGCATGGGGCCCAGCATCTCGCCGCAGCGGTCGAGGTGGTGCAGGTAGGCACGGCTGAAGCCCCCGCTCACGCTGCCGTCGGGCCGGGTGTGGCCAGCGCAGGTGTAGCAGCGGCAGCTCTCGTCCAGAGGCCCATGGTCCTGTTTGTGGCGCGCGTTGCGAATCTTCAGGTCGCCGTAGCGGGTGAAGATGGTGCCGTTGCGCGCATTGCGCGTGGGCATCACGCAGTCGAACATGTCCACCCCCTCGGCCACCCCCTGCACCAGGTCCTCGGGCGTGCCCACGCCCATCAGGTAATGCGGCTTGTGCGCGGGCAGCTTGGGGCCTATGTGGCGTATCAGACGCAGCATGTCTTCTTTGGGTTCGCCCACGCTCACGCCACCAATGGCGTAGCCAGGAAAGTCCATCTCGACCAGGGCCTCGAGCGATTCCTGGCGCAAGGCCTCGAACATGCCGCCTTGCACAATGCCAAACAGCGCGTTGGGGTTGCCCAGCCGTGCAAACTCGTTTTTCGAGCGCAGCGCCCAGCGCCGGCTCATCTCCATGCTCGCGCGCGCCTCGCCCACGGTGGTGATGTGGCCCCGCGTTTCGTAGGGGGTGCACTCGTCGAGCTGCATCACGATGTCGCTGTTGAGCGCCGTCTGGATCTGCATGCTGACCTCGGGCGACATGAACAGCTTGTCGCCGTTGACCGGCGAGGCAAAGTGCACGCCCTCTTCGGTGATCTTGCGCATTTCGCCCAGCGACCAGACCTGAAAGCCACCGCTGTCGGTCAGGATGGGTTTGTGCCAGCGCTCAAAGTCGTGCAGGCCGCCAAAGCTGCGCATCACGTCCAGGCCCGGGCGCATCCACAGGTGAAAGGTGTTGCCCAGAATGATTTGCGCGCCCATCTCCTCGAGGCTGCGCGGGCTCACACCCTTGACCGTGCCATAGGTGCCCACCGGCATGAAGATCGGCGTTTGCACCACCCCATGGTTGAGCGTCAGGCGGGCCCGCCGGGCATGGCTGGTCGGGTCGGTGGCAAGAAGGTCAAAGCTCAGCATGGCAGCATTGTAGGAGGGGCCCCGGCGCCGGCGCTGCGTTCGAGCAGCATGGCGTCGCCGTAGCTGAAAAAGCGATAGCGCTGCGCGATGGCATGGCGGTACAGCGCCATCACCGGCGCATGGCCGGCCAGCGCCGACACCAGCATCATCAGCGTGCTGCGCGGCAGGTGGAAATTGGTCAGCAGCAGGTCCACCACCTGGAATGCAAAGCCCGGCGTGATGAAGATGGCCGTCTCGCCGCTGGCCTGTCCGCTGGCCGCCCACGACTCCAGGGTGCGCACACAGGTGGTGCCCACCGCCAGCACCCGGCCGCCGCGCGCGCGGCAAGCGGCAATGGCCGCCTGCGTGGCGCTGGGCACCTCGTACCACTCGCTGTGCATGGTGTGCTCGGTGATGTTCTCGGTCTTGACGGGGGCAAACGTGCCCGCGCCCACATGCAGGGTCACGCTGGCGCGCTCGACCCCGCGCGCCTGCAAGGCCGCCAGCACCGCCTCGTCAAAGTGCAGCGAGGCGGTGGGCGCCGCCACCGCGCCGGGGCGGCGGGCGAACACGCTCTGGTAGCGCGCCTCGTCCTCGGCGCTGTCGGCGTGGGTGATGTAGGGCGGCAGCGGCACATGGCCGTGCGCGGCCATCAGCGCGTGCGGCGCGTCGCTCAAGGCCAGGCGAAACAGCGGGCCCTGGGCGTCGGGCCAGCGCCCGAGCAGGGTCGCGCCAAAGCCGCCGTCCATCTCCAGCACGGTGCCGGGCAGCGGTTTTTTGCTCACCTTCATGTGCGCCACCACCTGGTGTGGCGGCTCGCCGGGCACATCGGGCAGCACGCGTTCGACCAGCAGCTCGAGCTGGCCGCCGCTGGGTTTGCGGCCAAACAGACGGGCCTTGATCACCTGGGTGTCGTTGAAGACCATCAGGTCGCCCTTGCGCAGCAGGCTGGGCAGGTCGCGAAACGAGCGATCGACCGGCGTCCCGAGGGTGCCGTCGAGCAGGCGCGAGGCACTGCGCTCGGCCGCCGGGTGCTGGGCAATCAGCTCGGGCGGCAGCTCAAAGTCAAAGTCGGAGAGGGTGTAGGCGCGGCTGGCGTCGGGCAGCGCGTTGCGAAGCGGAAGGCTCATGGTGGGCTTGAGGGCCGGACGGGCCCGTTCCAAGTTCAAGGGGCGCGCATTGTCGCATGGCCGCCCGCGCAGGGCAGCGCCAGCATGCACAATTGCCCCATGAGCGAGCCCGCTGCCGATCCCGCCCCCGCCGAGCGTCCCGTCGCCCGGCCCCCCAGCCTGTCGGCGCCGCAAAAGGCGCTGCGCAAGCTGGGGCTGTTGCGCCCGATCGACCTGGCCCTGCACCTGCCCCTGCGCTACGAGGACGAGACCCGGGTGTTGCCGCTGCGCGAGGTGCGCGAGGGCGAGGTGGCGCAGATCGAGGCCACGGTGCAAAGCGCCCAGGTGGTGTTCAAGCCCCGGCGCCAGCTGCAGGTGGTGGTGGACGACGGCAGCGACCGCTGCACGCTGCGCTTTTTCACCTTTTATCCGGCCATGCAGAAGTCCCTGGCCGTGGGCCAGCGGGTGCGCCTGCGCGGCGAGGTGCGCGGCGGCTTCATGGGCCGCACCATGATGCACCCCTCGGTCAGCCCGGCCGGCGCACCGCTGGCGCAGGCCCTGACCCCCGTCTACCCCAGCAGCGCGCAACTGCCCCAGGTGTATCTGCGCAAGGCGGTGCAGGGCGGTCTGGCGCGGGCGGTGCGCGAGGGCGCGCTCAGCGAGACCCTGCCCCCCGCCCTGGCCGCCCCCGGCCTGTGGCCGCTGGCCCAGGCGCTGCAGTTTCTGCACCACCCCGCGCCCGATGTGGCGCTGGCCACCCTTGAAGACCGCAGCCACCCCGCGTGGCAGCGCCTGAAGGCCGAGGAGCTGCTGGCCCAGCAGCTGTCGCAGCTGCAGGCCAAGCGCGAGCGCGACACCTTGCGCGCCCCGGTGCTCATGCGCCGCGAGGGCGGTTTGTACGACCAGCTCGAGCGGGCGCTGCCCTTTGCGCTGACGGCCGCGCAGCAGCGGGTGTGCGCCGAGATCGCGCAGGATCTGGCGCGCCAGGTGCCCATGCACCGCCTCTTGCAAGGCGATGTGGGCTCGGGCAAGACCGTGGTGGCGGCCCTGGCGGCGGCCAGCGCCATGGACGACGGCTGGCAGTGCGCCCTGATGGCCCCGACCGAAATCCTGGCCGAGCAGCACTTTCGCAAACTGATCGACTGGCTCGAACCCCTGCTGTCCCCCACGGGGCGGCGCGTGGCCTGGCTGACCGGCAGCCAGAAGAAAAAAGAGCGCCAGCAAATGCTGGCGGCCATCGCCAGCGGCGAAGCGGGCCTGGTGGTGGGCACGCATGCGGTGATCCAGGACGATGTGCATTTCCAGCGCCTGGGCCTGGCCGTGGTGGACGAGCAGCACCGCTTTGGCGTCGAGCAGCGCCTGCGTCTGCGCCGCAAGAGCGAGGCCTCGGGGCAGGCGCAGGAGCCGCACATGCTGATGATGAGCGCCACCCCCATCCCGCGCACCCTGGCCATGAGCTATTACGCCGACCTGGACGTCTCCACCATCGACGAGCTGCCGCCCGGGCGGACCCCAGTGGTCACCAAGGTCATTGCCGACAACCGCCGCGACGAGCTGATCGGCCGCATCCGCGCCCAGCTCGACGCTGGCCGCCAGGCCTACTGGGTCTGCCCGCTGATCGAAGAGAGCGAAAGCCTGGACCTGAGCAACGCGACCGAGACCCATGCCCGCCTGACCGAGGCGCTGAACGCGCCCGGCCAGCCACCGGTGATGGTGGGCCTCTTGCATTCGCGCATGCCGGTGGCCGAGAAAAAAGCCGTGATGGACCTGTTCACCTCGGGCACCATGGGCGTGCTGGTGAGCACCACCGTGATCGAGGTGGGCGTGGACGTGCCCAATGCCTCCTTGATGGTGATCGAGCACGCCGAGCGCTTTGGCCTGAGCCAGTTGCACCAGCTGCGCGGGCGCGTGGGCCGGGGCGCCGCCGCCTCGGTTTGCGTGTTGATGTACGCCACCGGCGAGGGCGGCCGCCTGTCGGAGACGGCGCGCGCCCGCCTGCGCGCCATGGTCGAGACGACCGACGGCTTCGAGATTGCCCGGCGCGATCTGGAGATCCGGGGCCCGGGCGAGTTTCTGGGCGCACGCCAATCGGGCGCGCCCCTGCTGCGCTTTGCCGATCTGGAGCAAGACCGCGACCTGCTGGCGTGGGCCCGCCGATGCGCCCCACGCATGCTCGATCAGCACCCGCAACTGGCGCAGACCCATCTGCAGCGCTGGCTGGGGGGCAAGGAGGACTACCTCAAGGCCTGAGGCCTGGCCCTTCACCCGCCCGCGCACAGCGGCGACAATGCGCAGCACACGCACCATGACCCTGACCGAACTCAAATACATCGTGGCCGTCGCCCGTGAGCGGCACTTTGGCAAAGCCGCCGAGGCCTGCCACGTCTCGCAGCCCTCGCTGTCGCTGGCCATCAAGAAGCTCGAAGAGGAACTCGAGGTGAAGATCTTCGAGCGCGCCGCCGGCGAGGTGAGCGTCACCGCCCTGGGCGAGGAAATCGTGCGCCAGGCGCAAAGCGTGCTCGAGCAGGCCGGGCAGATCCGCGAGATTGCGCGCCGGGGCAAGGACCCGCTGGCGGGCACCATGCGCCTTGGGGTGATTTACACCATCGGCCCCTACCTGCTGCCCGACCTGGTGCGACAGGTGATCGCCCACATCCCGCAAATGCCGCTGATGCTGCAAGAGAACTTCACCGTGCGCTTGTTGGAGATGCTGCGCGCTGGCGAGCTCGATTGCGCCATCCTGGCCGAGCCCTTTCCCGACACCGGCCTGGCGATTGCCCCGCTGTACGACGAGCACTTCATGGTGGCGTTGCCGGTGGGCCATCCGCTGGCCAGCCAGCACCACATCACCCCGGAGCAGCTGCGCAACGAGACCATGCTCCTGCTCGGTAATGGGCACTGCTTTCGCGACCATGTGCTGGAGGTGTGTCCCGAATTTGCGCGCTACGCCAGCCAGGCCGACGGCATCCGCAAGACCTTTGAGGGCTCATCGCTCGAGACCATCAAGCACATGGTTGCGGCCGGCATGGGGGTGACCCTGGTGCCGCGCCTGTCGGTGCCCGAGCTCAAACCGGCCAACCGACGCGGCGCCGGCCACGAGGACGCGCCGGTGCGTTACCTGCCGGTGCTGGACCCCCACGGCGGTCCGCCACCCAAGCGCCGCGTGGTGCTGGCCTGGCGCCGCAGCTTCACCCGTTACGAGGCGATTGCCGCCCTGCGCAACGCCATTTATGCCTGCCCGCTGCCGGGCGTGACCCGCCTGACCTGAGCCCCGCGGCTTGTCCCGATCGCCTGACCCCGCATGACCCTCTCTGAACGCTTTGGCCTGTACCTGGACCTGATCCGCTGGGACCGCCCCGCCGGCTGGCTGCTGCTGCTCTGGCCCTCCTTGTCGGCCCTGTGGCTGGCCGCCGGGGGCTTTCCGGGCTGGCACCTGACGGGGGTGTTTGTGCTGGGCACGATCCTGATGCGCAGCGCCGGCTGCTGCGTCAACGATGTGGCCGACCGCGACTTTGACCGCCACGTCAAGCGCACCGCCGATCGCCCCGTCACCAGCGGCCGCATCGGCGTGCGCGAGGCCCTGGCCCTGGGCGCGGTGCTGGCCCTGCTGGCCTTTGGCCTGGTGCTCAGCACCAATGCCGCCACCATCGCCTGGTCGTTTGCTGCCTTGGCCGTCACGCTGATCTACCCCTTTGCCAAGCGCGTCGTGTCGATGCCGCAGGCGGTCTTGGGCGTGGCCTTCAGCTTTGGCATTCCGATGGCCTATGCCGCGGTGCAGGGCCAGGTGCCGCTGCAGGCCTGGGCCCTGTTGCTGAGCAATCTCTTCTGGGTGCTGGCCTACGACACCGAGTACGCCATGGTCGATCGTGACGACGACCTGCGCATTGGCATGAAGACCTCGGCCATCACCCTGGGGCGCTGGGACGTGCCGGCCATCGTGGCCTTCTACCTGGTGCACCTGCTGAGCTGGGCCGCGTTGGTGGGGCCGGTGCGCAGCACCCCCGGCTTCCTGCTGGGCTGGCTGCTGGCGCTGGCGCAGGTGATCTGGCACTGGCGCATGATTGCCGGGCGCACACGCGAGGGCTGTTTCCGGGCCTTCCGGCTCAACCACTGGCTGGGGCTGAGCCTGTTTGCCGGCCTGGTGCTGGGACAGGCCAGCGCCTGAGGGCCGCAAGCGGCGCGGCAGGTGCGGCAGGCGCGGCGGGAGGCGGCCTCAGGGGCGGCCGAACTCGTCGCCCAGCTCGGCCGCGCGCTGCGCCGCCGCCTGCATGGCCTGCACAAAATGCGGCTTGACCTGCGCCGCTTCCAGGGCGCACAGCGCGGCGTAGGTGGTGCCGCCCTTGGACGTCACACGCTGGCGCAGCACCTGGGGCGACTCGTCGGACTGGGCGGCCAGCGCGGCGCTGCCGGCAAACGTGGCCTGCGCCAGCTCGCGCGACTGCTCGGCCGACAGGCCCAGCGACACGCCGGCCTCGATCATGGCTTCCAGGAAATAAAAGACATAGGCGGGGCCAGAGCCCGAGAGGGCGGTGACCGCGTCCATCTGCGCTTCGTGCTCGACCCAGGTCAGCCGGCCGGTGGCGGCCAGCACCTGCTCGACCAGGGCCCGATCGGCCCCGCTGACCCCGCCCGCAGCGCGCAGCGCGGTCATGCCCTGGCCGACCAGGGCCGGGGTGTTGGGCATGGCACGCACCAGTCGCTCGGTGCCCAGCCAGCCCGCCAGGCTGTCGCTGCGGATGCCGGCGGCCACCGACAGGTGCAGGGCCGATCCCAGCAGGGGCGCGGCGGCCAGTGCCGCCTCGCGCAGCACCTGCGGTTTGACCGCCCAGACCACCAGCGCGGCCTGCGCATGGGCCGGCTGCAGGGCGGCTTCGGCCTGAACGCCCAGGGCCTGCAGGCGCGCCCGCGCCGCGGCATCGGGCTCGACCACCTGCAGCAGCGATGGGTCGGCGCCCTGGCGCAGCAGGCCAGCCAAAATGGCGCTGGCCATGTTGCCGCCACCAATGAACAGAAGGGGGGATTGGAGCTTCATGCGGGGGTCCGGAAAAGAAGGGCTTGCACAGCGCCAACAATTGTGGCACAATCGAGGGCTTCGCTTTTGAAAAGAGCGGAGACATCTGCCCAAACTGAGGGCTGGCGAGCGGTTTGCCGGCCTGAAGACGGGTCCAAGACTGATTCCTGCGGCTGGCCTGGTGCATACCGGGCAGGTGCCAGAGGAATACAAGTTGGGAATATTGAAATGATCCAGACAGAATCCCGGTTGGAAGTCGCCGACAACACCGGCGCCAAATCCGTGCTGTGCATCAAGGTGCTCGGCGGGTCCAAGCGTCGCTACGCCAGCGTGGGCGACATCATCAAGGTGAGCATCAAAGAAGCTGCGCCGCGTGGCCGCGTCAAAAAGGGCGAGGTTTACAGCGCCGTGGTGGTCCGTACCGCCAAGGGCATCCGCCGTGGCGACGGTTCGCTCATCAAGTTCGACGGCAATGCCGCCGTGCTGCTCAACAACAAGCTCGAGCCCATCGGCACCCGTATCTTCGGCCCGGTCACGCGTGAACTGCGTACCGAGAAGTTCATGAAGATCGTGTCCCTGGCTCCCGAAGTGCTCTAAAAGGACGCGCCATGAACAAGATTCGCAAGGGCGACGAAGTCATCGTCATCACCGGCCGCGACAAAGGCAAGCGTGGCAAGGTGTCGCTGCGTGCCAGCGAGACGCATGTGGTGGTCGAGGGCATCAACCTCGTCAAGAAGCATGCCAAGCCGAACCCCATGAAGGGCACCACCGGCGGCATCATTCAAAAGACCATGCCGATTCACCAGTCCAATGTGGCGATTTTCAATGCCGCCACGGGCAAGGCCGATCGCGTGGGCGTCAAGGTCCTGGAAGATGGCACCAAGGTGCGTGTCTACAAATCCAGCGGCGAAGAAATCAAGGTGGCATGACCATGGCACGACTGCAACAACACTATCGCGAGAAGCTCATTCCCGAGCTGACCGCCAAATTCGGCTACAAGTCCCCGATGGAAGTGCCGCGCATCACCAAGATCACCCTGAACATGGGTGTCTCGGAAGCCGTCGCCGACAAGAAGGTCATGGACAACGCCGTGGGCGACCTGACCAAGATCGCCGGCCAGAAGCCCGTGGTCACCAAGGCCAAGAAAGCCATCGCCGGTTTCAAGATCCGCGAAGGCCAGGCCATCGGTTGCATGGTCACCCTGCGTGGCGTGCGCATGTACGAATTCCTCGACCGCTTCGTCACCGTGGCCCTGCCCCGCGTGCGCGACTTCCGCGGTATCTCGGGTCGTGCGTTTGACGGTCGCGGCAACTACAACGTCGGCGTCAAAGAACAGATCATCTTCCCCGAGATCGAGTACGACAAGGTCGACGCCCTGCGCGGCCTGAACATCAGCATCACCACCACGGCCAAGACCGATGACGAGTGCAAGGCACTGCTCGCCGGTTTCCGTTTCCCGTTCAAGAACTGAGGTGTCACGTGGCTAAAGTAGCTTTGATTCAGCGCGAGCTCAAGCGTGAAAAACTGGCGGCCAAGTACGCCAAGAAGTACGCCGAGCTCAAGGCCATCTCCAACGATGCCAAGCGCAGCGACGAAGAGCGTGATGCCGCCCGCCAGGGCCTGCAGCAGCTCCCGCGCAACGCCAACCCCACCCGCCAGCGCAACCGTTGCGAAATCACCGGTCGTCCGCGTGGCACCTTCCGTCAATTTGGTCTCGGCCGCGCCAAGATCCGCGAGATGGCCTTTGAAGGCAACATCCCCGGCGTGACCAAGGCCAGCTGGTAATCGGCAGGAGAAACAATATGAGCATGAGTGATCCCATCGCCGACCTGCTGACCCGCATCCGCAATGCACAAATGGTCGCCAAGACCAGCGTGACCGTGCCTTCTTCGAAGGTCAAGGTTGCCATCGTGCAGGTGCTCAAGGATGAGGGCTACATCGACGGCTTCCAGGTCAAGACCGATGGCGGCAAGTCCGAAATCGAAATTGCCCTCAAGTATTACGCCGGTCGTCCGGTGATCGAGCGCATCGAGCGCGTGAGCCGTCCTGGCCTGCGCGTCTACAAGGGCCGCGACGCCATCCCCCAGGTCATGAACGGTCTGGGTGTGGCCATCGTCACCACCCCCAAGGGTGTGATGACCGATCGCAAGGCCCGCGCTGCCGGCGTCGGCGGCGAAGTCCTGTGCTACGTCGCCTGACGGGAAGGAGAAGAAAATGTCCCGAGTAGGAAAAATGCCTGTGACCGTCCCCCAAGGTGTGGACGTGTCGATCCAAGCCGACCGCATCAGCGTCAAGGGCAAGGGTGGCGCGCTGAGCGTGGCCAACAACCCCCTGGTGAATGTGGTGTCCGACGCTGGCAAGATCAGCTTCTTGCCGGCCAACGAGTCGCGCGAAGCCAATGCCATGAGCGGCACGCTGCGTCAGCTGGTCAACAACATGGTCGTCGGTGTCACCGCCGGCTTCGAGAAGAAGCTGACCCTGGTTGGCGTGGGCTACAAGGCCCAGGCCGCTGGCAGCAAGCTCAACCTCGCGGTGGGCTTCTCGCACCCGGTGAACTTTGACATGCCCGAAGGCATCACCGTGGCCACCCCGGCCCCGACCGAAATCGTGATCAAGGGCGCTGATCGTCAGCGCGTTGGTCAGGTGGCGGCCGAGATTCGCGCTGTGCGCCCGCCCGAGCCCTACAAGGGCAAGGGCATCCGTTACTCGGATGAGCGCATCGTGATCAAAGAGACCAAGAAGAAATAAGGAGCGGCACCATGTTGACCAAGAAAGAGCAACGCCTGCGCCGTGCCCGTCAGACCCGCATCCGCATTGCCCAGCAAGGCGTGGCGCGACTGACTGTCAATCGCACCAATCTGCACATTTACGCCAGCGTGATCTCCGGCTGCGGCACCAAGGTGCTCGCTGCGGCGTCCACCGCCGAAGCCGAAGTGCGCCAGACCCTGGGCGCCAGCGGCAAGGGTGGCAACGCTGCCGCCGCTGCCCTGATTGGCAAGCGCATCGCCGAGAAGGCCAAGGCCGCCGGCGTCGAGAAAGTCGCATTTGACCGTGCGGGCTTCGCTTACCACGGTCGCGTCAAGGCACTCGCCGACGCGGCCCGTGAAGCCGGCCTGCAGTTCTAAACGGATCGGAAAGACAAATGGCTAAGTTTCAAGCAAAACCCCAAGGTGACGGTCCGGAAGACGGCCTGCGCGAGAAGATGATCGCGGTCAACCGCGTGACCAAGGTGGTCAAGGGTGGCCGTATCCTCGGTTTCGCAGCGCTGACCGTGGTGGGCGACGGCGACGGCCGCGTCGGCATGGGCAAGGGCAAGTCCAAGGAAGTGCCTGCTGCCGTGCAAAAGGCGATGGAAGAAGCCCGTCGTCGCATGACCCGCGTGTCGCTCAAGAACGGCACCATCCATCACACCGTGATCGGTCACCACGGCGCTGCCCGCGTCATGATGAGCCCGGCTCCCAAGGGTACCGGCATCATCGCCGGCGGCCCGATGCGTGCCGTCTTCGAAGTGATGGGCATCACCGACATCGTGGCCAAGAGCCACGGTTCGTCCAACCCCTACAACATGGTTCGCGCCACCTTTGACGCCCTGTCGCACTGCACCACCGCTTCTGAAGTGGCGGCCAAGCGCGGCAAGTCGCTCGAAGAGTTGTTCGCCTGAGCGAGGATCGATCATGGCCAATCAACCCACCCTCAAAGTCCAGCTGGTCCGCAGCCCCATCGGCTGCAAGCAGTCGCACCGTGACACCGTTCGCGGTCTGGGCCTGCGCAAGATCAATTCCGTGCGCGAGCTCGAGGACACCCCCGCCGTGCGCGGCATGATCAACAAGATCAGTTATCTGGTCAAAGTCCTGTAAAGAGGCCGGTTCATGCAACTCAATACCATTCAACCGGGCGAAGGCTCCAAGCACGCCAAGCGCCGTGTCGGTCGTGGCATCGGCTCCGGCCTGGGCAAGACCGCTGGTCGTGGCCACAAGGGCCAGAAGTCGCGTTCGGGCGGCTACCACAAGGTCGGCTTCGAAGGCGGTCAGATGCCGCTGCAGCGCCGCCTGCCCAAGCGTGGCTTCAAGTCGCAGTCGCTCAAGTACAACGCCGAGATCACCCTCGGTCAGCTGAGCAAGCTCGACGCGGCCGAAGTCGATCTGCTGGCCCTCAAGGCCGCCGGTCTGGTGCCTGCCATCGCCAAGGTGGTCAAGGTCATCAAGTCGGGCGAGCTCGCACGTGCTGTCAAGCTCAACGGCATTGGCGCCACTGCCGGTGCCAAGGCTGCCATCGAAGCCGCTGGCGGTTCGCTGGCCTGAAGCCCTTGATCGCAAGCAACGGAGAACCGCATCGTGGCCACCATCGCTAACAGCAACAACAAGTCCCAGTACGGCGATCTTCGCCGTCGCCTGGTCTTTTTGCTGCTGGCCCTGGTGGTGTATCGCATCGGTGCCCACATCCCCGTGCCCGGCATCGACCCGGAGCAGCTCAAGCAGCTCTTTAGCAGCCAGGGCGGCGGCATCCTGAACCTGTTCAACATGTTCTCGGGTGGTGCCCTCTCGCGCTTCACGGTCTTTGCCCTGGGCATCATGCCCTACATCTCGGCCTCGATCGTGATGCAGTTGCTGGGCTATGTGTTGCCCTACTTCGAGCAGCTCAAGAAAGAGGGCGAGGCCGGTCGTCGCAAGATCACGCAGTACACCCGCTACGGTGCCCTGGGTCTGGCCCTGTTCCAGTCGCTGGGCATTGCCGTGGCGCTGGAATCGTCGGCTGGTCTGGTGCTCAACCCGGGTTTTGGCTTTCGGATGACGGCGGTGGTCAGCCTCACGGCGGGCACCATGTTCCTGATGTGGCTGGGTGAGCAGATCACCGAGCGCGGTCTGGGCAACGGCATCTCGATCCTGATCTTTGCCGGTATCGCAGCCGGTCTGCCCAGTGCGCTGGGTGGCCTGTTCGAACTGGTGCGCACCGGTGCCATGGGCCCCCTCGTCGCGATGTTCATCATTGCGGTGGTGGCGGCTGTGACCTTCTTTGTCGTCTTCGTCGAGCGTGGCCAGCGCAAGATCCTGGTCAACTACGCACGGCGTCAGGTGGGCAACAAGGTCTATGGTGGTCAGGCTTCGCACCTGCCGCTCAAGCTCAACATGGCTGGCGTGATTCCCCCGATCTTTGCCTCTTCGATCATCCTGCTGCCCGCCACCATCATCGGTTGGTTCAGCGCAGGTGAGACGGGCAACCCGGTGGTGCTGTTCTTCAAGGACCTGGCCGCGGCGCTCTCGCCTGGTCAGCCGGTCTATGTGATGTTCTACGCGGCCGCGATCATCTTCTTCTGCTTCTTCTACACCGGCCTGGTGTTCAACAGCCGAGAGACCGCGGACAACCTCAAAAAGAGTGGCGCCTTCATTCCGGGCATTCGTCCGGGTGACCAGACGGCACGCTTTATCGACAAGATCTTGTTGCGACTGACCTTCGTGGGGGCGATCTACATCACCTTCGTCTGTCTCTTGCCCGAGTTCCTGATCATCAAATACAATGTTCCGTTTTATTTTGGCGGAACCTCGCTTCTGATTATTGTGGTCGTCACCATGGACTTTATGGCCCAGGTGCAAAACTACCTCATGAGTCAGCAGTACGAATCACTGCTCAAGAAAGCGAATTTCAAGACAACGATCGGCGGTTGAGGGGCCCTCCATGGCCAAAGACGATGTCATTCAGATGCAAGGCGAAGTGGTGGAGAACCTGCCCAACGCCACATTCCGGGTGAAACTGGAAAACGGTCATGTGGTCCTCGGTCACATCTCCGGCAAGATGCGGATGCACTACATCCGGATCCTGCCGGGCGACAAGGTCACGGTTGAGTTGACGCCCTACGACTTGAGCAGGGCACGAATTGTGTTCCGCGCCAAGTAAGCGTGGGTTTGAAAGAGTTTTAGGAGAAACATTCATGAGAGTTTCGGCTTCGGTCAAGAAAATCTGCCGCAACTGCAAGATCATCCGCCGCAAAGGTGTGGTTCGAGTGATCTGCACCGACCCGCGCCATAAGCAGCGCCAGGGTTGATTGCACCAAGTTATAGAGGACGAAAATGGCACGTATCGCTGGCATCAACATTCCGCCGCACAAGCATGCTGAAATTGGCCTGACCGCCATCTTCGGTATCGGTCGCACCCGCGCCCGTCAAATTTGCGAAGCTTGCGGCATCGATTACTCCAAAAAGATCAAGGATCTCACCGATGCTGATCTGGAGAAAATTCGCGACTCGATCGCTCAGTTCACCATCGAAGGTGACCTGCGCCGTGAAACCACGATGAACATCAAGCGACTGATGGACATCGGTTGCTACCGTGGTTTCCGTCATCGTCGCGGCCTGCCGATGCGCGGTCAGCGCACCCGCACCAATGCCCGCACCCGCAAGGGCCCGCGCAAGGGCGCCGCTGCCCTGAAGAAATAAGGAACTGATCCATGGCCAAAGCACCCGCCTCCAACGCCGCCCAGCGCGTGCGCAAGAAGGTCCGCAAGAACATTGCCGACGGCATCGCGCACGTGCATGCCTCGTTCAACAACACCATCATCACCATCACCGACCGCCAGGGCAACGCCTTGTCGTGGGCCTCGTCGGGTGGTCAGGGCTTCAAGGGTTCGCGCAAGTCGACCCCGTTTGCAGCCCAGGTGGCCTCTGAAGTCGCTGGCCGCGCCGCGATGGAGCAGGGCATCAAGAACCTCGATGTTGAAATCAAGGGTCCCGGCCCCGGCCGTGAATCCTCGGTGCGCGCTCTGGGCGCGCTGGGCATCCGCATCACCTCGATCTCCGATGTGACGCCGGTCCCGCACAACGGCTGCCGCCCGCAAAAGCGTCGCCGTATCTGACATTCGTCAAGCCCACTGCCAGGCCGTGCTTGCACCGCCTGGCTCCCGCATTTTCTGAATGCGGTAGTTTTGTTTAAAGGAAAAGCACGTGGCACGTTACCTCGGCCCCAAGGCCAAACTCTCCCGCCGTGAAGGCACCGACCTGTTCCTCAAGAGCGCTCGCCGCTCGATCAGCGACAAGGCCAAATTCGACAGCAAGCCCGGCCAGCATGGCCGCACCTCGGGCCAGCGCACCTCCGACTTCGGTCTGCAGCTGCGCGAGAAGCAGAAGGTCAAGCGCATGTACGGCGTCCTCGAGCGCCAGTTCCGCCGCTACTTCGCCGAAGCCGATCGCCGCCGTGGCAACACCGGCTCGAACCTGCTGGCGCTGCTGGAATCGCGTCTGGACAACGTCGTCTACCGCATGGGCTTTGGCTCGACCCGCGCCGAAGCGCGTCAGCTGGTCTCGCACAAGGCCATCACCGTCAACGGTCAGTCGGTCAACATCCCGTCGTACATGGTCAAGGCCGGTGACGTGATCGCTGTGCGCGAGAAGTCCAAGAAGCAGAACCGCGTGGTCGAGGCCCTGTCCCTGGCCCAGCAAGTCGGTCTGCCCGCCTGGGTGGAAGTGAACGCCGACAAGGCCGAAGGCACCTTCAAGAAAGTGCCGGACCGTGACGAATTCGGCGCCGACATCAACGAATCGCTGATCGTCGAACTGTATTCGCGCTGATCCCCATCAGCCGCCCATCCGTTCCCGGCGCGCCAGGCATGGCCGCCGGGTGCTTCGTCAGCCTTACCGGTGTAACGAGCCGGGGGTATTGAGAGGAAGTCTGCATGCAAACCAATCTGCTGAAACCCAAGGCCATCCAGGTCGACCAGGTCGCCACCAACCGTGCCAAAGTCACGCTCGAGCCCTTCGAGCGCGGTTACGGTCACACGCTGGGCAACGCCCTGCGCCGCGTCCTGCTGTCGTCCATGGTGGGCTATGCGCCGACCGAGGTGACGATTGCTGGCGTCGTGCACGAGTACTCGTCGATCGACGGCGTGCAAGAAGACGTGGTCAGCATCTTGCTGAACCTCAAGGGCGTGGTGTTCAAGCTGCACAACCGTGACGAGGTCACGCTGAGCCTGCGCAAGGACGGCGAAGGCCCGGTCACCGCCGCCGACATCCAGACCCCGCATGATGTTGAGATCATCAACCCCGAGCACCTGATCGCCACGCTTTCGCAAGGCGGCAAGCTCGACATGCAGATCAAGGTCGAAAAAGGCCGTGGTTATGTGCCCGGTACCGTGCGCCGCTATGGCGACGAGCCGACCAAGTCGCTCGGCCGCATCGTGCTCGACGCCTCGTTCTCGCCCGTCAAGCGCGTGAGCTACAGCGTTGAAAACGCCCGTGTGGAGCAGCGCACCGATCTGGACAAGCTGATCCTCGAGATCGAAACCAATGGTGCCATCACCGCCGAAGACGCCGTGCGCGCCTCGGCCAAGATCCTGGTGGAACAGCTGGCCGTGTTTGCCCAGCTCGAGGGCGGCGAACTGTCGGCCTTTGACGCACCGACCACCCGTGGCGGCGCCGGCAACTTTGATCCGATCCTGCTGCGTCCGGTCGACGAACTCGAACTGACCGTGCGTTCGGCCAACTGCCTGAAGGCCGAGAACATCTATTACATCGGTGACCTGATCCAGCGCACCGAGAACGAGCTGCTCAAGACCCCGAACCTGGGTCGCAAGTCGCTCAACGAAATCAAGGAAGTGCTCGCTTCGCGCGGCCTGACCCTTGGCATGAAGCTCGAAAGCTGGCCGCCGGCCGGTCTCGAGAAGCGTTGATTCTTGTTCCCCGGCCCTCTGGGCCAATGTGCACGGGCAGTACCTGATCCGGCTGCCCGCTTGATAATGAAAGGAAAGCACCATGCGTCACGGCCACGGCCTCCGCAAACTTAACCGCACCAGCGAGCACCGCCTCGCCATGCTGCGCAACATGATGAACTCGCTCATCGAGCACGAGGCCATCAAGACCACCGTCCCCAAGGCCAAGGAACTGCGCCGCGTGATCGAGCCCATGATCACCCTGGCCAAGACCGACACCCTGGCCAACAAGCGTCTGGCCTTCAACCGCCTGCGCGATCGCGACAGCGTGACCAAGCTGTTCTCTGACCTGGGTCCGCGCTTTGCCAAGCGTCCCGGCGGCTACACCCGCATCCTGAAGATGGGCTTCCGCGTGGGCGACAACGCCCCCATGGCCCTGGTGGAGCTGGTCGATCGCGCCGAGCCGCAACAAGGCGAGCAGAACGCCGCTTGATCGTGCTATAATTTCAGCTTCGACGCGGGGTGGAGCAGTCTGGTAGCTCGTTGGGCTCATAACCCAAAGGTCGTTGGTTCAAATCCGGCCCCCGCAACCACTTTAAAACGCCTGACTTCGGTCAGGCGTTTTTTTTATGCCGATGCCGTCGGTGGGTCTTGCATGCGCTGAATCAAACCGTGCAGGGCCATGCCCACCGTGGCGTGGCGCACCGCGGCGCGGTCGCCGTCAAAGTGATGGCGCTCGGCCTGCACCCAGGGCGCTGCCCCTGCCGGGCCCGCATGCGCCCAGGCCAGCCACACCGTGCCCACGGGCTTGGCCGCGCTGCCACCGCTCGGGCCCGCCACCCCCGTCACCGCCACCGCCCAGTCGGCATGGGCGTGCGCCAGCGCCCCCAGCGCCATGGCCCGCGCCACCGGCTCGCTGACCGCGCCGTGTGCCGTGATCAGCTCGGTGGGCACGCCCAGCAACTCGTGCTTGGCCTCGTTCGAATAGGTGACCATGCCGCGCTCGAACCAGGCGCTCGATCCGGCCAGATCGGTGCAGCGCGCCGCGATCATGCCGCCGGTGCAACTCTCGGCGGTGCACAGACGCTCGCCCCGCGTCAAGAGCAGCGTGGCCAGGGCCTGCACCTGCGCTTGCAGATCGTGTGTCATGCCAGGATCCTCATCAACAGGGCCAACACCAGCAGGGTGCACAGCGCGGCCACCAGGTCGTCAAACATAATGCCAAAGGCGCCGCGCCAGCCCGCTCCCTTGAAGACCTGATCGGCCCAGCGCACCGGGCCGGGTTTGGCGGCGTCAAAAAAGCGGAACAAGGCAAACGCCAGCACCTGCCACAGCGGGCTGGCGGGCAGCAAGAGCCACAGGATGAGCCAGAAGGCCAGCACCTCGTCCCAGACGATGGCGCCCGGGTCTTGCAAACCCATGTCACGCGCGGTGCGCTCGCAGGCCCACCAGCCCAGGGCAAAGGCCAGCACCAGCAGCACGCCTTGCTGGCCGGGCGTGAGCCACAGCGACACGCCCCACCAGCTCAGCCAGGCCCACAGCGTGCCCACCGTGCCGGGGGCCCAGGGCGAGAGGCCGCTGCCAAAGCCCAGCGCCAGCGCATGCGCCGGATGGCGCCAGACAAAGCCCACGCTGGGGCGCCGTGGTGCGCGCGGCGTGGCCTGAACAGGGGTTGGCGTGGGCATCTCTGAGCCCATGTCAGGCGAAGGTGGCGTTGCCGGGCCTTCCCCCAGGTCCGCAGCGCTCGCGCCCGACAGGGGCGTGTTGGGGGGCATGCGCTCGGCGTCGTCCGGCGGCAATGGGGGAGCAGAAGCGGGGGCAGAAAGGGGCGTGTGCATGTGGGGTCAGGCAAAGTGGTCAAAGCTGGCCAGGTCCTGCACCAACCGCAAGTCGCCCTGGGCATTGCGCAGGCGCACACCGGGCTCGCCGCCGATGCGGCCGATGCGGTGCACCGGCGTCTGGGCCTGGGCGCTGGCGTGCTGCACCGCCGCGCGCTGGGCGGGGGCGGCGGTGAACACCAGTTCGTAATCGTCACCCCCGGCGAGCACGCAGGTGCGCCACCAGGCCTCGGGCAGCGGCCAGGCGGCATGCGTGGCCATGAGCGCGGGCAGGGCGGCCTCGTCCAGCTCGGCGCCCACGCCGCTGGCCTTCAGGATGTGGCCCAGGTCACCCAACAAGCCATCGCTCAGATCGGCCGCGCTGCTGGCCACCTGGCGCAGCGCCAGGCCCAGCGCCACCCGGGGTGTGGGCCGCTCCATGCGGGCACGCGCCTGCGCCAGCACCGACGGCGGCGGCGCCAGCTGGCCGCGCCAGGCCTCCAGCCACAGGCGGGCATCGCCCAGGTGCCCGCTCACATACACATCGTCGCCCACTTGCGCACCCGAGCGCAGCAGGGCCTGACCGGGGGGAACCTCGCCCATCACCGTCACGTTCAGGGTCAGCGGGCCGCGGGTCGTGTCGCCGCCCACCAGCTCACAGCCGTGTGCATCGGCCAGGGCCAGCAGGCCACGGGCAAAGCCGGCGAGCCAGTCCTCGTTCACCTCGGGCAGGGCCAGGGACAGCAAAAAGGCGCGTGGCTGGGCCCCGCAGGCGGCCAGATCGCTCAGGTTCACCGCCAGCGTCTTGTGGCCCAGGGCCTCCGGGTCCACATCGGGCAGAAAGTGGCGCCCGGCCACCAGCAGATCGGCCGACAAGGCCAGTTGCATGCCCGGTGTGGGCGCCCACAACGCACAGTCGTCGCCCACGCCCAGCACGGCCTGGCGGGGGGGGCGTGTGAAGAAGCGCCGGATCAGATCGAATTCACCCATGGTCCCCAAGCTTAACCCGGCGCGCGCCGGCTTGGCCTTCAGTGCAGGTGGTCGGAGCGACCGGGGTGGGCGTCAAGCACAAAGAGCGGGATGTTGACCTCGAAGCGGTGCGCGTCCACGCCCACAAAAAAGTAGCTGCCGTGCATCATGGCGCGCGAGGTGCGGACTTGGCAGCCGCTGGTGTATTCGAACGATTCACCGGGTTGCAGCAGGGGCTGCTGGCCCACCACGCCCAGGCCCTTGACCTCTTGCACCTGGCCGTGCGCGTCCTCGATCACCCAGTGGCGTGCGATCAGCTGCGCAGGCACCACGCCGGTGTTGGTGATCGTGATGGTGTAGGCAAAGCTGTAGACCCCCAGCGCGGGATCGCTTTGTTCGGGCAGGGGCTTGGGCAGCGCCTGCACTTGGATCTGGTGGTCGGACATGCCCCCATATTACCTGCGACAATCGCCGGATGAGCACGACCTATCGCATTGCCCCTTCGATTCTCTCGGCCGATTTTGCCCGCCTGGGCGAAGAGGTCCGGCAGGTCATCGCCGCTGGCGCCGACTGGATTCACTTTGACGTGATGGACAACCATTACGTGCCCAACCTGACCTTTGGGCCCATGGTTTGCCAGGCCCTCAAGCCGCACGCCGTCACCCCCGACGGTCGCCCGGTGCCCATCGATGTGCACCTGATGATCCAGCCGGTCGATGCCCTGGCGGCGGCCTTTGCCGATGCCGGTGCCGACCTGATCAGCTTTCACCCCGACGCCAGCGCGCATGCGCACCGCAGCGTGCAGGCCATCAAGGCGCGCGGCGTGCAGGCTGGCGTGGTGTTCAACCCGGCCGAGCCGCTGGATGTGCTGGACTGGCTGATCGACGACATCGACCTGATCCTCATCATGAGCGTCAACCCGGGCTTTGGCGGCCAGTCCTTCATCGACAGCGCCTTGCGCAAGGTCGAGATGGCGCGCAAGCGGATCGAGCAAAGCGGCCGCGACATCCGCCTCGAGGTCGATGGCGGCATCAAGGCCGACAACATCCGCCGCGTGGCCGACGCGGGGGCCGACACCTTTGTGGCCGGCAGCGCCATCTTTGGCCAGAAGGACTACCGCGCGGTCATCGACAAGATGCGCACCGCGCTGGCCTGAGGGGCGCCTGGGGCGACCAGGCGCTGACCTGCTGGGAACATGCGTGGCAACATGTAACCGTGCATGATGTTCCAAGGAGTGCAGGATGCCAGCAGCCAACCCGATCCCATCGAAGGTCGCACGCTCGCGTGAGCGCATGCGGGCGGCAGGGCTGCGACCGGTTCAGTTTTGGGTGCCAGACACCCGGCTGGAGGCCTTTGCGGCCGACGTCAGATCGCAGTGCCTGGCCCTCAAGGCCGATCCCCTCGAAGAGCAGTCCATCCGTTTTGCACAAGAGGCGGCCACGCACCTTGAAGGCTGGGCATGATGCAGCGGGGGGACCTGGTGACGGTCTCGCTGCAAGGCGACCATGGCAAGCCACGCCCCGCGTTGATTG
>JACCDO010834586.1_pt1 | contig 23247 bp, 17 predicted proteins | sample 7446101 | NCBI WGS metagenome assembly JACCDO01 (sample SAMN15323440, study PRJNA562643) | freshwater metagenome | isolation source: river surface water | place: USA:Blue River Watershed | collected 2017-08-16
AATAAAAATAATCTTGTGACCTAATTTCTCTAATTCTTTTATTGATTCAATAGAATTAGGTATAGGACTATCTGAGATCATATCCTTAATAACTCCTCCAATATCACATCCAATAATCATTTTGTTTTTATTTATATATTATTTTATTATTTTAACCAATAAATTTTATATTTTATATTTGATAAATAAAATGTTTACTAATAAATATTTTTTCTATTTTATATATATATATCAAATTAAAATGAATTGTTATGAATCAGCTTTATTAGGTGTTGGTTTACTTGGTGCAAGTCTTTATACATCAGCTGTACCAAAAGAAGACATCAACAAATTAAGAAATGTATTGGATGAAAAAGCAGTAAAAGCTTATGACAATATTTCCAATGAAAGACATTCTCAATATATTCAAGGATTGGGTTTAGGTTTATTATTAGTATTGTTAACTAATTATTTTTATGGAAATATGATAACTAATTCATTCCATAAAGCTACATTATTTTTACTTATTATGTTAGCTGTATCATTGTTTTATTATTTGTTAAGTCCTAAATCTGACTATATGTTAAATCATATAGATACCCCAGAAGAAAATAAAGCATGGTTACATGTATATAAAACCATGAAACAAAGATATATTATTGGATTTATTTTAGGTGCAGTAGCATCTATTCCTTTGTCAAATGCTTTTTGTAATTAAATTTTTTTGTATACAAATATATAAAAAAACTTGTTAAATATTTTTACACCTTTCAAATTTCAAAAGGTTTAATCAGGCATATCATAATTATTAGGATACACTTGGTTGAATAATTCAACAAATTGAATAAAATTGATAAATTCGTCAAATTCAGTTTGTTCAATCTGTTCAATCTGTTCAATCTGTTTAATCTGTTCAATCTGTTCAATCTGTTCAATCTGTTCGGTTTGTTCGGTTTCTTCATCTTCCTCATCATGTTCAATTTGTTCAATACCTTCGACACTTTGTACAGATTCAGTACTTTCATCGATTTCATCTTCTGAATCTTCGTATCTGTGGCTATGTCTATAATAATTGTTAAAATGAGTAACATATTTGACACTAGAAGGTAATCTAGGGAAGACAAGGTGTCCACCTCCAACATTAGTTTCCAAATTAACAATTGACTCGGGCAAATTCACAATGTGTGGATAATTAGGTGGTAAATCAATTCTCAAAGTGATAATTCCAAAAGGTAACAGATCAATTGGGGTACTAAAGTTAGAATCGTTACTAATTTTCAACTTTAGTTTTGTTATAGATGAGGGAAGATAATCAAAGTGTCCTTCGTAATCACCCAAATCATCAATTTTAAGGGTTTTAATTGTAGGAGGAATGTTTTCAAAATTGCCAAAATATGAATGACCATTAAATTTAATTTTAAGATATTTCAAGTTTGTAGGCAAGAAATTAAGAAAAAAATCATCACTATCGATAGAAATAGTCAAGCTTTCAATATGATCAGGAATCAAATCAATATTAATCCCATTCATCCAATTAATTTCAAGTGATTTGACTGTTTCAGGAATCAAAGGCAAAATTTCATTTATATGTGTGATTTGTTGATCATTAAATTCATCGATCAAAATATCCTCATCCACATATTCCTCATCTTCTTCGTCCTCTTCTTCAAATTCATCCTGCTCTTCTTCGTCCTCATCTTCTTCGTCCTCTCCTTCAAATTCTTCCTCCTCTTCTTCCTCCTCTCCTTCAAATTCTTCCTCCTCTTCTTCCTCCTCTTCGTCCTCTTCGTCTTCTTCGTCTTCTTCATACTCTTCATCCCCATAATCTGTATCAGTTAAATCTCCATCATGTAGGTATTTTGATTTAAAAATATATTCAAAAGACAATTTTGTCAAACTGTTTGGTAGTTTTAATCTTTTGAGAATAAAGTTATAATTTTTTACTTCGATCTGTTCAATTTTAGGAGGAATATTCATAATTTGATGAGTATATTCTGGAATGTAAATTGATCTAAGAGAGGGAGGAAAGAATGGAATAAACTTATTAAATCTTCTCAAATTGAGTGTTTTTATATTTGGAGGTAAAATAATTTCTTTGTTAAAACATGCATTCAAATAAGTTAATGAAACAGGTAAATTATCAAGATTCGAGAAGTATTTCATCAATTCAAGATGTTTAAGACCTGGTGGAAAATTAAGTCTAGTACCAGGATCCCCAATATTTAAATAGATTAATTTTCTTGGTAATTTACCAATATAACTAATAAGGTTATCATCCATTTCATAAATATGTAAATGGGTAAGATTATCTGGCAAAACTAGTTCGTGATTAAGATAAGCCACGTATAGATAACGTAACTTTTTGGGTAAAATAAAAGGTGTTTGAGGACATTGGGTTTTTGATTCGGTTGAATAATAAATATAATTAATATCCAAATGAGTCAAATTTTTTGGAAGCCTATCTAAATCGATCAAATACAAATTTTCAATTGTAAGATGAGTGAGATTAGGTGGAAAATTACTAACAATGTTAGATGAAAATAGATTAAGTGAAGTTAGATTAACAAATTGAGAAAAATCCAATTGTCCAGATTCAATTCTGTTGATTTCTAAGTGTCTGATGGATTTAGGAATCAAATCCAAATTAATTTCTGTAATAGAGTTAACCCTTAATCTAATAAGGGTATTTGGTAGGTTAACTAGAGGTTGGGAAAAAGAACAACTTTCACTAATAATAAGGGTTTTAAGGTTTAGAGGCCATTTGTTGACAGGCTTGTTAAACTTTCCACGAATATATATATAACTGATATTATCAGGTATTTGATCAATATAATTGTTAAAGTTGTTCCTAATTTTGAGCTTGGTGTATTTGGCTTTACCGATCTCATCGATCATCTCTTGGGTTAGTTCTCCTGTATATCTTTCTTTTATCTTATATGACATGATAACTATATATTTATATTAATTCTCATATAGAAAATTAACCTGTTAAAAAAAAATTCAATTTTTATATTAGATCATTTTTGATGAATTGTTTAACATATTTCATCAATAAAGATGATATATCTTTGTGATCTTGTTTTTTATAATTTATTATAATATGTAAATCAATATCATTTGACTTTAATTTTTTTTCGTATTTGGAATCAGATCCAGATTCATCTATTAATATGACCACTGGATTTGTTTTTGTTTCGATCATATTATTTTCTTCAATTGTATTTGTTTTAGTTTGAGTAATATTTTCTTTGGTATTAGGATAATCATAATCAGAAACAGAAACAAAATTAAAATTAGTATCAAAATCAAGAGAGTTAGATATAATTTCTTTTTCATTAGAAACAACATAATTGGTTAAGTTATTATCTAAAATAATATTTTTAGGTGATCCAGGAATATAATTACAAAATAATTGTAAAAATTCAGTTGGGTTAATATTAGATTCCAGATTGTTTGATTGTAAAATTTGTAAATAATATAATTCAGCAATATATTTTGGATTTGATATTTTATCTGGATTTTTAAAGTTTAATTGTGTATCAGATAATCTAAAAGATAATAAATCAACTTCAATATTTAAAATATTTTCATGTTTATAAATAGAAGACAATTGGTTTATTCGATATTGTTGATCTGAATAGAAGAAATTAGTGTGTTCTAAAATTTCTTTTTCATAATTAAAAGTTAAATTAAATAATAACATGCCATTCCAATTAATTTTACAATCGTCAGGATTATTTACAAAATATAATTTTGGAAAATTATAAAAGTCGAATAAAATTTTTAAAGTTATTTTTTTATCACAATAATCAATAATTTTTTTGTAGACAAAGTAATCTAAAATATTTTCATACTTATCTAACACAATAGTTAAAATATTTGGTTTGTAAATAAGACAGTATATACATAAATTATCTAGTTTTGATATATAATCAGTATTATCTGGATTAATATTAAGATCAGATGTTTTTAAGTTTAAATTTAAGTTTTTAAATAAGTAATTAAATTCACCAATTAGTTCTTTATTAGATTTGTTAGAATAAATGTTATATAAACATTTTGTTGATTTTAATTCATAATTGTTAGAATTTTCCATAATTAAAAAGTATATGATTAGAAGATAATGTACATAATTATTTATATTGTTTAGAATAATAAAAACAATTTTTTAATTGATAAATAAAAATTGAAATTATAAGTTATATGTTAAACAAGATATTAATTACATATAATAATGAGTAAACTAAATACTATACCAAAGATAGGTTATTCAAAAACCTATAAACCAAATAACACAAATATTTTTGAATCTACTGATTCCAGATCATCTGAAATTTCAAATCCTTATTCAAGCAAGGTTATAATACCACCAAATGGTATTGATTATGATAAAGTTTCAAGTTTGATTCAACAATATAATAGTATATGGTATGATCCTACAATAGGAGAACAAGTAGAGAGGAAAAAAATAGTTATCCTAGAAAAATTTAAATTAGAAGGTATACGAAATGATAGGGTAAGATCTGAATTGGATAGGACATCAGATTTTAATAAGAAAATTAAATTGGCACCTAATATAATTGAAATCGAGTTTGATAGTAATAACATTTTATCAAACTATAGTTTATCAAATAAATATTTTTCAATAAACACAGATCCTGGTCAAGCATGTTCAAGTTCTGCACAATCGAGTATAATAACAGATTTAGATCAATCTGATAGATCAATTGATTTAGATAGATCGGTTGGTTCAGATAATTTATCAGAACAAGTCAGGATAATAGTTGATTCGATGGATAATTTTAATAATTTAACAATAAAATTGTTAGATATATTTTTTAATTTAAAGGAAGTGAACAATATGTTAGAAAAATTATCAGAATCAGATTCGAATTTAATATATACAAATGAATTAATATTAAAGATATATCCAAATGACATATATGAAACAAAAATTAAGAGGACTAAAAATAACATACTGGTATTTAAGGTAGGATATTCAGATAAAATATTAAAGGATCCAAATACACCAAATGAAATTAGAAAAAGTCCGAAACTAATAAAAAAATTAATAAGAGCATATCAAGAACATTTTAATTTGGTTACTCAAGTAATAAAAGTTTATAACACAATACCAATTAAATTCAATACACTATTAGATTTGATAAATTATTACAAATCGATTGAATAATATAAAAATTGATTTTTTTTATTTAACAATATATCAATATAAATAAATCATAAAAATGTATCAAATATTAAAAATATTTGGAAGTATTAGTGTACCATTAATAAGTTTAATAGGTGTAAATTATATTTTTAGAGAATCGAATGATTACAAAAATAGTGAGGAATATAAATTGAATAAAAATTATATAGACTGTATAGATAAAAAACAAAAAGAATGTTGTGAAAAAGAATATAGAGATTTACAAAAATATTTAATAATGATAAATAAAAATTAATTAGATAAAATATTTTTTTTCAAAATTAAAAGTAATGATCTTAATTTATCTATTTCTGTCTCCAATTTATTTTTATTAATCATAAGATCTTGATAAAAATTATAATAAGCAATATATTTATTATGACTTTGTCTAACAGGATTATCAATTGTTGTCAACATTTTGTTATGAATTAAACTTTCATCTTGTAAAATTTGTTTGTATAAATCATAATTGTATTTATTTTCTCTAATAATTTCAACACACTCATAAATTTTATCATTAGTTCTACAAAGTGTATCTGTTAAAACAAATAGTTTATTTAATTCTGTTTCAAAATTATTCAAAATATCAACATATTTTAAATAATTAGTTAAAAGATGATTATCGTAAATAGAGAATATTTTTAAATTATCTCTAAATTCATTTCTTAAAATTAGTAGTTGGTTTTCAATCAATTGTATTTTTTCATTTGAAGAATCAAAATTTTTTTTATCAATATATGAACTAGTTTCATAATAATTAAATTCAATTAAAGAATTCATTGATCTATAATGAACTAATTCTTTTTCCAAAGATCTAATTAAAGATTCTAAATTTTCAAAATTATTATCAGGATTTAATTTGTATATAAGATTATCAGATCTTAAAGTTATTCTGTAATAATTATAAATTTGTGTTGTAATTTTTTTTCTTAAATCATTAATTTTAATTGAATTATTATAATTTATAATATTTTGTGTTTGTAATTGTGTTTGTAATTGTTTACTAATCTCATTTTTTATCATTTCATTTTGAACAATACTTTCAACGAATCTATCTATACTTGTCATAACTCAAAAATATAATTGTAAATAGTTTTATAAATGATTTTTTCTTCATAATATCTATTATTTTAATATAAAATCAATTTTTATAAAAATTGAAATTTATAATCTAATGAATATAATTATGGTCTAATAACCCCTAATCAAATGTCGCTAAATAACTTAGATAAGACTCTTATTTTAGAGTCTATAAACGATCTATTAAATAAATATTTGGAGATTGGTGAATTTTATTCAAGTGTACATCCAATTATCTATAAAATAAATGAATGTTTTGGTGGAATAACAAGTATATTCAACAAAACTTATGAAATGATAATATACAGGTACGATATATTAGAATATAATTTTGGTGAATTTAGATATAAAATTGATAAATTAGATTCATATGATTTTTTAATGGATTTAAATAATAAATTTAGTTCAAGTATAATATATAAAAATAATTTACACTTTTATAAAAAATTCATAGATATCTTAATTAAAAGAGTTGAACAAATTAAAGAATCTAATAAATCAAATGACATATATTATACAGAAAATATTATAAAGTATAACAAATGGATTGAGTATTTTGAATCAAGATCAGAAGAATTTGAATTATTACAAGAAAAATTAAATGAAAGTAGAGCAAATTTTAACAATATTTACTATGAATTGTGTAAGAAAGTTTTTCCATCATATTTTACAAGAACTGGAAGTAATAATATATTCCAATATGTGATATATACAAAATTTGATCCAGGTGAAATCGAGCTATATAATAAATTGGAAATAACTGGAAAACATATTTTCGATACAACAAATTTTTTCAATCTAAATGGATTGACAACTTTAATAATTTACAATACAAATATAACAAAAATAAAAGAATTACCATACAGTCTAAATAAATTGGTAATAACATCTAGTCCAATAAGACAATTAGATAATTTACCAAATAATATAAAATCATTAACGATCAATACAAGAACAATAAAAAAATTAGATAATTTACCAAATGAACTTGTATATTTAGATTGTTCTAGATGTAAAATTACTCAATTAGATAACTTACCATCTAATTTAAAAAAATTAAATTGTTCAAATAATAAAATTACTCAATTAGATAATTTACCAGTTGGATTAGAAGTTTTAGATTGTTCATCAAATCCTATAGAAAGTTTAGATTTGTTACCAGCAACAGTTACAATTATTATAAGTGATAATCATTTTACAAATTCTTTGATAAATTTTCCAAGAGATTCAAGACTTTATTCAGATTGTGTTGATGCTTTTGACTAACTCTTCTAATTCACTAATAATATGATAAATATCTTTTTTTTCTAATATCATATTTTTAATATGTTCAAGATGAGTAATACCAGCATGCTTCTTATCAATTCTTTTTTGTATTTTTTGTTCAATATCTTCAACATCATAATAACTTGAATCAGTTTGATCATCAATAATAATATGAAGGAAATTTTGACTTGAAATCTGATCTAATTTTTTTGAATATAAATTAATTATATAAGATTTGTTAGTATCCTTTTCATATTGTATACTATTATAATTAGTTAATTGACCAAAGTCATAATAATATGAAAATAAATTTTCAATAAAACAATTAATAAAATTATGATCATCTAGATTAAAATTGTTACCAAATATATCAAACCAAAATAATTCATTTTGATCAACAGATATTTTCAATATATCATTTTTTTTAATAATAGTATGATTATTTTTGCTGGTATGGATAACCTTTAATACCAAGTATATTTTTTCCAAAGTAATGTCTATTTCTAAATCTATTAAAACTACTTTAAAAGAAAAAATATAACCTATTGATTTCATAATATTAAATCCATTAATAGTATTTTTATAATTTGAATGAGTTTGATCAACTTGGTCAACTTTGTAAGATAATGGTTTAATCCATGATGTTAATATATATATATGTGTGTTATCAAATTTTGATTTTTCTATATTTTTTCTAAGTCTTTGATATTTATCATATAAACAAGACATAATTTAAATTAATATATATATTGATGTATTTTATCATTTAATCAAATTTTTATATACAAAAAGGACTATTTATTAGTTGGATATTAAGATAAATCTTGGAATCATGAAAAATTGAAAAAAACAAATACATGAAGAGCCTTCTACATTTAGATTTAGATAAACATTACCATGTTGTCCACCCAAAAAACATCCAAATCTACCCAGCTGGGCAACCAGCACCCCCAATCTACCCAAGACCCTAACAAGGGTCGCTACGAGCTCTACTGTAAGAGGTTCATGCTCGAACGTACCACTTTCGGTAAGGTAATTGACCGAAAGTGCCGCGGTCTTTGCGGAAAGCACCACGAGATCCACCGTGAAGACGTGTGCCCGGGCGTGACAGTAGACTCATGCCCTTGCGTGCCTAAGTCCGCGTGCAAGAAGGTCCATGCGGACGGGAACGAAGACGTGGTCATCAGTGAAAGGACCGAGCCCCTCAAGCCCGTCAAGTCCGTCGAACCCGTCGAGCACGTCGAGCCCATCGAGCCGGTCCAGCCCATCGAGCTCCCTGACTTTATGCCTGCGGACTGTGGACAGTACAGGCGTGAAGACGTGGAGGGGGATGGCAACTGCCTCTTCCGCGCGTGGGCCAAGATATTGCTCGGTGACCAGAACAGGCACCAGGAGATGAGGGCCCTGGTTGTTGAGCAGATGCGCAAGGACCCGGAGATGTACCTGGACCACATCACAAGTCCAAGGAAACGTGCCGGGTACATCGCCAACATGAGCCAAAACAAAACGTGGGGTGACCAGCCTGAAATCTCCGCGTTCGAAGATGCAACTGGCCTCCCTGTCCAGGTGTGGATCGTCGAGAATAACGAGAAGGGCATCGAGACAGGTCTTCGTCGCGTCATCAACTCCATCCCTGACGTCCGGGAGATCCAGGCATTCTACGCGCAGACCGAGCGGATCCACATCGCCTACATCAACCGCAACCACTACCAGGTGATCCACTGGACTGGGCGCGAGCTCACGTACCCAGTGACCGGTGACCAGCGCCTATTCAACATGCGCAGGCGTATTCGCGGACTCGGGCCTGTCCGTGCGCCCGAGTCTGTCCCCGAGCCCGTCGAGTCCGAGGCCACTGTCAAGCCAGAGGCCATTGCCAAGCCCGTCAGTGTGTCCGAGCCTGTCGTCTCCACCAAGCCTGTTCACCTACCCACCGAGGACAATGGTTGGGAGGTGGTCGGGCGCAAGGGCAAGGGCAAGGGCAAGGGCAAGGACAAGGCACCTGTCACACCCGAGTCCAAGCCCGTCGAGTCCAAGCCCGTCGAGTCCAAGCCCGTCGAGTCCAAGCCCGTCGAGTCCAAGCCCGTGCGTGTTTCCAAGCCCAGCGATGAGGTTTTGAGCCAGTACTGCACCACCCACAGGCTCGAGATGACTCCCAAGTTCAAGGGACAGCTGAAGGACGGGAGTTTGAGACCCTGCAAGGGCCGCTGCGGCAAGCACCATGGCATTCACCCCTGTTACGTGTGCACCGATGGCGACAGCTGCACTAGGGATGACTGTGCGTTCGTCCATCGCAAGGACATCGCTCCTCACTGCTCCATGATCATGGACATCGCCAAGACCTCGACCATCATTGCAGAGATGGAGGCCACATGCAGCGAGACCGTATCCCACGACGCTGCATCCGTCAAGACCCCTGGATCCATCAAGCCCCCGGTCCAGGCCCCCGCCACTCTCCAGCACGATGATGGTGACAACGTCTCTGAGCTGTCAGATGAGGATGGCGATGGTACTTCTGAGGGCTTTGACCTTGACGCTGGTGTTGAGGAGGGTTTTGACCTTGACGCCGAGCCTGTCGTGTCCACCGTGCCTGTCGTGACCACCGAGCCTACCGTCACAGAGGAGGACGATGAAGAGGGCTTTGACCTTGACGCCGAGCCTGTCGAGACTGCACCTGTCGTACCCACCAAGCCAGTCGTGACCGCACCTGTCGTTCCCACAGTGCCGACCCCCAAGCCCAGTCCCTTCTGTTCGACCATGGAGCTCCTTCAAAGGAAACGTGCCGAGCAGGCTGCCCTTCTCCGGTCGATCACTCAGCCTGCCCAGTCGACTGTCGGGTCAAAGCCCGAGGCTCTGGACTCCACACCCACACCAGTGTCCACGCCTGCCTCCAAGGTCGAGCACACCGCTCCCAAGCCCATCAGTTTCGCGGCTGCAGCCAAGTCCGGAATCTCGTCTAGCTCTTCTGATCCTTCCACTTGCGCGGCTTCGACTTTGCCCGCAGTTGAGGAAGTTGTCCAGGAGGGCGCTGTCCAGGAGGGCGTTGACCTTGACGAGGAGGGCGTTGTCCAGGAGGGCTTTGACCTTGACGAGGAGGGCGTTGTCGAGGAGGGCTTTGACCTTGACGAGCATGAAGCCCGCCCACTTCCTCCATTCGCGTACATTCCTAACCTCCACTCTATTACCACCGAGGAGGACCTCTACGACCAGTTCTCCGCTATTGGTTGCACCGGTACCAGGATCGTGGAGATGAATGGCTCCTGCCATGGCTACGTGTTCTTCTCCGATGACAAGGGGGGTCGCACCAACCTCGCGGATGCCGTGTCCTACAGCGGAGAGCAAGCTGGTGTGCTCGGCTACCACATCGAGATCAAGGAGGGTGTAGCCGATGACCTCCAATTGCTGAACGAGTAATCATACTAGACCGGGCCATCGCACCACGCGCCCTGTCTGAGCAGTAGCCAATTGCATGCTCCTCGTTCCGGTCTCCTCTTTCCGGTCTCCTCTTTGCGGTCCGAACCAATTGTCACTTTAATATGCGCCACTCGCACCATGCGCGTATAGCTTGACGTTGTGTTCCTGTTTCCCATATTTTGCTATTACAGAACTCCTTCAATTACAACCTATTACAACCCTAGCCTTTGACTTTGCCATTTCCCTTTGACTTTGCCATTTCCCTTTGACTTTGCCATTTCCCTTTGACTTTGCCATTTGCTATCCCATTTCCCAAACGTCCACTATGTTACATTAGTTTCCCAGTTCCTCCCAGTGGGCGTTTTCCATATCATATTTGTATATATCTACCCAATTTCACATACCTATCACATTTCTAATATAAAATTGGTATCATGTAAAAAAATTGAAAAAATAAATATTTTGGAAGGCCTCATCAGAACAAAAAAGATTGACCTAATCGAAAGATGATGTCGACCCCAACAAACCAACCTACCCAGCTGGGCAACCAGCACCCCCAATTTACCCAAGTAACCATCGGTGATCTGAAAGGACGTAGGTGCACTCAATGGGCAGACCAGCTCAAAGAGTGCAACCGTTCCGTAGAACATCCTGGTTGCGCCAAGGGCAGTGCTTGCACTGCTCTTCACATGACTTTCCCGTCAGATTATTGCGATCCTAACCGTGCTTGCATTGAGCCTGGTTGCAAGAAAATCCACGGAGAGAGAGTCATGTCCGAGGTCACTGCTGGTTCGCGCAGTCTCGGACTTGATCTTGGCGGCTGCAGAGATGCGGTTCCTGGACCAATTGTTCGTGCTCGTGCACCTGTCGTGACCGCACCTGTCGTGACCGCACCTGTCGTGACCGCACCTGTCCGTGTTCCCGAGTCTGCCGAGACCGCAGCTGCCGAGACCAACGCGGCTGCCGAGACCGTGAGCAAGAGACAGCGTGCTCGTGACGAGACTACGCATTACTGCGGGGCCTACAAGCGCCAGTTCGTGCCCATGTTCATCAACAACCTGGCTCCTCCTGACATCAAGGAGGTGAAGTGCCTAGGCCCAGAGCATTGCTGGCGTCGTCACAGGGTTCTGCGTCGAAACGTGTGCCGCATCGAGAACTGTGTCGATCGCGCTTGCAAGCACGTTCACCCAACGGCTGAGACCCTGATCGACAAGGAGCTCGTGACCCAGGAGCAGCACTTGGAGGAGCGCAGGACCAGCGCCCCCTCAGGTGTCAGCATTCCTGGTGTCAGCATGTCTGGCCTGACCCTCGGCGATGTTATGCGTGTCCAAGAAGTGAAGAAGGGACAGGCGCGTCACCGTGCCACCCTCAAGACCGGCGACGCCTCCAAGACCGCCGACGCCTCCGCCATTGGGGTACCAGCACCTGTCGTGACCAACGCTGCTGCCTCTGCAAGCATGTCTTATTCTGCCGCTGCCCTCCGCACCGATGTGGCCCCGCGTATGACAGTTCGTAGAGGCGAGTACCAGCCCCCCACTGACTTCACCAGGATGCCTGTCCCGGCCCGCAACATCCCCCGCATCAAGTCTGGGCAGTTGGACTTGGAAGTGGAGCGCCAGCGTGATGGCAAGACAGTCACCTCAAAGCATCCCTTCCTCTACCAGGTGCGCGCCTATGGTGGGAATTCTGCCACCCACAATCTGGGCACCCACGGAGCCACCGATCCCTTCGTGTGGCCTGAATTGACCAAGGAGGAGAAGAAGCAGAGGGCCAAGGGAGTCGATGTGTCCAACGAGCGCCTGACCGGTGCGTTCATCCGCAAGATGTACGGATTGGACTGTGACTTTAAAGGAGAGCAGCCGGGCCCCACCAACTGCCTGATCCTCCTCCTCCGGTCCATCTGCCCCGGGTTCATCCCCAACCTTGGACCTCAGCCCAGCATCGAGCTCGTTTGGGATAGACAACAGCCTCGCATCCGTCCCACTCGTGAACCGGTGTCCTTCATCCAGGCTGTTCGTAACCTCATCTTCGCCATGGACGCGCTCAGGCCCCACAAGGACCACCGTACGATCGCCAACGTCAAGGTCAAGTCCGTCGCCAAGTTCATCATCAACTGGATCAACATGCACAACGCCTCGCGTGTTGGTGGTACCATCCTGAGCTGCGACCACGGTCTGTACAAGAGCCAGGAGGGCCTAGTCCAGGACGAGGGCGGATCTGCCGACGAGGAGCCTGACTTCGTTTTCGCTTTCGAGGGGGAGGACGAGGACGAGGAAGCTGCCAGCGTCACTAACGCAGCTGCCAAGGCCGCCTCAGCCGGGGACGAGGACGGCTTCGACCTGGACGCCTAGTGAGGACCATGACCCCTGTGCACCCGCCACCATTGTGCACCAACCCCCTGCGCACCCACCATCATCGCGCACCCCTTGACAACTTACGAACTTTCGACCCATAGTGTACCACGTCCTCCGTGCACTAGTTCTAACTTGTCTTGTTTTTCCTTTATGTTTGCTATTACCACCATACCCATTACCCAATCCCTTGACTTTGCCTCTCGTAGTTCACCCATTGACTTTGTCCCTCCCATTCCCTTTGACTTTGCCTCTCGTAGTTCACCCATTGACTTTGTCTCTCCCATTCCCTTTGACTTTGCCTTTCGTAGTTCACCCATTGCTTTGCCATTAGTTCACCCATTACCCAATCCTTGTCGTAGTTCACCTCTTGTTTTTGTTTTTCCACATCACATCCTATTACAGACCCGAACCTATTACAACCCCAATCCCCAGTGCGTTTACCCTAATTACCTACCCATTACCCCAGTGCGTTTACCCAATACCCCATTACCCATTTCTATACACAAATCCCAACCACCCCACCCACACCACACATATAAACTAAAATTACAAAGTCTAAAATAATATTTTTATATAAAAATCCTAAATATAAAAATCATAATGATCAAATAAATAAATTAGTTAGTTAATATTTTGTTCTGCCTTAAGAAATTTAAGCAGGCGAAGGTCTTCTTTGGTAATATCTTCTCGGAAAAATTCCTTTAATGTGTCAAGTGATTCTCTTGAAATTTTTGAACTTAATACTTTTTCATGATTAAATTGTCTCCCATAAGTCATGTTAGGTGTTTCTTCATTTTCAATTTTGATACAAACTGAAGTTCCAGTTTTACCGACCAATACATCTTTATGATTATTTTGTATACCAATTACTTTACCAATATAAAGTCCAGTATCTCCAATACAAAGGGGAGTACCCAAATGTAAATTACCTTCCAATACTTCTACTCCCAAAATAATAGGTTTGGTTGTATTAAAGATACATTTGGGTAAAATTTTAAGTTTACAAGGGAAAACCATCTTTACTCTGGCTGCATCCTTTCTTTGTTTCTCTAAATCTTGTTTATATCTGTTAAACTCATCAAACAATCGGTATATATGATCATTTGAAAATATTTTGACACGTGAATGATGTTGTGAATAAATAAGTGCTTCCTCATCAACTTCAACACCAAATGCCAATATACTTAGATATTCAACCTTGGTATCAGAATTAGTTATTTGGGTTTTAATCACATCCTTTTTAATTACTGGACCAATACTGACTTGTGATACTTGAATTGGTGGATTACATTCTTTTCTCAAATAGGAGACAAATGCTTCTAATGATCCTAAATTAGCTGCATGTACAGTAATTCCTTCTGAATCCAATTCTAATGATTTGATAGTGTTGATTTGATCTTGTTCAACTTGAGCATCAAAATCCTCTCTTAACTTTCTTAACACCTCGTTTTTATTTGAGTTGTTAACTAAATGAATCGGTGTTCCGGGAATAACTTTGGATAAATTATGTCCAGCTATTTTTATACCAATAGAACCTTTTAACTCCGAATTGGTTGTATATTCATTTTTAACTCTGGATTCTTTATTGGGAGGTGGTGTCAACAAATTTCTTATTGAGGTTAATACTGGTCCATCTATTGTCGAAACAATAATTTGGTCACCTTCCCGAATGACACCATTGATCAAAATCACATCAATAGTTTGTCCATAACCTTCAGTAACATTAGATTCCATTACTGAACATTCAAATTCGTTTTTCCAAGTGATCTGGGATAAAAGATTATCTTGAGAATAAGTTATAAGACATCGTAATAAGTCACAAATACCTTCTCCAGTAATACCAGAAAGTGGAATTAATGATAATGTATCTTCAATACTATCGTTTTCCCAGTATAAAAGTGAGTTTAATCCAAGTTCCATCAATTGTGTTTTTATTGCTGTTAATCTGGTATTAAATTCACCAATAACATTTTCATCTTGATCACCTAATGCATCTTGAATAGATCTGTCAGGAACACTTTTCCATCCGTATAATCTGTCAATTTTATTTAATCCAATAATATATTTGACTCCTGATTCAGTTAAAATATTAATTGATTCAATTGTTTGTTGTTGAACCCCATGCATAAAATCAATTATTAATATGGCTACATCACACAAAGATGAACCTCGTGTTCTCAAATTTGTAAAAGCTTCGTGACCTGGTGTATCAATCAGGAGTAAACCTGGAACCTTGATCTCAAATGGATTTGTCATTTGGGTTGGATTAGTTTGTTCAATCAATGTGTCAATCGGTATAAATGTTGCACCAATATTCTGGGTAATTCCTCCAACTTCACCCTCTTGGACTTTGGTATTTCTAATTTTGTCCAGAATTGTTGTTTTTCCAATATCTACATGACCTACTACACATGAAATTATTGATCGTAGTCCATATTGTTCAATTCCCATTATTTCTGGGTTTGAATCTATTGAATCTGAATCAGAATCGGAATTTGAATCGGAATCTGAATTTGAACCAAAACCTTCTTTAAAATCTAACCCAGATATTTTTTGACTGGTTTCAGGATCAGGTTCCTGATAATTCGGGTCCTTCACATATTCTCCATCAATCAGTACCAAATGATTTTGTGCCAATAGCTGTTTCAAACGGTCTTGATTTTTCTTTATATTTGTCTTTTCAGTTTTGGTCTTATATGTACCATTTTGTTTTTGTAATAAAATCTTATCAGCCTTGGCCTTCTTTTTACGTTCCTTTTCTTGGATTACACGTAATCTTTCAGCTTCAATTTTAGCTTCTTCTTCTCTAATTTTACGCTCTTGTTCTTCTTGTTCAGCTTTAATTCTTGCTTCTTCTTCTGCGTTGATTTGTAAACGTTTTTGAATTAATTGTCCCATTGCAGAAATTTTAGGCTCAGATTCTTTTGTTTTTACTGCCTTCTTCTTCTTTTTCTTCTTTTTAGCTGAAGAATTTGTACCTAAATTAGTAGTGTTTTGTTCATCATCCGAACTTGAATTATCATCAATTTGATCTGGTTGAGTTTGTTTTGGTTTATTTGGATCAGTTCCATTATCTGTGGTAAAAGTACTCATTTGATATAGTATATAGTATATAGTATATATGATTAATCTTATTTTAATTTAAATTAAATTCAATTTTTATATAATAACACAAAAATAAAAATTATTCAAAAACTAATTATTCAAAAAGTTTATTTATTTAATTTTAAGAGTATACACTTTAGCTGAATTACTTGGTTGATAACAAGTTGTACCAATTAGTAAGTAACTTCCACTACAATTAGTAACCACATCCAAATTTCTTACTCCATCATCTCCAACAGGTGTCAACCCATCAATAGGATTAAATCCATCTGAAGTTATTTTATTGATGAATCCAGTTTTCTCATTTATTTTAATTATGTCAAAATATAACAATTTATCTTGAAAATTAAAATCAGAATCCAAAATGAATCCCGGGTCAAAAATTATTTCAGTTATCAAAATAATTAAAAATTCTGGTAAACCTAATAATATAGGAATTAAATCAGGAACAGAAAAAACTTCAGCTAAAATATAAACTATTGCTACATAAATTTGTGATCTGATATCTAAAGTTCCAAAATAAAAATCATCACAATTAGAGGTACTACACCAAGTGTATATGTTTGCAAAATTGTTATAACCATTAGTTGTTGTTGATTTGTTAATTGAATTATAAACAGGTGTTCCAACCAAAGTAGTTATTTGAACAGGATCATCTGAAAATAAATCTTTTTTATTAAAACTAAATATACGTGTTCCATCCAAATCCAAGCCATTTATTAGTTCTCTGACAAATATTAAAAACTCAAGTACAGTTGTTAAATCATTAATATTTATTTTAAGATGTTCTCTTAATTGAGTACCCAAAGCTTGATACAATGTGTCAGACAAAGAATACATATAAACCTTTTCTGAATGTTTATTTGTTTGAATTTGTAGTGCTGATATCGAATTAATATCAAATCCAGCTGGATATGTTAAATTACCAACTATTGATCTAACATTTAATTTATCTGTATGTTTATCAAATAATTTAATTACATCACAATAGAACATTCTTCCTCTAATATTAAATCCAGATATTTTACTTGGATCATCTGATTTTAATGGAACACTGATATAAAGTGTGTTTGAATCTAAAAATAAATCCCATACAGAACCAAATATATCAACTCCATCTATTGATAAATATTTAAATTTAAAATTAGGATTTATATTAGTATCGATATAACATTTTTTTATCCAATATATTTTTGTTTGAGAGGGAATTAATTCAGAATCAGCTTGTGTAGAAAAAATAAAGTAGTCTAATTTTTTACATTTGGAATTAAATATTGAATTATATCTAAGAATAGATCTAATTGAATTTGAATTTTCAACCAGATATAATGTTTGAACAATATTAGTTGACAAAATCCATTTTAATAATTTACATGTGGGTTTAACTGGATTAGGTTGATTTGTTTTTGGATAAGTAAATGTACCAATAAGTAAATAAGGATTACCACAATCATCATCAACCATAAGCATACTTCTAATACCTTCTTCTTCAATATCAATAGAATATAATGGTTCTAATGGGGCTTTTGAATTAATTTGTTCTTTGTGATATACTAGTATTTTGGGTTTGACTAGGGGTTGGGAATTTTCCAATATATAAGTTGTGCCTGCTGAATAACTTATAGCGACTAAACCTTCACCAACAGATGTGGCCCAATTGTACCATAGTCCATTTGGCGCTTTATTATATATAAGTGGAATATTTGGATTTATTAATTTTGATTTATTGGTTTGATCTGATTGATCAAATTGATTAGACTTTACAATAGAAGTTACATTTTCTAACAAATGTTGCGGAATAACAAAAGAGCTTGGAATTGTTGATTTTGTTTTGTCTGTATTAGTATTTGAACTAACTATATCCAAAATACAAGATTTAAGATTAAGATCATATAATTTTTCCATTAAAAATAACTTATTATATAATATAATTAAGTATAAAAATTTTATTATTGAATGAAATACTTAATTTATTTATCATATTTATTTTATTTCTACCATAAAATTTTTTTTATATAATTAAATTCCATATAAGAATATGTCTGATTTATATCCTGTTAATGTTTACAAAGCTGACCAAGTAATTTGGGAAGGAATTAAAAAACTTTCATGTAAAAAATCCATTTATTTAGGGTCTAGTGGTAACAATGGTATTTATAATATTGGTACAGTTGAATACTCTAACGAAAAAAATAATACTCTTAATTATCCTAATTCCTATTCAACCAGATTATATGGTATAGATTATAAAAATATTTGTGATACTAAAATTGTAGGTACTTATACAATTGAAGATTCTTGTGGTATCAATGCTTTTATTTATACTGGAGGATTAAACGATAAAGATATCTCAAAAGCAAAAAATTTTGATACAATTGTTTCTGGTGGTAAATATACTTATGTTCATGCTATTTCAAATAAATTAGCTGTAGGTAATTGTGATAACCCTACTTTACATGGTAAAAATGGTTTACCTTTAGGTCCTGCTACTGGATTTATTTATAATATTGAAAACAAGAATTTCATCAATGTTTTATATCCTGGATCCGAAACTACTAATGTATATGGTATTGTCTACAATGGTAACCATAAATATACTATTTGTGGTGCTTATTCTTCTGATCTTATTGGTATTGAATCAATTTATGGAACATTTTATGATTCCAATCCTTATCCATTTGGTAAAGCATTTATGGTAAATTATAATTCAAAGAAAAACAAATTTTACGCATGGACTACTTTCGAATATCCTTATGGTTCTGATTTTAATACCAGTTTTACTTCAATAAGCAAACTAGGTCAAAAATATAGTTTGGCTGCTAATTCAATGTATAAATTTAATCCTACTGTCACAAAATCTTCTTGGGTCCAAGTTGAAAAAACTGTTGTGCCGTCTTTCACAGCTAAAATCTGGCTCAATTTTAAAGTACCAAAGATTCAAAATGTACACTCGGCTAATGGTGTTTCTGAAAATCAAACTGTCGGAGAAGTATTAAAAGCTGATTATAGTTTCGTCGCTGTAACCAGATTAGCTGATGATTTCACTGATCTCAACTGTGAATGTTAAATTTAATTTTTTGTCAAATAAATTTTTTATACTAACATTATTTAATGAATAATCATTATAAATCCAAATATCTTAAATATAAACATAAATATCTCAATCTCAAAAATATAATAAATTCGCAACACAAACAAAATGATATGTTTGGAGGTACAAAATCCAAAAACAAACAATTTTATTTGGTTCATAGTACATCATCATTAAATAATTTGTTATCAATTTTAGATACTGGGATTATCAAGTTAGGTAAAGATGTACCAAAAACCTATAAAAAGACCCTGGAAAAAAACCCATTTATTTATTCTAATATTATTTTTGATGACTTGATTAATGATCATACCAAATATCTTGATTTCACTATTATTTTGGATCCGAAAATACTTTTGGATTATGATGTTAAAGTTAATGATGGATGGAATGGAACACACTTTGTTGATTTGAATAAATCTGATTTGAATAAATTAAATCAATTAGATCAATTAGATCAATTATATCAATTGGTAAATAATTTTGTAAATAAAACAAAATTACAAATAAATAAAAATATGGTTTCGAATCCAATATATTCTCATGAAGTGATTTTTACCAAACCAATAAATTTGTCCAAATATATTATTGGAGTAACTTGTAATGATTGTGTTGACTCTTATCCCGAAAGATTTGTTACTATTAGAAAATATTTGAAAAGAAAAGGTCTTAATCATATAAAAATTTTACCATCTAATCAAGCTCTTAAATTAAAAGAATTTGTTAGGTAATTTTATTTTATTTTACAACCAATAACACTTTTATTTAATAACCTAATTTAATAAAAGAATCATAATCTTTGACTAGTTCAGGATTAATTTGAATTCCATTATCTAGAATAAATTCTTCACATTCAATTTGTAAATTTTTTTCATCATAAAATTTAATTATTTTAAGACAAAAATTAATTTTTAGTTCGGTATTTCTTTTTCGTTTATTCATTACCATAATATATTTAGATTCTGGATCTGATGATATTATTTGAATTATTTCATTGTATAACAAATTTTTAACTGATTCAACATATATAATATATTTGAATACTACCAAATGATATTTCATTACACTTTCTTCTGGTAATTTCTTTAATTGATGATAAAATGTTTCGTAAAATATATTTCCAAATAAAAATTCCAAATAATCAATTATAGAATATGGTGTTGGTTTACCATATTTACTGACAATTTCATCTGATATTTCTTTTATTCCACACATTAAATCTGTATAATTAGGCATCAATACATTTTGAAATATTGGTTTATATATTGAATTTAATTGCTCAGTAACATTTTTTCCCTTAAAATATTCTTCAAATATCTTGTAATAAATAGGAAAAAAGTCAATTATTATGTTTTTGGCTTGAGTATTATCATTGATAGGTTCCAAAGGCAAACTAATATTTTGGTCCATTTTATGTATAATAATGTTATATCAAGATGTTTTTATCTAATTTAATTAAATTCTATTAAATTACATTTTACCCAGACTTGTCGGAAAAATCAGATCCAAATTCATTTTCATTGTCAGTATGATAATTCACATTCATACTATAATTTGATATCGTATCAAAAGATTCTGGATCTAATCCAAGGTTAAGATTAAGATTTTTGTGTATTGGACTTGGTTTCAATTCTAAACCGGATTCTAACCCGGATTCTAACCCGGATTCTAACCCGGATTCTAACCCGGATTCTAACCCAGATTCCAAACCAGATTCCACATCTAGATTTGGTTGACTAATCGAATTCAAATAATAAGGATCAATTGAATTAAAAGACAAATTTATCGAGTTAAAATAACTCAAACCTAATTCTTGTTCAACAGATTTTTTAGCCAATTTATATCCTTTGGTTACCTTACTCCAACACAAAATCATATTAGTTATTAGTGTTGTTACAGTTCTATAATCCAAATAAAAAAAATACAAAACTAACACTGAACTAAAAATAAAATTTGACAAATATAAATATTTAAGAATAAAAAAAGTTTGTAAATAAAATTTATTTTTGATCTGGAGACTTGTAAAAATATCTTTGTGTGATTCTTTATAATTATGTAAATTAAATTCGTTTTTTTCATGATCATATTCCAAATGTGTAATCATCCACTGTTCACGATCCATTTCAATCCAATACAAAAATAAAAAATAACTAAGAGTTATAAAATTATAAACTAGTACAAAAATATTATAAATAGTTAAATTTTGGAAATTTTCATAAATAGAACATTCAGTTCCATTACAATGTTGGGGTACAAAAATAGACAGCAAACAAGCCATTACTATTTTGAAAAATTCAGAACAAATACTAATAAATAATGAAATCAATTGCTCTACATCTTGAGAATCTAATTTTTTAATGTCAAAAATTCTTTTGGATTTTTGTTTTAGTTTTCTGTTATTGATATCTGGGTTGGTAATTGGGTTGGTAACTAGGTTGGTAACTGGGCTTGAACTAGGTATTATTTTATTATGTAAAACATTCATGTAATTACAAATATGTTATATAAAAAAAATACCAATATAAAAAATAAAATTTGGGTTAAATATTTTATCTTTATATTTTATATATAATGAATTATTTATCTACAAATAGAAATATATCCAATTCAAATTCAATTAATTCAACTAATTTAATTAATTCAACTAATAATTCCGGGTTTTCATATTCAAACCAAAATGAATCAGGATCAGGTTTTAATTCAAAATTGAATTCAGGATATAATATTGGATTTGATCGTATAAATAAAATTATTAATAATTTGGATCAATATTACCAAAAATTAGAAGAAATTGAAAATAACCAAAATGGTGGTAGTAAAAGAAATAAAAATATCAAATACAGTAAATTACGTGGGTCTGGTAAAGATTTGTCTACTGATTTGTCTACTGATTTATCAATTGATTTATCAGACCAATCAACACAATCAGACCAATCAACACAATCTGATAACTCTACAGGTGGATCAACAGAAATGTCTTCAGCTCAATCCGAATACATTGTAAATCGTTACAAAGACAAGATTAAACGTTGTAAAAATTTTGTTAAAAAGGCAAAGGATTCCATATTATATTATAAACAAATGGCTGAACAATATTACAACGCATATCTTCAAACCAATATGTATTATTCCAATTTAATCAATCAATTAAAATCAAAGAAAGATGAATTATTGGCATTCCAAAATAAAATACAGCATCTCAATATTAAAAATGATTCAAACATTGAAAAAATGAAGTTGCTTGAAAATATGATGTTGGTCTTGGAAAAACTCGCCAAAAATACTGGTTCAGTTGATCTTAATGTTAAAAGTACTTTGGGTGATAAAACTCTAGAATATATGACCAAAACAGTTATTGATGGTAAAGTTGTAAGTGAATCTAAACAAGATTTTGATTTGGGTAAAGGTGGAAAAGGGTTATCAAACCAAACTAAAACCCAAGGTCAAACCCAATCCGGAGGTAAAAGAAAATATCAAATTGGTGGAGACGTTGAAATGAATTTTGATCAGTTTAAATTTGCTTTAGATGAGGAATTGATAAAATTACGTGAAAATGCTGATGGAATCGATGCTAATAATGATTTTTTAAACAAAAAAATTCAAAGCTTAAATGAACGTATGAGAAATATTGTAGTTAAAAATGATCAATTGTTCCAAATCAAAGCTAGGGTCGAATGGGTTGTAAACGAATTGGAAAAGAAGATAACATCAACTGAACCTGTTAAAGAACAAGAATTTAAAGATGCTTTTGA
>JACCDO010457547.1_pt1 | contig 23236 bp, 17 predicted proteins | sample 7446101 | NCBI WGS metagenome assembly JACCDO01 (sample SAMN15323440, study PRJNA562643) | freshwater metagenome | isolation source: river surface water | place: USA:Blue River Watershed | collected 2017-08-16
ATCTTGTTTCATACAATTTTTAGTTTAAAGGTTATTAACATTAAGAAAAGAAATATTAATATAATTGATTCGCGACTGTTTTTGTCGGAATGCTGATACAAAGTCCCCAATTCTAAAATCAAAGAAATTAACAAATAGCTTGAGAAAGGTGTTTACGTCTCAAGTTGATAAAAAAAATTCTCTCTCTTACGATGCTTAATTAGAAGTGTGCGAAGCACTTTTATATATATGCGTAAGTAATTACAAAATAGTCAACGAGTTGAATGTTTCTATTATTAAATCTCATTTTCCTTTGGGGTTAATAAATTTTCATTATAAGTAAAATGAAATGGCGTAAATTGACCGTCATATTGTACAAGTGTTGCGGTAAAAATTATCATTTTTATCGGCAATTTAAGTGTAACAAGTTGTAACAAACCACGAAGCATAATAAATATTTCTAAATATATCTGGAATTATTCAAATGCAACAATAAAAATCGGGAATTGTATAATAATTAACAAAATAAATCTACGTCAACAATTCTAAGTTGCATTTTATTTTTCATAATCTGGTTAATTGCAATTGAACCTTCTTGAAAATTATTTTTACAAGTAAATAAATAAGAATTAAAAGCAATAAGAATAATCCTCATTTTAATTCTTTCATAGAATGAATTTTATAATAAATTTACTTGCGGTCAATAATTAAATTTTTCTAATATTTTTGTTTTTATTTTATTAAGCAGAATAAATTTAAATTTAATCTTTTAACACTGATTAATTAGATTTGGAAAATTATTAGCAAAATGAATTTTTAGTTGCGATTACTTCAGTCTTTTTACATCACTTTTTAACCCATGTATTCACAATGAGTATTGTAACATGTTTTACCTGTGGGGCATATTCAATGATATACCAACAAAGGTGGGTGGGTGTAAATGCATATACTTACAAACTGATAAAAATATTTAACGTCGTCGTCCACATGTAGCGAATGAATGAATTATCTCCATACATCGCACATCTAAGTAACGAAATCATTTATTCACGCTGACAAGATATATGCATTCGATTCACACCTTCATGCTTTTGAATGTATAAAACGAAATGCTCTTACTTTATTAGAAAAAATAATAAGTGGAATCTGATTGTTTAGTACACATATCCTTTCACAAAGGAAGAAGCGCTAGCATCTTCTCCACCAGCTCCACCTTTGTAAATGCCAAGTTGCGCTTCACTATTGGCCTTAGCTCTGATGAGCAATGCGGCTTTCGCAGCTTCAACCTTGCTATCATCGCCTTTCCAAGTCTTCAAAGTAGACTGCTGTAGAGCGCGACCATATGAAAACGTCAGGCGCCACGGCTTTGGACCAGGAACTTGATTGATATAGTTCAGAGCCAAGGAAGCTTCCTCCTCGGACATTCCACCAGACAAGAAAGTGATGCCGGGAACAGCAGCGGGGACTGTATGCTGCAACACGCGAACGGTGGCAAGAGCAATTTCCTGTGCAGAAGCTTGAACTTTTGCATCGGATCCAGATCGAACCATGTTGGGCTTCAGCAGAGTGCCCTCAAGAAGCACATGGTGATCAGACAATGCTTTATAGCACGCGGCGATGACCTTCTCGGTGGCCTCTGCAGCGACTTCGATGCTGAAATCTCCGTCCATGAGAACCTCTGGCTCTACGATGGGAACAAGACCGTTTGCTTGGCAAATGGATGCATAACGAGCAAGCGTCATAGCGTTCTCATCAATGGCCAGTTGAGAAGGAGTCGCACCCAAGGTATCCTTGATGTGAAGCACAGCTCTCCACTTCGCAAAGCGTGCTCCCTGAGCGTAATACTTGGCGCATCGAGAACCAAGGTCATCAATGCCTTGAGTGACACACTCCCCGTTGGTACCGTACAAAGGCTGAATACCCTTGTCGACTTTAATGCCCGTAAGAATACCCTTGGACTTCAAGCATTCTACAAAGGGGGTACCGTCGTCCCGCTTCTGGTAGAGCGTTTCTTCGTACAAGATCACGCCAGAAATGTAATTCTCAATGCCTTTTGGTAATAGTTATATGAATAAGTGCAGTGATCATGAGAATAAGGGTAGTGAAAATATGGAAGGATTCATTAGCTTTTATGCCGACTATACGCCAAGCAATGAAATTACAGATACTTGGTTATCATTTACTTAACACATACCTTGTGCATCAAATAAAAGTTGACGGTATTTGCGACGATTGTTTTCTGTGTTCTCGACGTTGATCGCCTCGAATCTCTTTGCAATAGTGCCTAGGATAGTAATGATATAGAAGTAGGAGAAACATTTGTAAGTTGTTATTCTTTTGTTGAAATTAATAGACTATATTACTATTATTGAATGATTCATTCATTAAAACATCAGTTGAGGCAAAGAAAGCCAGTGACAATAAATGTAGTTGATTTATACTTACCTGTAGACTCATCGGCAGCTAGAATACCCTTTCCAGGCGCAGCAATTGCACGTGCGTTGTTTATTAGCTCTTCGGCAAAAGACGTAATCGACATTGTAAGTAACTTCGTCAAAATGATCCTTGCCGGATCCTCCTTGTGGGTGGGCTCGAGGGAACTTTCCGCTTGTGTTAAATTAACGTATATGAAAAGCGTTAGCATGCTGCTTTTTTTAAATAGCAAAGAAGTAAACCTAAATAAGTACGCACTTAAACATATATACATAAAAACACAAATATTCCTTTATGTGGTTCATTGAATGGCCAACCAAACTCTAAAGAGTGATTATCATATAACTCGGGAGAAAGGAACAGCTCATAGTTCATCGCGAACTACGACTTGCTGTAGTCTCTGTCTCTTTTTAGGATGCCGATTTACACTATCCATGGCCAAATCTGAGTGGTTTTTCTGCGTTTCGAATAGAGTGGCCTTCTCCAAAAGCCATACCATATTCGTACGCACTTTTTCTAGTGCTATCATCTGATGTTTGCAAATTTGCATATTAGCTATGAGCGAGTCATTTTTGTGTTTAAAATCCTCCGGTGTTTGGCTTAAGATCGTATTTTCCTTGTGAAGAGCTCCAACTACTGGCTCTGGTAAAGACGCATTAAACAAAGCAATTGAGGCATCGGTGACAACAGGTAAAACTTCAGGTGCGAGAAATTTTCCTTTCCGCATACGACCAACAGCTCCCAGTTCTGAAGTACTTGCATACGATGGCAGCGAATTAACTCTTTCGGTTTGTGCATATGTTACTGTTTGTTTCTCTTGTTCACACAATTCTTTTTTAACTTCGTGCGATGCACCTATTGTCTCCTTTATTTTCGGTTTGTTAGAAGTTTTTTTCTTAAAATTGGCTATGCTGCGGATCTTCCACATAGGAACCGATGGAATAATAACTTTAAATGTGCTGGGTTCAGGATTATAATCACCATGCCTGAGTGATAGCTTGGCGTGGATGCTGTCTTTATGCATCATTTCTGTCGACTCACTCGTTAAAAGTGCCTTAAAAACCAAAATCTCAATTAAAGAAATGTCTTATAAAGATTTAATATACCTTCAAGATCGTCTACAGAAACCATAAGGGGGTCTCGCAGTTTTGATCAAACAAAATGCACAACCTTCGACGTATCCTTCCATCGAAAAAAAAACATTTAACAAGGTATTATTCTTTGTGAAAAGCGCTAAATGTCAGCACTGAAGAAGTTACTTCCTTTAGCCGACCGTGTATTGGTCAGACGAGTGGTTCCTTCTGTGAAAACGGCAGGTGGTATCATCATTCCTGAAAGTTCCTTGCCCAAAAACAATGAGGGTGAGGTTTTGGCTATCGGGCCTGGAATCAAGACGAAATCTGGTGAGACTATTGCTGTCACTGTCAATGTAGGGGATAAAGTGCTCTTGCCAGAATACGGTGGTCTACCTGTAAAACTTGACGGCGAAGAATTCTTCTTATTCCGCAACGATGAAATCTTGGCCAAGTTCTCGAAGTAAATAAGGGTGCGCAGTAGTTTATCACGCGAGAGTCATTTATTGGTATGATAAATAATTTATATAATTAATGAATGGATGTAGTTTCAATTTGTAATTACAGGTTTTTTTACAAAGCCCAGTGCCACTGGGCGCTTTAAGGTACAATGGCAACACCCCTTACAACCAATCCGCGTGCTGCCCACTTATCAGGAATTTCGATATCGCTGTTGCTGCTGCTCCCGTCAATAGAATCTTTCCTTTCGATGTCAGAACTGGTAGGGCTGGGTCCTCCGAATGAATCGTCTTCAGACGTTGTCGCATCCGATGCACTGCTGTTCGTACGCGCCAACTTCAATGATCGATCTGCCGTGACCACCAGCTTAGGTGCAATATGCGTATTATATGATATAGGCGATGGTAATTTATGCCCTGCAAGAAGGGACAACGCTGACGCAATGTTCATACTGTTCGGTGAGGCGGATCTCAGCGAAAATACCGGAATACCTGGTGATGAATGACCTGGAGCATTCTCGCCCACGTTCTTAGCACTTGAGATAATAGGAGTAAAGCTGGTGCCACGGCGACCTTCATCAGAACCTGTACTATCTCTCTTTCGTTTGCCCGATGCACTTCCAGGGAGCGGAGGTTTCCACGCCGTGGACGACATTACTGGCCCCCCCTCGCCTTCGCTCTGCAAAGCTCTCTGTAATGACATGGCTTTTTTCGCGCTCTCCTCGAGTTCACGGCCCTTTTGGAGCAACGCCAAATATTCAGCTGCCCGCTCGATACCTTCTTCGCCTTCGGATTGAGGAGTGCCCATAGCCGCCGGAAGAGCTGCGGTACCTGCACTTGAAGCTACAGGTTGCGCCTTGACCTTGGGCACCACAAGATCTCCGCCCACGCCTGGTTTATTTGTATTGTAGCAGTTGATGCATGCACAGGTGTTGCTGCAACTCACGCCAGCTTGGAAACACTCGCAGTATTTCTTCAAGCACATTGACTTGCGGCAACGGCAACCGGTCTTGTGTGCAATAGCATTGCCGTCAAGAATACCCTCCTTGTTCTATAGTATTAATTATTGATGGTTGTAGTGTTATTATCATGATTAAAGCGAAAAGATAAATGGTTAAAGGCATGTAAACATACGCCAACGTGGGCGAGGATTAGAACACAACTTCATTGCAATATTAGGTAACTATGATCAATTAAACTTACGATTTTAAACTTGGATGAAAATGCATTGGGGTTACGCTCTAAAATCATTTTAATAGCATTATTACGCAAGTCTCGCCAAGTGTTGTTGTTTGCACACGAGACACAGTGGCAGTTGACGTTACATTCGCTACTGCTAGCAAAGCATTGACAATATCTGCATTTCGATATAAATAAGAAAACATGCAAATATTATGTTAGAGAGGGATCTGTAAATTCAGGTGCTATCAACATAGAGAAATAGGATAGTTGGCACCTATAACAAGTCGGGTGCTACTTACAGTTTTAGACAGCGCGATTTTCGGCAGTGGCAATTATCAGAAGGCTCTTCACTTGCATACACTGGTAAAGAGATTGGTTTGAACTCTGCTAATGGCGTCACTGATCCAGTTAATTCATCATTTCGCTCCATCAAACCGATCAGCAAATCGGCACCCTTTGATGTCTGAGGAGTAGAGCTACTGACAATCGCTTTTCGCGTGTTGTCCATTCCACAACCAGATTTATATGTCTTCCGACAGTAACTCAAAGAATATGTAGAAAAGGGTGACAAATACGTCAAACCACTTCTCCTAATTCATATTTTGTCAACCGTGCCTGAGCCCACTGGGACATCATTTCCTCCCGCAGTTTCCCAAGGTTAAGTTTCAAACTTAAAAACCAAAGAAATTGTGCATGAAAGAAAGTAATGCTTTCCAGAATATTGTGGAGAAAAAAAACAGCCATTTTCAGTCATTGTCGCAATGTACACTTATTTAACTTAAAAGAACAAGCTGCCTAATGCTTTAATTGAAGTGAGTACTAGGCCTGCTTGCCAAGAAGGTAGCCTTGACACCCTTGGTTGCCGCTCGCTGTGCACGGTGAGGAAGAGGGAATCTGACCTTCTTTCTTCCGGAATCGGTATTGTGGTGGAACTGGGTGACGTTATCACGCTTGCAATCAGCATCCTTGATAGTGGCGGTACCCAAAATCTGGATGGAGCCTGCTCTTGTGCGGTGACGACCAGCCATATCCTGATACATGGTGTCAATAGCATTGGTTAAAGACACATCACGGTACTCACGGTACATATTTGAAGTTCCACTGCGTGAGTTGTATTTCATCCAAATACCATAGTTCTTGATGTATCTGGAGTTCTTCTCAACGATCTGTGTTCACATAAAAATAATGCAATCGTGTATAGAACAAATGCGAAGTAAAAATGATTGTGTGGTGGGGAGATGTTAGAATAATTTTTTTACAAAAGTGATGGATAAGACTTATAAATGTACGCTTCATAATCATTTGGCGGTCAGGTATTTCTCTGCAGCCTTTTTAGCAAATATTAAACACATTGCTAAGATGCTTGAGCACATCCAAGAATTTTACTTACCTCATTAACGTCCAGGATCTCGCCGGTGGTCTTCTTCATCTTGCGCATTTGGTGCATGAAGTACCAAAAGCGAGACTCAGCCATAACCCTGGTAGGAGCGAAGATTTTCATACGGTAAGCGGTAGGGGTCGCATCCGTGGCGGTAGGGGCTTTACGACCCACTACCTGAAACAATCTCATCTTGGCGGGCATATTTGATACACTATACCTGCACTTAGGCCGATCAATACAAGAACCACGAGTTGGGGGGGCCCACAACTCGCGAGATGGGACCTTGGAGCTTTGTGAGGGGACAGAAAATTGCAATGGATGATGCATGCAATCCATTCTCACCAATGAGACCCATGCCATGCCCTGTTACGAAAAAATCAATAAATAATCTTCTTGGCACCGCCAAGGCTATTTAAAAACGTGTACATTTTCCATCAATGTTGTGGTTCATGAACTGGATATTAGTTAGCATCAAACCTCTAATTCCAATGTATTGGTAATTTTCTGGGAGTATGTTAAGTCTATTAAGCGTAAAGCAACTGCGCAATTAAAACAGCAAGTAACCCAAAGCATGTTTACTGCAATCTTCTTCTTGCGATTGAGATAGAGACCTTGCCATGACTCCTTTCTGACCAAGTCAAAAGCGCGATTGGGACAAGTTTTAAAAAAAACGATAAGCGCTTTCTATTCAAGATGCACTGTGTCAATAAAGACCGCAATTATACTTATTATTATCCAAAGCAAAGATGAAATCTCCTGTCTCTGATCATTATTTGCCAGAAAGATTTGGAGTTCCATTCTTATTAGAAAGTCATATAGTTTTATGAATGTAATTAACTATTTGTTATATTGATGTATACACTCTAAATGTTTTACGTATTTGACTGGCATAGCTGAAATTCTTACACGGATAATACTTCGTCGTCGTAATCTTCATTCTGGTTTCCAATGTTTTGGAGCGAAGATAAATTGCCGCCGTCTATAGAATCATCGGATGAGTCCATATCATTCTCGCCAATTGAACGGCTAACGAGATGCTGAGAGATCGGGCTACTCATCGACTGCAAATACTGTTCAACGAGCCCGTCAACAGTAGATGCAGTTGATGCGGCCGACGATGCGAGGGCGTGACCAAGGGCTACGTCCAGATTTTTAAACATGTCATCGGCGGATGCCTTGCTGATTATCTCGGATCCAACATCTAGCGCATGAAAAGAGAGAGAGTCCCGACTGCTGCTGCTGTGGGTGCTGCTGCTACTACTGCTGTTTGAAGATTTAGGCGGCAATGGATGTTGCGAAAGCGACAAGCTGTCACTTGCCTTTGAACCTTGAGATCCTCTCTCTTTCTCCATAAACGCGCTCATTTCCATGACTTTCATGAGACGCACTTTCATCGCATCAATTTCATTCACGAGGTCCGTTCCAGCGTCGACGTCGCTGCCCCAGTCGTCCTCATCCGCAACGGAGTGCACAGCACGTCCTTGTTTACGCTTCACATCGTCGCTGCTCATGCTGTCTTCCTCTCGATCCATAGAGCCGCGCTTGTACTTGTTCATGTTGATCAGCTTGCTTCGATCGGTGTCGCGTATGCCGAGCAGCTCGCGCAAGCTGCGTGAATGGGCCTGTGCGTCGTCGGCGCCGGCAGACATTGTCGTCACGTGCAAAGAGCGCAACGCGTTGCTAGACACGATATTCAGATCCTTGTTCAGCGGATGTTCATTTTTTGTATCAACGCCGATTTTCTTTTTTAATGCAGAGAGTGTGCTCTGCGGCAGAACTGCCGATGGCGACGCACCAGCCGCAAGGGGGCTGCGGATCGGGCTATTGATAGCGCTACCGCTTGCAATGCTGTCCGCCTCGGCATATTTAGAAATGAAATCAGACAAAGTAAAGCTTGGGGATGCGACGGAATCGGAGTCGTCGGAGACTCGGCGATTCGTGAGTGCTAGGTTCTGAAGCAGAGGAGGGCTCGCGCGGGCCGCATCACCTTGAGCTGTGAATTCGAACTCACGATTTCCTTCGTCTTCTCCTCCTTCTTGACGACTGGTATCCTCGCTATCCTCGTCGCTTTCAATATCTTCTTCGTCTTCTTCGTCCTCAACAAACAATGATTCAAAACTTACACTGTCTACTGTGGATATGGCCGCCGATCCGTCAATCCCCATCAAGCGGACGCTGATGGAAGGCTCGCCGTACTCGCGATACTGAATACTAGCTTGATTCTGTTCACCTTGAGTGTGGTTTGTTGTAACGTAACCGTTATCAAGCTCCGTCCCTTCGCCCCAGTTAATGTCATCGTCCTCTTCATCCTCTTCGCCGTCGTGACGAATCTCAGTGTCCGAGAAACTGGAGCTTGATGAAGATGACTGGTGGTACGATTCTGATTCATGATAGCTTAGCGATGCGTTTTCTGCAGTAGCGCTATGATGGTCCTTATCTCCCGTACTAAGCGCAATAGCTTTGTGTTCGAGAAAGTCGTGGTAAAAGTTTGCAAAGGGTTGCTCATCGTTCTCCTGCAGCTCGTCGAAATCGCCCATTTCGCTCTCCATTTGTGCACCACCCTTATACTCTTCAGATGCGATACTTTCGGTCTCAGTGCTTAGCTGCAGTGGGCTGCTATTTACACGCTCTTCTGCTTTTAAGACGTCGTGGCGGGCTGTGCGCGTGGACGCCGAGGAAGCGTCTGAGAAGATGGAGTCGCTCCGCTCCTTGATATCGTGCTCCGTGGATTCCGACAGCCAAGATGTGTTTGCTTTTCGCCCCTTGGTGCTCTTCATAGCAGGCATGCCCTCCTCAGAGGAGAAGCTGACCACTAGCTCATCCAGTCCTGTAGATGCGTGCATGGGTCGCACGACATGGTACAATGCGTCCATCTGGGAGCGCCGGGTGACTTCTACCTCTTCCACGGCACGCACCTCGGAGCTATGACTAGCAAAGTGGCTTTCCATGACTCTGGAATCCATCGCAAGGGAGTCCACAGATTCTGTGTTAAGCAGCTCTGCACGATCCGAAAGCAACTTGCTGTCGCTACCAATGGAGAATTCGTCGCCAATGCCGTATTCAGAAATAACCTCAAATTGAACGGATGTGTCATCGTCTTGGAGCAGAAGACCTGTCGAAGCTTGCCACTCAGGAGGTGGTGATTGGTGCGAAAATAGGATCATGCTGGTAGGTGCGGGATCAGACACGGCAGACGTGCGCGCAATTTCCAAAGACTCGTGATACACGCGCTCTGCACTCCCAGCCCCTGTGGCTGATAACGCGGGCTTCTTTGCCATGAATGCTGCCTTCGGGATAATTGATCTGGCGCTTCTAGGAGCACCTACAAAAGTCGCAACTGGCGGAACGGGCTTGTTCGTCGAACTCCGGAAGCTGACCTTCGGAGGGTTCGGGTCTCGCGTGGACTTGGCTGGAGTCATCGCAGCAACTGCCTCTTTCGTGGACAGAGGCTTTTCAATGAACTTCGCTTTAGCAACGCGGTCCTCAGCGTCCGCTCCTGCGAAGCTCACCCCCTTTCGAACGCCGGAATCGTCTGTATTGTCCGTCGTTTCAGTCATGACGGACTCTGAGTCATTCGTAACCTGGTCTAGCGCTTCCGTTTCCGCTTTCTGCCTCGCCAAGAACGTGTTTTCGAATGCTGTCGCAACAGCGGGACTCTCCTCATTAGGTGGAACAGCACTAGTATTTTTGACTCGCGAGCCACGGGAACCGCTGCGATCCAGCGTATGCAGGATGTTGAATTCTTGTTCTAGATCATCCGCCTTCTTTGCCAACGCACTGGTCTTTACCGCTACTCGAGAGCGAGCCTTAGCCTTGGCACGATTGTTCATTTCTTGAATTACTGTGTCGAACAGCTTCTTATAGCTGATCACAGCCTCGGTAACAGCGGAGTTTTTCACCACAGTCACATCCGCAGAAGTGGTACCGTGCTTCATTACTGCGGCGTGCACAGGGATAGGAGCTGTCTGTTGTGTGCGTACAGAAGAAGTACTCTGGCCAGCAGGTGCTTGTTTAAGGATGATGGGACCGGCGGTAGCTTTGAATTTCTCTGCTTCAATCTTCTCCTGAGCTGCACGAGCAGCGACTCGAGCTTCATGGGCTTTATGCGCATCTTCACGATTTGATGCTTGTAAGTCGAGGACTGCTCTTCGGCGTTCTTTCTGTTGAGTTTGCACTGTTTTAATGGTCTTTGCTGCTTGTATGACGATACGCAGTGCCTCTTTCTCGCGTTTTACTTCGTGCTCCTTTTGGACCAATTTAGTGTTCTCTCTGATTTGAACCTCTTGAACGGCTGCCACAGCCATGATTTGTGCACCTCTTTGGGCATCGCCAGTATCTACGAGAGATTTTCGCCACTTTTTTGCGAGCTGGTCATGAGCTGCCTGCAGTTGTTGCAATTTCTGCAACCGCAACGCCTTGCGTTTCTCGTTTTTCTTTTCTTCAATTGCTTCTCGGTATATAGAGCAGCGTTGATGAACAATGTTCTTCTCCTGCTCGCGAACATCTTGAATTCGTTGTAGTCTTAGCTTTTTGATCAACTTTTCGCCGTGCTCTTTGCGTTCAATGTACCCAAAAGCAAACATGGCTGGACTAATTACTTTTGTGTATATCTCTGCTTTTTTAGGTTTTAACGCACGCGAAAACTGTCTCCTGGTCTTTTAATCCTGTCGAATGACTTTTGTGAGCTGCTTAAGCAAAATTGTAGAGATAGGAAGGCGAATTTCTCCTTCAATTTTCGAATCTTGCGTATTTTGAAACAGATTAATAAGTGGGGATTTTTTATTGCTCTTTATAGGTGCTATATTGGACCAGAGGATATTCTTCTATGAGCCTGTGAAGTCTTTTGTGTTTTTGTGTATTTAATTTATTAAAGGTTTGTTATTTGATTCGAACTTAGTGCTTTTTATCGTAGTCCGTGTTGTGATTTGCAGCTTTAGGCATTAATATGGACAAGCCTACCTATCAAAGAGCGGTGACGCCCACTATGGACACTAATGGGGTGCCCAGTGCTAATCCGTCCTTGGCGCGAGGTAAGCTCTTGTCATATCAATCAAATCAAATGCGCCGTGGTACGAATGTGAAAGGTGTAGACTCTGTAAGTTCGAATATGGATGCAAATGCCTCCCACAATCTTATACAAGGCACGCAACAGCTGCAATCATCACTGCAAGAGGCGCAGTCTCAAGTTCATTCGGGTCCTGTCAATGTGCAGTCTCAAGCGCATCCTCAGCGAGGGGTTTATGGAGACATGGGAATTCAAGGGCGTGCAACTGGAAATAAAACGACCCCCTTAAGCGCTGGAAATAATACATTGACTGGACCTATTGCTGTTGGAGTAAATGATGCGCTTGCTAAAAGGAATGCTGCTGGTTCAATAGCCGCAACTTCGAATAGCCTCGGTGAACAAAGTGGGGTCACTGGAACGGTATCAATGCCGCGGTTTGACCTTGTTCCCCTTTGTGAAGATATTCCCGCTGATGGCATTATATTTGCTCGATTCCGAAATAATCCGGAATCTCTTGTAGTCTTCCGCTCGCCCGAAGAGCGCTTGCGCAATCCAGAACGACTGAACTTGGACCGCCGTCAGCTGGATGTATGTCCTGTTATGGAACAAGAGCTGCGGTTAAGACTGCTTAACTTCCAAAACAACAACATTCGTCATATTCAGAATTTAGAAAATCTCCCTAATCTGATTTTCCTTGATCTTTATAACAATAAATTGACTTCGTTGGAAGGGCCTCTGGCCTCTGTCAAAGGCTTGCGCGTGCTCATGGCAGGGAAGAATCGCATATCAGCCATCAGCAACTTGACCGCACTTCGTAAGTTAGATGTGCTCGATCTTCACTCGAATGACATCAAACAAATCGAAGGTTTGCAAGGATTGGCGGACTTGCGCGTGCTAAATTTGGCAGGCAATTCTATTCCAGTTGTGCAAAACCTGACCTCTTTGCAGGCGCTCACGGAACTGAATTTGCGCAGAAATGTTATTGAGAAAGTATACGAATTAGATAAGCTTCCAGCTTTGCAAAGAGTGTTTCTCAGTCATAACAGCATATCTAATTTGGTCGACATGGAGTGCCTGTTCAACGTGCGTCATCTGATCGAGCTTTCTCTGGATGGGAACCCCATTTCAGACAGCGATCCAGCGGTTTATCGCGCCAAAATCATAAGTGGTATGTCTGGCCTTCGTCATTTAGATTTGAAGAGGATTTCGGATGAAGAGCGCGTTGCTGCAGGATCGAGCAGGAAAGCTGTAGAGCAAGAACTCGGCTGGAAGGAAAGCGACGATGCAGCTGGGCCTGTTGGTAGCGTTCTGACGGGTGATTTGGACACTTCCTTATTGCACAACATTGATGCTGACAGTGCTAGCAGATTTGGTGAGTCTGATGTACGCGATATTTCTCATGATAGTGGACAAATGCGCGGCATTGCGGCACTGGCCAGATCCGGAAAAGTGCCGAATTCGCAAAGCCTTTTCGACGTAGAACTCATAGGTCCGGTGGAAAAAGCGCTCGTGGTCGTGGGAGAGACATGGGATTGGGTTCAGGCCAAGCGATTGTTAGTCAATGTCACAGAAGCCTCGTTGTATCACATGAAACGCAGCGTAATCATATCCAAGTTTGCGAGCAACATCTCATGGTTACCGTCGCTAAAGTGCCTGCGTCTGGTGAACAACGAGCTAGAGTCTTTCAAAGACATCGATTCGATCTTTGAGTCTTTTGGTTCGCTGCTTAGCTTGGATCATCTCTGTATCAGAGATAATCCTATCTGTGCCCTGCAGAATCTCCTGAGAGCGTACATGATCGTGTCTTTTCCCGGGCTCAAGACATTCAATGAGGTAGACATCAAGGATTCGGAGCGCAAAGAAGCGGCGCATACCCTGGAGCCCGTGCTTCGAATACACAATTTGGCGATGTCTCAAGCCCAATTACCGGTAAATGCACCAAATACTAAGGGAGGACAATTCGGCACATTATTGAAGGCACGTCCTGCTCCAAACCAAGCACCGAAGCGCACGTTGGGCAAAATTGTCAGTGGTGGCAGTACTGGTGTTGCGACTGACGAGCAGTTTGTTTCGGACTTGTGCTCGGAAATATCCGCTACAGCGATACGTCGACGAAAATTTAAAACTGAGTTTGACGCACAGCTCCGCGAGTCAGTCAAGCAGATTTTCGTCGATACGGTTTTGCAGTTGCACACTGATCGACAACACTCAACATAGCAACTTGTACTTGTAATAAACTAATAGCAAATTTTTTTGAAAAATATGTATTCAATCTTTTCTATTATTTAGTGTTAGTAACATCGTTGACGCTGTCTAATAACTTTCGCTTCAAGTTCTGACTGCGGAGGGTCGAGTTTAATTTGTCGATTTCTGTCTTGTAGATGCTATTTTCTCGCTGTAGTTCTCTATAGTTTGTTGAAAGGGTGGCTATTTCACAGTCAGCTGTTTGAATATGGCTGGCATACACAAGTTTGTCCATCAAATTCCTCTCTGCGGTGATAAATTTTTGTGCTGTTTGTTCAGCTATGCTTTCTGCCTGCTTCAGCCGCAAACGAACATTCGCGTTTTCTTTTGTTAGTTCCTGTATTTCTGACATTAGTCTCTTTTCATTTTCCATTAATCGAGCTATTTCAGACAAATTCTCACAAATGAAATCATCGAATCGTTTCAGCAAATGCTCGTTCATAATTGATTGAATTAATTAACTTCAGTGCAGGAGAGGGGGGAAGGCGCTTTGTAGCGAGTTGGATTCGTTTGAAGCGGGTCTAGACCTTCCTCGGGCCCCATAGTAGTTCCCACATGAATCCTAATTACTTTACGCGGACCGTGCATAGTGGCTATTTGAGTCATTTTGTATTAAAAATGGCTCAGCAGGCGCTGCATAGCGTGTTGATGGACATTACGGGTTTCAATCGACTAGAGTATGAGGATCCACGCTGGTCGCAATTGTGCCACTCTGGACAAATTTTACAACTCCGAGGCGATGAGGAAATGCTGGAAGGATTCGCCATGCGATTGATAGAAAACAATATGTCGACTGGAAATATTTTGGTGTTAATGAGTCAAACGTCATCCAGAATGAGGCAAATTTTAGAAAAGAAAGGTGCCCCCGCGTTGCACAGCATCGAGCAGTGTTGTGTGGCCCTTCATTTCACAGGCTTACTACTTAATATTATATTCTCTAAGTTGAGTTCGCAAGATATTAGGCGACAGCTTTCATTAAGTGCGGAATGGCCAGCCCTGGTCCGAATCAGCGTAGAAGATCATTCGAGAGTTATGCTACCTACCGGTGAGGCTGTTGTCAGAATGGTACTGCAAGACGCTTTGGAAATACTATGCGTGCCTTCCCCTCCTGCGTGGATGCATGATGTTATCTTTTGTGCTGCAAACTTTTTGGTGTGCTTACTTAGCACGCAACTATATCATGAGCATGTGCGCGATGATGACGCAAATATCTTTCTTTCCTATTTGTATGCCATTTCTGACTTAGAAATACGAGATGCTCTCGGGCCCGCTAATCATAATAGCCTTCAAAATACCACGCCTGCTAGACTTTTGACAAGCCTCTGTTCGCATGTTATAGCTCTGCATGTTTGTCCAAGTTCAAGCATGCTACAAAGCATGTTAAGGACCACTGGCGAGTCCTCAGGCCAGCGCCCAAATGAAAAAGCTGAAAACAGTGGATTTATTGCAAGTGCAATACAAACTTTGTATCGGATTAGCGGCAGTAGTGGTGGCAACGCGGCAACGTCCTTAAAGCGTGCTAACGTTGACCCATCTTTCGCAAGTGAGGCCAGATCTGGCTCTCGCCTCTCGCCGCCGTATCCCGTGAGCGAGAAATGCATGAATCTTGTGTTGCTTCTCATATACAATCGCAGGCAAAGCGACAATGGCAATCCGTATCGCGAAGTGCTGTGCATGCTGAGCGATGAAGATAACTTCGGGAACGACGTACCAAAGGGTGGCCTAGAGATGGTGCCCTTGTTTAGCAGACAGCGCGGGCCCATTGAAAATGCGCTGCCCATTGATTTCAGGGGGTTGGTAAATAGCCTGTCCAAGTTGTTGCCATCAGAGAGTAGCACGCTGCTGTTATAGGCGCTACTTAATGTGCATAGTTACTTTTTAGATTATATCGTCTCTGCGAACCTCGCAGAGACTTTATTGAGCGCCTTGTTGAAAGGCTTGTACGCTTCTCAGACGGCAGCGTGTGTGGACCATCTCTACGTACTTATTATAAATGTTCTTGTGATTGTGCAAGATAGAAACTTGCGCCAAACTCTGTCCAACATCAAAGTAGTGGCCCCGTGGTACACGGAGCACCCGTCGATGAGCTTCTCTTTATCCGATCTAACAATCCTGTGCATCTTGCGTTGCATGATGTATGCTTTGTTCAAACTGAAAGATCAGTATCTGCTGTCCAACTGCTTTGCTATCTTGCTGGACTTGGCCCCCTTCCTGGCGGGCGTGGACTGCTACGTATCCGAGCGCGTGGTGCGCGTCGTCTACCAGCTGGCGAGGCGCTGCAGCAGCATCCAGACCAACAGTAGCTCCCTCCATGACGAGGACATTGGCTCTGTCGAAAGTTCGCCGCTGATGTCTATGAGTGGCGATAAGAAAGATTCGGGCGTTTTGGATAACGCACAAGAAACACTGGATGTTTTGTTGAAAATGTGTGCTTTGGCACTGCGACCTGCAAGGCGCATTGCAAACATTCATCTGCTCTATGCCGTCATTCATGAGCATGATCAGCTGCAGGATGCGCTTGCTATGTATAGCGCCAATGGAAGCAATAGCGCTAAGACTCCGGAAAGGGCCGGGAAGGGCCACGACGAGTCTTCTGCCACCCCCAGGGACATTCTGGCCATGGCGGAGACCTATTTGGAGAAACTGAAATTAGAAGACTCTTTTGTGTCTGCGGTCGAAGCCGTGGACAAATTGAGACTTTTGGTTGCTGCAGATATAAATTCAACTCATGTGGAAGAAACGCGCGGGGTTAACTTCACTTACGCAGAAGAGAGCGCCGCAGACTGCTTCTTCGTGCCGTGCGCCTGGGCGAGTCTGCTTCGCTCGTCTCCCGAACTGTCGTTCTCATCCAAGCACATTCAACTGTTTAATACGGCAGAGAAAAAAATATAATGTAAAACTTTATATGTATGTATTTTACTGAACAAGCCCATCACCACCCTATTACTGCTGCGGCTCACTGGCCTTGGCCTTTCTGCGCGTGCCGCTCACCACATCGTCAATTCGCAAGATTAAAGATGCTGACTCTATGGCCGTCTTCAGCGTTTGTGCCTTGACGCAGTATGGCTCCCAGATCTGGAGCTTGTTCATGTCGCAAGACTCTCCGGTGGTGCCGTTGACCCCCCACGTGTGCTCCTGGTTGGCGTGTCTAGTGCGCAAATCCGTCATGACGCGAATGACATTAGCACCGCAGTTTTGCGCCAGTGTGCGGGGAATCACCTCCAAAGCTTCGGCGATTGCAGCATAAGGCCACTTCGATATACCTTCGATGTCGTGACTGCTGCGCGTGATGGCGTCGGCGATGGCGAGCTCTGTGGCACCACCCCCGGGCAACATACGTGGATCGAACATAACGTTGCGCACGACTTGCATGGCATCCATGAGGTTGCGCTCAATCTCGTTCAGCACGTCCTTGGAGCCACCGCGGAGCACGATGGTACATGCTTTGGCGTCCTCGCATTTCTCCAAATATGCAAAATATTCGTCACCAATCTTGCGCACCTCAAAAAGGCCGCATCCAGTTCCGATATCGCTCTCCTGAATCTCGTCAGGGCGATTGACAATGGTAGCACCTGTTGCCCTGGCGACGCGATTGGCATCTGTCTTGCGCAGACGGCGGAAAGCGGTGATTCCTGCCTTCAAAAAGTAGTGTTGTGCCAGATCAGACACGCCCTTTTCAGTTATCACAATATCCGGTTTAAAGGCGACAATGTTTGCGCAAATCCCCTCAATATATTCTTCTTCTTGACGCAGCAGGGCGTTGAAATCTGCTTCGTTCATGATCTCTACGTTCGTCTGGCTATCCCCCTTCTTGTATTCCAATGGGCAATCCAGGAGCAGGATGCGAGGGTTTTCGATGCGGCGTCTCATCTTGGAATGGGTTATGTCTTTGTTGAACATCACACCGTCCAGCACTGTGCACTCAGACAACTCTCCGCCAGGGATCTTCTCAATGCGCACGTACCGTTTGATGTCCACCTCCGTGTAGTCTCCTCTCTTGATGACAACCTTCTTCACAGCGTTGATCGCCATGTCGACCATGCGGTCTCCCCAGCGAGAAGAAAATTTGGTGCCAATAGCTGCCATCACGATCTCACGCATCTCATTGATGTTGTTGATGTCGATCACACGAGAGATTTTCTTGCATGTGTTCAGGGCGCACTGCAGGGCTTTTCCATAGCCACTTACAATGACAGTGGGGTGAAAGTTACGTTCCAATAACGGCTCAGCCATAGCAAGAATTTCGCCGCCTAAAAAAATAGGAGTTTAAATTTATAATTGAGGGGATTGTCAGAAATGAGCGAAACAAATTGGGAGATTATAGCCTCTGAGTTAAAAGTAGAGCATATTTTTCTAGCAAATACAACATGGAACGTATTGGCGCGCTTGTCACATTAGTTCATACTTACTGAGAATAATTACTGACGTAGTGCCATCTCCAACTTCCTCGTCTTGAGCGCGAGATAACTCGATCATGCTTTTTGCGGCAGGGTGACTGACGTCGACTTCTCTCAAAATGCAATTTCCATCGTTTGTCATTACAATTCCACCCATAGGGTCAAGAAGCATCTTAAGCATTGAGCGAGGGCCTAGAGTAGTGCGAATGATATCAGCGACTGCCTTCGCTGCACCGATGTTGCCCAACTGCGCTGCTTTACCGCTCTCGCGCTTCGTTCCTGTATTTAAAACCATTACTGGGGCCTGCATGGTAACTAATGGGCGATAAGATCTCGAAAAGATGTGCTAATTCGCTGATCAATCAAACCACAAGTCAGAGAGGTATGTTCGAATTCGTTCGAACCTAGAGGTTCTTTGAATTTCGACGACGGGCGGTCGATTGCAATATCTAAAATGAATAGGGCCGAGAAGTGTGTATATATTTGTTGGAAAGTGTTGTGTGAAGCCTAATTGCAAGAAGTGGTGATTTGCCGTTTTTATAATCATTGTTGAGAGCTGATGAAGCGAACTGGACTTGGATGGAAAGGAACAATAGGTTTCGTGTGCGGATTCATCCTTGCTATGACAATAACTCATTTACCAAAATTGTTTAACCCGTGGAAAGCAATTGGAGATAGGCGTATAAAAAGGGCTATTTTGTTTGGTGATTCGATTACGCAAGAAGCAAGTGACCCAGCTCAACAGGGTTGGGTTGCTCTGTTGACAGCCTTTTGGATTCGACGCATTGATGTTGTAAATCGCGGTTTTGGTGGATATACCTCAAGGTGGGGGCTCAAATTATATGACAAAGTTGTATTAGAACAACGGCCAGATGTAGTGTTTCTCTTTTTTGGTGCGAATGATGCTGTCTTGGCAGAACATTCACAACATGTACCCCTTGCGGAATATAAAGAAAACCTCTCCATAATGGTGCGCAAGGCACAGGCCATGTCTATCGAGGTATTTCTGTTGACTCCGCCACCCGTTTATGAGCCCGTTTTAGAGCAGCGCAACAAAGAGAAGGGCAAAAAGCTTATTGTGGACCGGATAAACAGTAACACTTTGCTCTATGTGAATGCTTGTAAGGATGTGGGTAAAGAATTCCACGTCCCTGTAGTAGACAATTGGACTACTCTGGGAGGTGCTTCGGAACAGCGGGGGGGGTTTTTGCGTGATGGACTGCATTTGAGTAGTCAAGGAAACCAGCAGATATTCGAGAATATCAAAGAGCTAATCGGTGATCAATTTCAGCACCTGCGCCCTGAAAATATAAAGCTGTTTCAACCTCACTGGTCCGAAATTGTGGAGAATGTAGATATTCTAAACTGAAATTATATTTAATATACTTAAAATGTTCTATTAGGTATTTCGCTCCTAATTATCTCTAATATAGGTTTTTCTGATTTGAGGCTTCCAAAATTTTGGAGGTTCAATCAAAGATGGAAAGAGAGCTTTTTTGATAGAATGGAGGAAAGTGATGAAATATCTGATATAGCTAATGTTGTGCAACGGTTATATTCTTGTGAACCAAGGACTATATTCTCTATATCTGTGACAGGAGGGGGCGTAAACTTGGTTCCAATGCTTTGCACAGTTCCAGGTGCTTCTAGGAGCCTTATGGACTTACAGATTCCATATGTGCGCTCAGCTTTGCAAATTCAGTTATTATCTGTAGATAATAAACGCGAAATGTGTGGTGTAAATGTTGAAACTGCTGTGGAAATGGCCTTAATTTCCAGACGACGGGCTGCGTCCTTACTTCTGAGTGACACACACGATTTCAGACAGATTTTGAGTTCATCAATAATCGGCTTATCATGCACCGCTGCACTTATAAGTGCGCAGCCAAAACGAGGATGTCATCGGATGCATGCAGCTTGCGCTTCGGCAAATGGTGTAAGGACTTATTCGTTGACGCTAAACAAAGCTCTTACACGCACACGGCGAGAGGAAGATGATCTATGTTCTAGAGTCCTTTTAGATGCACTTCTCAATAACTTATCGTTTTCTTCTGAGGATAATGAGAATTTAGTGTCTGTGCCAAAATTCGCATCCAAGCTGATTAAAGAAGACGAGATCATCATCGAAACTGCGCTTCCGTGCGCTGATTCGTTGGAGAACTTATATGCAGGCAAGACTAAAAAAGTATTTATGCAACTGAAAATCAAGTCAAATCAACCGTCATCGACTGACAACAACGCAACACTTAGTCTGGATGATTTCGAATGTTGGGAAGACTTAATTCTACCAGAAGGCTCTCTGATTTATCCTGGCTCATTTCGCCCAATACATCGTGGTCATGCTCAACTGGCACTTGCAGCTCTTGAATCAGAGGTGAAGCGATGCACTCAAGCTTCTGCTATTGTAGAAAATGCGTCTCCTTGTCTACCTCCTCTCATAGTATTCGAAATCTCTGCAAAAAATGCCGATAAGCCACCTTTATCTCGCGCTGACGTGCTGCAACGAGCTCGAGCACTGCTTGTAAGCCTGCCTGCTTATGGAATTGAGAATGCTGCAGTTTGCATAACTTTTGAACCGCTATTTGTGGGCAAGGCCGCTCTCTTTAGAGGCTGCACGTTTGTGCTGGGCGCTGACACTCTCACGCGAATACTGGACGTAAAATACTATGGTCAGCAAGAGAAAAACGCCATGTTAGCCACTCTTTTGGCGGGTTGCGATTTGTCCGAGACTCAGCTCGTCCAGCAAGCGCGCTTTGGAGAACTTGTAGCTGCGCTAGCATCAATTCACGCGAATAGCGTCAGATTCGTAGTGGGTGGGCGGGAAGTCATTGAAAATGGTCACTCTCACTTTTTAAGCTGCGCAGAAATTCTAGCATCTTCCCGATGTGCTCTAATTCCGAAGCATCTGCTTCAGGGTCTTTTCTCGGGCTTAGATGAGGCACAATTTCGCGTCGATTTGTCTTCTACGATGATCCGAAAAGTGATGGATGAAAAACAATAAAAACAACGCAAGTTGTGTTATGTATGGCAAGACTTCATGCATCATAATACTTTTCTTAATTTTTTTGATATTTATTTATACTTTGTAATATTGAACATCTTGAAGCATAAACTTAACGATGACCACCTTGCATACCACTAGTTATCATATCAGCTCCTTCTAAATACTTCGTAACCACTGCTGAAATGCATGATTGCTCTGATGAGGATAGGGAGGAGGAAGGTTTAGTCACACACTTCTGGAATGCCAATTCCGAAAGTCTAAATATCACAGCTTTTATGACAGCTTGCTGCTGTTGAGCAACCACTTCCTGCTCAAATGATCCTAACGATGCTCCGCCTGATTGCCCGAGAGATGTGGAAGAAAAGTTGCCCTGATCGGAGCCGAATGCGCCCTGATCACTGAACGTTGTGCCAATCTCTTGGTCATCATGTTTTTCCTTATCTGAACTGCCGCCGAATCCAAACCAGCCCATGACTATGATAGATTATATAAACTTAGAATTATAGATAAAAATTCCTTCGTAAGGAACTTTTTTCTTCTCCGCATTGTAATCTTTGGGCACGTACAACAGGGAGAGTTTCAGAGAAAAGGAAAGTTTCAGAGAAGTTACTTAATCTTCTTGAAGATAATATTTAGCTCTTTGGTCTTGTCAGCATTAGTGCATGAATTTTATTTGTAGAATGTCATATTAATGGTTGAAATGACGGAGAATTCTTGCATGGACGAGAGTACAGTGCACGTAGTGCAACACACTCAACATGATGGTGAGAGCCTCGCTTCTTTAAAACACCACAGAAAAAGTGCTGGAAGTGTAGAAACTAATGTCAGTCTCGATAAATCTGATCGATCAAGTAATGGTCCTGCAGCATCCATGAAAAAATATGGCCAAATCCCCCTCCGAAATCCTATAAAGAAGGTAAAGTTAGAACTTTCAGAAGATCGCAAATTAGAAGATGTGGGTACCTATATTCGCCGTGAAATCTTCGAAAGCAAGCTGGAGGGGCATGTAGAACATAGCACTCAGAAGCAAAAGGAGTTAACTGGATTCGCAAGGAGTTTACACGACGAACTTCTGGAAACCAAGGTCAGATCTGCTGGTTTCGACCGCTTTGACAACCAATATGATCCACATGGAGATATAATGATGACGGCAAGCTTTGCTCGTGTTCATGCTGACGAAGTCAGAGCAGCGAATGATACGGGTACTTCACTCTCCAAAGAACGCTTTTCAAGCAAATATTGGGGAACTTGGCGAAAAGATGTAATGATCTTGGAAAAATTCAGCTCTGAAGAGGTTGTTGCTAAAAAGAGAGTGCTAAAGAATCATGAAATTTTAAAGATAAAGAAGGAAAAGATGAAGAAATCCCAGCAAAGAAATACGCCCTCCATGTTGCCAGGCACAGCATTTGCCGGAGCCGCGTTGGGTCATGACAGGCCGGAGAATTTTTACTTCGATCTGCACATGCAAGGTAATCGCAATGATGCATCTGCTATTGTGCAACATTCTCTGAAACAGCCGTTGCCAGAATACGTTGCCAATCCTGCATCTCTCCTGCCGGCGGATTCCGATCCTGATCGATTCGGTAATTCCATCTCCGGAGGTGTCATAGCCATGGGCCCAGCGCGAGGCGTGGCGGTAAAATCTATATCTGCAAATATCGATTTCCCACCTGTCGATCAGCCCAAGAGAGATCCAAAAATGCTGTCGTTCAGCACAGGGCCGCGGGTGAGCAAGGTAGTCGCTAGCAATGACAGCGGCGTTTCCTCAACGCCCATTGCTGCAACCCCGTCCAATTTACCAGGAAACAAGTTTGGCGAAGAGGCTAGGACTGGGGGTATTCCTGATTCTCGTCGCTCATATCCAGGACCGGGAACCTATAACATGAAGGGTATTTTCGACAAATTCGCTCCCCCCGACTACCAGGCTGTCATCGCGCGCATTGACAAGGAAGGAGCGGACTTTAGAGCCATCCACTCGTATGATCTCGCCAAGATTGGAGGCTTTGCGTATGGCTGCAATAGACAAGAGCATGTCCTCTATGGGTTTTGCCTGGATGGGCGTTGCAGCAAACGCGTGGAG
>JACCDO010686336.1_pt1 | contig 23228 bp, 15 predicted proteins | sample 7446101 | NCBI WGS metagenome assembly JACCDO01 (sample SAMN15323440, study PRJNA562643) | freshwater metagenome | isolation source: river surface water | place: USA:Blue River Watershed | collected 2017-08-16
CAAGCAATTTCTTGGCGGATAATTCATAATATTTGTTAACTCTTTTACCAATAAATAGTATATATGGCGGATTTTACATTGTACAAATCAACTTGTATCAATGGGCTCCTGATAATGTGTGCGCTTATCTATGCTTATATCAAAAAACGTTTACCATTGCCTCTAATTATTGTTTTATCCCTTGTTATTGTATCGTCGCTAATCAATCACACCAGTTCAAATATGTGGTTGAAATGGGGTGACCGTATTTTGGCAACCATCGCACTCGCCGGATTGGCATTTTACATAATCCAAAAAGAAGCACTGCCATTATTTTTACCATTGGTTATGATAATCGCATTTTATTTCTTAGCAAAATACTGGAAAAATAAAGGCGACGTGCGTTATTTGTATGCCCATTGTATAGCGCATATTTTAGCAACCATATTGGTAGTTGGGTTATTGCTTCTATAACTATTTGTATAAAATATTTTATACAAATATTTCTTGGATTATGACCTTATTCAAAATCCCGGTCTGGACCGCGGCCTTAATCAAAATCCCGGTCTCGGTCTTCGTCATAATAATTGCCGTCCATGTAATCTTCACCAATATCCATATTATTCACTTCGGCATCTTCTTCCGCCTGTGCATCATGACGAGCTAACTGCTCTAGCCCATCCACGTCCACGTCAGCATCCATCGCCGGTTCGAGCAACAATTCATCCAACTCAGTATCTTGGAGCGCCTTGTCATACTGGAAAATGCCCTTTTGTTCTCCCAGATTCCATTTACCCAGCTTGTACGTTTTCATTAAATCCTCAATTTTGCGCGCATCCGGGTCCATTCTGCCAAGGTCTTCGATGATTTTATTCTTCTCGCGCATTTTTGCCTTGTGGAAGTTCTCAGTCAGCATTTCGTAGTTCAAATCCACGATGGCCTTATTTTTCATGTCGGTTTCCAACATGATGGTGGCCAACTCGCAAATGCTTTCTTTGAATTGGCGATTGTCGGTTGGCACAACATCGACCTCCTCTAATCGGCGCGCGGACTTTACGATTTCCACATTCAACTTGGCATACATGTCCTTGTCGGATTCAGTAATCACCTCGTAAAATACGGAATAGTAGCAATAAGTGTATACCTTGTTGAGAATGACATCGCTCAATCCGGCCGGCAAATGCTCGAGTAAAACATTCAGTGAATAGAGGCTGTCTGAAATAACGGAAAACAATTTACAAATCAATTCGTCGCGGCGAAAAGAATTGAACGACTGGTAATATTCGATAATCATCTTGCCCAATAAATCCTGGTGCTTTTGCGAGAAGTCCCAATGTTTCATCGCGTTCATGTTTTTGATACCTACCATGTTGGTTGTGTCTTTGAGCATCGCTGGCAATACGCGCGATAACATGAACACCGAGGTGCGAATAAAATCGTGCGTCATTTGTGTGTTTTTCCATGTCATGAACTCGGACAAATATTTGGTGATGCGCGTGATTCCGGAAGCAGAACGGCTCGAAAATGTGCGGATATATTCGTCGATTGTGCTCTTCATCGTACCGTTAATTTCGGTCAAATACTCGGCGAGTACAGACACTGATTTTTTGCCCGATATAAACTCGTGGATATGGGTAATGAGAGGGTCTAAGCCTGTTTGAGGTGTACCTGCGGTAAGACCTGCGGTTATAAAATGGTCCATGAATCGCGGGACCTTCTCTTCTCCATAGGATACCGCCACACGATTGCGATGGGAGACGATTTTCATCAGATGAGCGAGAGAGGCCTCGGTTTGCGTATGGCTAGTCTCTTTCAAATGGTCAATCATTTGCGCGCGCGACATGTTTTCGAGTCCCGGTGGTTTCTCTTGGCAAAATGGTACCACATCATATGGAATGGGTAGCTCGCTGTCCAATTTACAGTAGTGGATATAGGCACCATAAATCGCGTCTTCTGAAAATCGCTGAATCATCGTGTCGGCCACGGGAATCGGTCGTTTTTGCCCAGACGACAAGTATGCCGGCGTTCCCAGCTTAGAAAACTCCGAATACAATTGGCCGTATTCACGCACAAAATCGATATTTTTCGTAATGACCGGATTGCGTCCGGCAAAATAATCGAGAACAATCGACTTCTTGAATGACTCGTCGCAGCAGGCGTTTTCCAAGAAGACCACAGTCCCCGCTTTCAACATCGCGTCGCGGCCCTCTACGGCAACAGTGGCATTGATTTCTTCATTCACCGCGTACGAATGCTCGATGATTTTCTTGTACATGGTTCCCAATAAATCATGCTGAGTCTTGTGTCCTCTCTTAACAGTCGCCTCCAACTCGGTTTTGTAGCCGGCCGCGAGTCCAGTGAGTTTCTTTGATACATCCACGCGATTGAGCGGCGGTTGGAAGAACACCCATTTGGAGATGCTGAGCTCTTTGGGCACGTCGTCGAGGTCCGGGGTCAGCTTCAAGTAGTCGCGCTTGATATCGTAGATGGCGACAATCTCACGCTCCTCTATCAACTTGCTTTTAATAATATCGGTCACCATGGTGGTGTAGTCCGCGGCGGTTTGGTCCGATTTATACACGCTTTTCCACGGTTCGGCCGTCTTGCTCTTCATATTGTTCAAGATACAGCCGAGATAGGTGAGACCCGATGTGTCGCCGTCAACATTGAGTGGGAATCCGGTCAAACTGTATTTGCATCCGGGGAATGATTTGCGCGGCTTGTACGAGGGCACGTGGGCTTGGATAAGCATGAATGTTACGGCGGCAGTGTATATCACAATATTCTTGTTCAAATACTTGTCGTAGGGGATTTGCTTTTTGCCGTCTTTCACGTCGATTTTGCTCATTTTGGCCTCATAGACGTCGCGGGACATCGTTTTTCGGATGAGAAACGTATTAACCATGTTCATGATGTCCGCCTCTAAATCATCGTATCGAATATCCATGTTGTCGCAGATGGCACTTGAAACCGAATATATGAAGGCATTTGTGTCGTTTTCGAACACGCGGGACTTTGCGACTTTTCCGTCTTGCTTGCCAATGAGTTCGCGCACCATTTCGTATTCGTCGGGGTCCAATACCGCGTTGGTTTCAATGCGGAATCCGGCGTCGTCGAACCCATCTTCGGCGGAATAATCGAGCTGCTTGATTACATACCCACTATGCATGTCGACAATGGCCTCTCCGTCGTCACTGAGTCGGCCAAACTTGCCGCACAGCCACTGGCAGATGGTGTCGTAGTTGCCGCCCGTTGTGAATGTTTTTGCGAGAATATAAATAAAAGTCGGCATCAGCTTCACATTGGTTTCCGTACAATAATACCAGTACTGGCTTTCATGGGCGACGTCGTTTTCCACGGCTTCGCGACAATAGAGGTCCTTGAACTTCTGAATATCGTATTGTTTTTTCACAAAGTCGCTTTGTTTCAATATGAGCGAAAACAGCTCGGCATAGGGTGACACGACCACTTCATTGACGACCGCCGTTGTGCCGATGCGATAGGCCATGCGCGTGAATTGTTCGCGTTTGTCGGCGCGGATTCGTTGTAGCCGTTTCAACTCGGTCAATCCATTTTCGAGCTGGACTCGCACCTTTTGCTGGTAATCGGCCAAGGACATCTTGATTGTTGCTTCGTATTCGCCGCCGATGGACTTGCGCGCGATGGCTTTCATTCGTTTGGCGGATGCGGATTCCGAATCGCACGAGGCGGCGAGCGAATCATAGAAACACTTGTTCTCCACGTTACAGAACATCTCGTCGCTTAATTCCTGGTCGGACAATTTGGCGTCTTTTATCCAGTGGTTGTTTTTGCGCACATAATAGTGGATGCGTTTTCGCATATCGGCCTCGGCCAAAATGCTTTTGCTCTCCTCTTCGCCGAGGGAGTCGATATCCACGTCGGCGCTGGGTTGCGGGTATTCTACCAGCACCGCGTAATTACCGTGCTGGATTTGTTTGCGCTTGGCAATAATGGTTTCGGCCATTTCTTTGGCCAAATCGGGGCGCGCGCCGTGCTTGGCAATGAGAACCACGCGGAAATATTCGAGGAAGTCTTCGGGGGTCTTCGCCTTCTGTTCGCCCTTATACTTCTCGAGCAATTTGTAGGGGGTATTGTCGTATTCGCGGTCGAAATAGATTTCCTCTTTGCCATTATCCTTGGACAAGGCCGCCGTCGACGTGTATTTTTTCGCGATTACACGAGTAACGCACGATTTCGAGTTGGTGATGGCGCTGTCGGTTTTTTCCTCGATTAAGGCCAGCTCGGGGGTATAGAGCGACGCCATTATGTAGGCGATAAGACTTGTATACGCCCGGCCTCCATCTGCCGCGACAACCTTGGTGAGAATGTCCGCGTTATCGTCCAGCTTGTAATATTTGACAATGCGGTCCAAAATCATATCATTCGGGACATCGGTCAGCAATGCGGATTTGCCCATCTTTTCGGATTTGATAGTGGCCAACTGCGCATACTCGCGACGCTTGTCCTCGTGGCGAATGTTGTAGTCCTTCATTTTTTTGATAATATGGGTGCGGATTTCTTGGTATGGACCGCCCTGTTTCTCTTTGGCGCGTTCGCCATAGAGGCGACCAGAATAAGTGATGTTGTCCTTGTATATCAAAAACGGCTCAAGTGACGCAATAATATCGTGGAAATTGTATCGATTGGTCTCGGATTTCAACATGCGGATGATGGCGACCGAACGCGGGATGGCTAACCGTAAAAACTCATGGTAAGAGAGGCCGGATTTTCCGTAATCGATGATGTGTGTCATAAAGGGGTTTTTCGCGATACTTTCATAATCGATTTCGGCGGTTGTGGATGTCATATTGATGCGAGTCGGCTGGGTCTTCTTGTTGAGAATACGGAAATAATACATCCAGTTTTGGCTGAGATTGGCACGAGTTAATATGTCGGTGCCGGGTAGCTTGGTGCGCGATAATTCAATTGCTGGTTGCGGCAATAATACGACGGATGTCGCATTGATTACGTCGGGCTCAGTGATTTGCTCGCGCACATACACCGTTTTGCCGTTGCGCATCAGCTGTTTGCTGATTTTGGTTGTACCCATGTTGTATCGCTGAATAACAAATCGCTGTTTTGCCAATTTGGCGCCGGATTTGTATTTCTTGTATACGGCGGCGGAGTAATCATCAAGAGAGGTGATGATTGCCTCTATGTTATCGCCCACTTCGGCCGATGGCCCGCCTACCGTATCACTATTTTTTGAACCAATATACGGCTTGAAAATCTCGTCGATACGCTTATAGAATGTCGCATACCGGTTGTCGGAATCATTGGCTTCGACCGCATTCTTGTAAATGGTTAAATCGTCGGCCAGTGATTGAGACTCTATCAAATTGTTTTCCGGAATGTTGTAGACCTTCAGTTCTTGGTTTGAAACCGGCAGAATCCAGCGAACACCGTGGTTGGCTTTTAGTTGTTCCGCGAGAGGCTTGTATGCGGCATTGAAGTTTTTGCTGCCTTGGACATTGCCATATTCATCGAAAATAGAGTACTCAGCACGTAGTTCGCGAAACCTACTAATGACGCGTTTTACTCTCTCCATTACGGAGGGTGTGCGCAAGTGCGACGGAATCGTCGACAGTAGTTCGTCGAGGAGATTGTTCGTCTGTATTTCAATACCGTATCGTTGCTCGGCGCGACCCACCTCTTCTTCAATTTCGACTTTCACGGTTTTGCCGAACACGATGGCGTCGGCTTGGACATAGATGTCCTTGATTACGTCGAACATATTGCGGTCGACGGTGGCATTGGGTGGCATATTAATAACTACGTCGCCGGTGGGGGTTGTATCGAGCGTGGCGAATGCTGTTCCTTCTGCGCCTTCGGCGTCTTCTTGGTTCTCCGCTTCCATAGCGCTGATTTTGCTTAAACTTTCCTGGACACTGGGAATATCAATTACGCTGATTTTGGTGATTGGAATAGTTTTGGGAATACCTTGGTAAGCAAAATCTATATACATCGGGGTTTTCACGTCATTCTTAGGCAAAACCTTGATTCGGTCCTCGATGAGTTCCACGATTTGACCCATTATGGTTAAATCCAATTCGGCGGCGAATTCGATGTTTATCCAGAGACCGGGTAATAGACCGTGTTGCCGGGCGTAGCCCGGTTCATCGCTTCGCGAAAGCAGGTGAATCGACAATATGTGTTCGTCCATAACACGACCATCATCGTATAAATCGAGGGAAAACTTGTCGGCGGTTTCAATATCGATAATATCGATAATGTCGTCGTCGATGTAATCTACCAGAAAGATTTTCAGATGATACATCGGTTTGGTCGGCGACATTATTTTTATGAAATCGCCTAATTCTAATAATATTTCGGTAGAGGCCATTTCCTCGTTTATATTATAGCAAACTATATTGTTTGTATTTGTACGATTTGCAAGCTTCGAAGAAGCGACCGACTAAGCTTCGAAGAAGCGACTTATCCAAGCTTCGAAGAAGCGACCGACTAAGCTTCGAAGAAGCGACCAAGGTCCAAGCTTCGAAGAAGCGACCATTGAATATTCAAAAGAGCATAAAGGTTTTTTGTAAAATAGTATAATAATGTCAATCAACCAATATTTCGACACTGACCCCAAAATATCGGGCATCCACAAGAAAACCATCAAATACAAAAACGGGGAATATCAATTGTACACGATGGACGATAATCTCAGCGAATACCCCGAGTTCGGCGCATATCGAAGCGCCATTGTATCCAACGGTAAATTGGTTTGTCTGGCGCCGACTAAATCTTTGTCGCGCGGTAGTTTTCAACCCTATGTAAACACGACGTTGTCTGGAAACGATGGTAATTCCTATTTAACTCAGATTGTAGAGGGAACCATGATTAACTTGTTCTGGGATGAAGCCAACAACTCGTGGGAAATTGCGTCCCGGCGCAATATCGGTTGTAATTGCTGGTATTTCAAGCGCACCGATGGAGGGAAACCTATGACGTTTCGCGAAATGTTCTTCGAGGCACTCGGTATCACATCGTTGGAGAATCTCGAGGACAATGTCGGACTGGAGTTTTTCAACAAGAGCTGTTGCTATTCCTTTGTCCTACAACATCCAGAAAACCATTTGGTTATGAAAATCAATAAACCCGCCGCATACCTTACTTACATCTATCGCATTACCCATGAAGACGGAAAGTCATTTTTCAGACATCTTAGGACAGACCGACGATTCGGCATTGGTCGTATTATGTATCCCGAAGACGAAGAGTCGCTAAGCGCCGCGTCAGCGGCGGGACCGGTGAATCTGTCGAGCTTTGTGGGCACGATGATGATAAATGAAGAGACGGGTGCTCGATGGACCTTGTACAACGATGTGTATTTGGAATACAAGGCACTGCGCGGGAACAATCCTAGCTTGTATTACCAGTACTTGACTTTGCGCAAAATCCATAAAGTTGCGGATTTTTTGACCCATTTCCCGCAATACGCGGATGAGTTTCAGCGATTTACCGAGCATTTTGGCAAATACAAGGCGCGAATCCATCAATTGTATATGGATGTTCATGTGTTGAAGACGCGGAAGCTGTCGGAAGTTCCATCGGGACGTGACAAGTATTTTGTCGAGAAACTACACTATGAAGTGTATTTGCCTGGGTTGAAAGCGGAGGGGAAGGGATTCCGTGTAACCAGGAATCGAGTGGAGGAGTTCTTAGATAGCGAGAATATCGTGGTACCTTTTGGAACAAACACATAAGTCTTCGCATTACACCGACTGAAAATAAAAATAAGACAAATCTTATTTTCTTTTCATAGTGTGTAATCCAATAATAATACAATCCGCATAGGATTGTATTATCAAAAATTATTCACTACCATAAGCAATAGCTAATTTGGATAGATTCTGTATATATGTCGTAACATGTGTCTTGTTGGCAGGAGTACTACATGCTTCTTTTACTGGGTCTCGTATGCTGTCAATGATTTCTAGCACCTTGTCTGGATTACTTAATTTCACAATATCCGACGAATAGTCTTTCTCGAAGAAAAAGTTGACATCGCCCGCAAAAATCTGTTCCTTGTATTTCAAATATACAAACTTGTGCCAACATTTGATTAGAATTGGCTTGTTCAAATCTGCCAGGGTTTGAAACGACCGTCGTGCGGTCTTTAACCCAGTGCTATCGGGCAAAATACGTATAACATCATCCAATAATTCGAAAAAAAGTTCATTAAATGTTCTTATGATGAGAGGGCGTTCGGCCATTTATAATAATCGCTAAATAATATTTATATTGTTTTTACTCAGTATTTCGTATATCATTGTTGATAGAATGGATTCTTCATGGGTCGAATCATATTGTTTGTAGAAATGGATTCTTCATGAGTCGAATCATAGTGTTTGTAAAAATGGATTCTTCATGAGTCGAATCATAGTGTTTGTAAAAATGGATTCTTCATGAGTCGAATTATAGTGTTTGTAAAAATGGATTCTTCATGAGTCGAATCATAGTGTTTGTAAAAATGGATTCTTTGTCTGTGGTCCTATCCCTAATTGTGAATCTTGGGCCTTGCGCATTTCCTCCATCTGATTCGTCATCGTATTATCGCCGTCTTTAATTTTGTTGTTGCCTTTCTCCGGAGGCGGGGTTTGAATCGTCTGGCGTCCACTATACGACGCCGCCAAAGAAATACCGATCGACCCTGTATCCAATAATGAACTGCCATTTCCACTTAGGCTAAACCCGCTGGGTTCGCCATTAAAATTGGTCGCCAGCATCTTGTCATTCACAATATTGGGTTCATAATGTTTGATTATTTCGTCGCCATATACCACTTTATAATTTGCGGTTAACATTAGGAGTGCGGGGACACTGTGGATGTTGGGTGGCATCAGGACTCGGTCGCCATTTTCCATAATAATATACATTTGGTTTGTGTTGGGGTCGTTGCCTCTCTTGTCGATACAAATAAATGCGATTTCTTTGGTCAAGTTTGCGCGAACCAAGAATTGGAGCACTTTTTGGCTGTGAGGACAAAAGTTGCTGTAATAAAATATGTTTTGTTTTGAGGCAGACATAGAGGCTGACTTAAATATAATACACGAATGGATAAAAAACCGTATTTTGGAACGACACTAAGTCCCGCTCCGCCAACGAAATTGGCTTATGCGTGCTTTACAGTCGCCTATCCACCACTTTCGCGGTGGATAGGCTTAACCCGCTTCGCGAGTATCCGTCGCCCACATAAGCCCACGTAGTGGGCGGAGATGGCTTACAGTCGCATATTCTGCCCGCTCCGCCAACTTCGTTGGCTTATGCGTGCTTTACCAAACAAAATCCACCACCACCGGATAATGGTCCGAGTTATACGTCCCACAAAACTCCGTATAAGGATGCGCAAACAACACCTGCGTCACATGTTCCACCAGCCCCGGTGTCATCAACACATGGTCTATCATCGACATTTCATTCGGCGTCGCAACACAATCATCATTCGGGTCCCACCAACTTGTATATCTCTGGGATTGCTGAACCAGAGAGGCCGCCGATACCAGCGAATAGGACCCCGCCCAATCCCCCTTCACACCTTTCAGTATATCGAGAACCGCAGTAATCGGTTTGTCATCATTGGCATCCGCAACTTCCGCGTCAAAATCGTTGAAATCCCCCAGCAAAATGAGTTCCGCTGCCGGGTCCGACGACAACAGCGAGTGTATCAGGTCTTGTAATATAGCCGCTTGTGCCTCTCTTGAAGTACATCTCGATGTGTCTGTCGGAAATGCGAGCAAATGCGCGCCAACCATATAGATGGTTTTACCATTAATATTGTACATGGTATAATAGTGTTTTGAAACACCGGTGCTTCCGGTTGAACTGCTCGCGCATTTCGACCCGGGAATTGGGTACTGGCGGGTTTCTGTTGTGCGTTTCAGGTCGGCGGACGGTGCGAGTTTCGTGAGCATACCCACGTTTTGACCCGTTTCGGAGTCGGTGCCGAAAAGGAGATACGGTTGATATGCGCCACCCAAGAGGCTGTTCAGTTGTCCGAGCTCATAACAGCCCTCTACTTCGCACAAATTGATGATGTCGGGTTTATAATCGTCGATGACATTTGCTAAATAATTGAGATGGGTGGTCGCGTCGGAAAGCGTTTTCCATGTACATCCGGAGCCAGGGCAATCATTGTAGGTTTTCAGAAAGAGCCACTCGACGTTATATTGCATGATGCGGGTTTTGGATACGGAGTTTGTTTTTGTTGCGTTTATATAGGGGCACTGTGTGTCGTTTGTGTTTGCCACGACAACCGCGGATAATGCTGCGAGCCATACAATAAAATAATAAAGCATTATATTGTATTTTAAGATTTCTATGGACCAGGTTTTATACCTCCCTATTTCCTCACTATATCCATCAACATCTGCTTGAGGTTGTTTTCCAAGACCTTCTTCTCTGGTTCGGTCATCGGTGCGGTTCTTGAATTGCTTCCAACCATGCGTACTTCGTTCGCCAAGATATTGCGCTGAATCTCGGACAACCTGGATACCAATTCGTTTATGATGATATTGCCAAAGTCGAGGTCGGCTGTTCCCGATATATTGGGCGGTATAAGTGTATCGCGCGGCAATACAAACTCCGGCGCAAATGATTTTGTAGTTGCGTATTTTTCCGCTAAAACATCCAGGGTCTCGCGCATCAACCCCGAGTGTCGCAATAAAAACTCCTGGTATTTTTGCGGCAATCGGGTCCAAACTGCCTTGTACCCGGCATCATTCCATACAACGGTTGAGCCGGTTTGTTCATATGGAAGAGCGGGTTTGAACTCGGGCGATATTTGGACATACTCTGGTGTCGATTTTTCTTCCATAAGCGCTGCTTCTTCTTCCACACGCGCTTCTCCTCTATCTTTGCGTTTGCTACCATATCGGAAATGAACCACTTCCGGTTCAACATAGCTTTGTAAATCATAGGTCTTCTGCCGAAGAACCTGGTGCCCATCGCGGTCCTCTATCATTTCCATAATGGGGTATTTGAGCCGCCGCAACGTCTTCGCGTCAATGTCGATTTCCGCCAAAATGCGCCCAATATCCTTCATCAGCCGCTTATTCTCACTATTTTGCCGATATTCATCCAGGATTCGGTGTACATCCGCCAGCCTCTCATAAATGCGTTCTGTAATGGTTCGAATCGTCTGGTTGGTTTCCGGATTGTTCATCTGGTTTTCGAAGAAATGCTTGTACTCGGACAACTGCTTGGTGAGAACTGGATTGTTCAGATTTCCGGACAGCTTGGTGAACTTATCGACGGACTCATTCTCGGAAACATAATTGAACAGTGTATCCAGCTTGAGTCGAATAATATTGTGCTTAATATTTTCAATATATTGCTCAAAGTAGGCGATGGTTTCGCTCGGCTCCATGTCGTCGCCCAATTTGATTTCAATATGAAGCTCGCATGGATTCGACTTAACGGCACATCGCGCCGTCAGCACTTTGTCCATACTTCGGTCAAAATGGGTCCCGCCGTTCCTATCACAGCTCACGCATTTTGGCACATATTGCCGGGCCTTTTTAATGCGTTCTTGTTTCGGCATCTTCTCTGCGCCTTTAATTTTGCGAATGGCGGCTTTAATCGACTCTTCGTAATCCGCTTTCAGCTGGTAGTATTTGTCGAATGCTTCGTCCGGGTCGGGATATGCGATGGTCTCTGACGCTTTTACCCCCTTTTTGGGACCACCACCCCGGCGAATGCGTGCGCCGTCATCCGTAATAATATTACACTCATTGTTTGCGCAATTAATTGTGATGGTCTTGGTTCCGCGGCAACTCATTTTCTTACAGGATTTGGCGCTATCTAAATCAATGCTATTGATGTCGGGATTATAATCAAAGTTTGCCTCTATCAATTTGGGGGGTAAATCGCGGACCTGTCGCAGCCGATTTTTTGCCAGGTTGAGATGGGTAAGATTTAGAAGAGGTTCCAGATTCTCATCTCCAATGTTGTTGGATTCGGCATCCAATATTACTAAATTGGGCAATTCATGTATCGGTAGTGAGTTGAGCTGATTTTCGCGAACTACGAGGCGTTTTAGACCGTCGGGTAGTCCATTCAAATTGGTGATGCCGCCCTTGGAGAACCAGAGCTCACTAATACCGCGGCCCTTTAAATTGGATGTGTCGATGTCGCCGGATAAGGGTTTATTTATATAACAGCGGCTACCAACAATGGCCTTTCCACCATCAGATACCATTTTATTGAACAAGTCTTGAGATGACATATATTTATTGGGGCGACGATTTATTCGCTGAATGATTTATCAACTGAATGATTTATCCACCGAATGATTTATCAAGACGTGATGATACATAATAGTCCGTATCTACAAATGGCATCTTAGTCATTCCGGAATATTTTGACCGCTGACGGTCATCTTGGTGCTGATGGATTTTCGACATAATAATCGCCTGGTCTTTCATCATTTTTTCGTGGGCCTCTTGCGGCGTCGGTTTCGTTTTATATCGATAGTATAACACGCCTCCAAATACTAGGAAAAACAATACAACTATACCAAGATTAAAGAAGAACGAATATGTATTCATTTTGTAATTATGAGCCTGTTTTAGAGATTCGCTGATGGCATATTTTACATTGGATTCTACTAAACTGGGGACGGCGGAATCGGCCATATATCATTTGAAACATTTTTAGAAAATGGTTTCAACGAATATTCGCCGGTATAAGTGCCAAATACAATATATTATCATAGTATAAATGATATTTTCAACTTTGTCCTATGTTTTCCTAGCAACAATTGTTTTTGTATCATCCGCCATATATGGTTCGTATTGTTATATTGGATTTGATGCTAAACCGCTATTTGAAGAAATGGTATCTAAATGGAAGAAATCAAAAGCGGAGAATGTTGAATCTGATACGGAAACCACCTATTTTGGTGGAATAATGTCGAGTCTTATTAATTTAGTATTTATTTTTTTGGGGGTGCTCACTTCAGTGACATTATTGAAAATTGTTTCGAGCAAAAGTGTGCCAAAAATAAATGATATCGTTGATATTCTCGTCGCATGTTTAATATCAGTATTCCTTGCCGTTGGTCTAACCATGGCGGCGGTGCGAATGTTGCCAATATTAGGCCGCGCTTTTGAAAATACTGTCGGCTATATGGGAATTAGCAGTTTTGGTGGACTCGACGCAGTATCTGACATGGTGTTTACCAATCCGACGGATAGTAAAATAAAATATGGTGTTTTGGCTACCAAAATGTTTGATAGCAAGTTTTTCGGGTTTTTAGAAAAAATGAAAACGGCGGAAACCTCTCCTATCAGGGGTATATCTTTAAAGAAGGAAATGCTGGACTTTAGTGGTGATTTAAAAATGGAGGCGGAAGACACAAACCCCATTTATCAATTATTCAAACTGGTTGCCATGAAACATACCATATCAGAGGCGACGTGGATTTCATTAGCAACTGGAGTTGCGATTTTTTCGGGTTTTGTTATGATTCAGTATTCGGGAATCAGAAAAAAACTATAAATCTGTAACGGTTGATTTAACAAAAGTTTACATTGGTTACAGTGTCCCATTTGATTTTGTTATCATTTGCCCACTTGCGCTTGTTGCATGTGCCCTCTTTGCCAGAGCCCCAACCAGCATCTTTTGAATCGAACGAGTTGGCAGTATGATTTCCAGAGGACGCCTCTTGTTTTCCGGGTACTACTCCTGGCGCATCAGTTGTACCAATCTTTACATATCCAGTTGTTAACACATTGGCGTCTTTTCCATAATTGAAATTAGTGGAAACCGGTTGTTCGCAATATAATCCGTCTTGACTTATAGACCAATAGTCGGGGCAGGTTGTTGTTATACCTGGAAAATCAATTTGGTCCTTTTGATGTGACAACATCCATCCCATAAATCCAAGTGCAATAATAAGAACAATGATTGCAATGGATAATACAATTAAATAAAAGTTATCGATTTCAAACATTATACATTTAGTACATAAAATAACGCCTTGTAAATTGCTAAAATAATTATTTTACACCATTGCGCATTGAATATACGACACCAATATGCCGAGCTTCCTTCGGGAGTGGTCGGCATTTGAATTGTAAAAAGGTGTAATAAAAATGTCTGACTGTATTCTAAAGAGAGGTGCTAATGATATCTGATGAAATGAAAACCGCATATAATACAAAAATACTGGATTTAGCAAGATACAATGGTCGCGTAAACTTGGTGTCTCAACCCGACCCCGCTATTCAATTTCAAATGGCTGAAAAGGTGGCCGTTAAAAACAAGGCAATTGAGTATCGCGGGGCATTAACCGGCGAATGGGAGGACAATGTTTTGGCACAGGTATTTTTCTCCGCCGAGAATATGCAGATTATTCAGAATGGGATAAGAGCGGGGGTTTATGAGATGTCGAAGCAGCAATTCACTGTTATGCCGCAAAAACCGGATACGCTCAAAATTGTTATGCGGAGTATTTATTTGCAGTACGCTCAGCATTATCCAACTGGTATTACCGCCCAGGTAGAACGACTAAATACCCTTGTGTTGAACTATGCTGTTCCGAATGTATACAATGAATCGGTTGGCTACTTGAAATATTGCGAGGATATTAGTACGTTGGCAGTGCCGTTTGCATTGCCGAAACAGGTGGACCGAGACTTTAGAGAGATTGAGTCGGGGCGTGAGCTTTTTATCAATAACCATTAAAGGGAACTCGTCAAAGGGAACTCGTCAAAGGGAACTCGTCGTTCCCTTTAAATCCCATACTTTAATTGTGACCTTCTTAAAGGAGGGGTTAAAGGGGAACGTAGTTCCCCTTATTTTTTATCTACTTTCTAATAGATAAAAAACAGAACTAAAACTCCTACATATTATTGTTCCATTAAAGGGAACTCGTCGTTCCCTTTTAATCCCATACTTTAATTGTGACCCTCTTAAAGGAGGGGTTAAAGGGGAACCTTGGTTCCCCTTGGAGTCTAAGAGCGTAAGCGAAGCGGAACACCGTAGGTTCCTTTTCTTATTCGTCGTCCTCTTCGGTTTTCAGTAATCGACACATCATCTCCGCCTCAATATTTTGTTCTTGGCGCTCAAACAACTTCAAGATAATCGCATCATCGCGGAATCGCGCAGTATATTCTTGCTGGATGTTGTTTCTTCCAACGCGACCCAGCGCCTGTATCGTCTTCTGCTGCGACATATTCGTCAAATCCTTACCAATCACTTCATGACAAAACTGGTAATTCGTGCCATAAATGTAATCGGACGACGCAACAATCATCAGCAACTGCTTATTGTTCGCCAGTTTCTTCATCATCTCCGTATATGCCTCGTTCTCATGGTTCTCGAATGTCCCGATTCCCAGAAGCAACAGCACTTTGAGCCGGTCATCAATGAGCAATTCCATCACTTGCTTCGCGGTCTCCTGGTCAATCACCGGCACAAACGCGGTCTCCACGACATTGGGCGACCATACCTGCTGGTGATACATCGTGTTGGGGACATATACGGAATCGAGCACCACCGGTTTTATCGCGGACTTCAAATCCTCGATTTGTTCATTTAGGCGTTTTACCTCGGGCATTCTGAACTCCGGGCAATCCAGCACGTTTTTCGCCATCTTCTTCTCCTTCTTGATTTCGTCGCCGAGTATGTCTTCCAATGTTGATTCGAGCAGCGCGACTTGCTCATTGATGCGCGAATTGTGCTGGATTTTGCTCAATATTGCCTCGAATACCTTGGGCGGAATGTTCGATTGCTGAATGTAAAAGCTGCCGATGGTCTTGATGTTCTCGGTCAAATATATGGTCGGACCATCCGTCAGCGTGTGTGCGTCGGCGGTGGTAAACAGGATACCGCCCGATGCTTGTGAAATCGCCTTCGCTTTCTCGACGAAAGATGGCTCTGACGAAACAGACGATGTGCGCGCGAGTGCCTTACCTGCGAAAACTGTTCCGGAACCATGACTGGTGCTCTTCTTGATGGGGGGCGGTCGGTCGAACTTGCGTCGAATGGTCGTGGTCATGTAAGTATAAATGGCCGGCCAAGCATCCGGGTCCATGTTCTCGATGACTTCCAGATAATACAGCTTCAAATTGTTCATCTTGATATTCGCGATATTTCCGTCGAAGTACTTGGCGATACTGATGGCTTCCGGAATACATCCCTTGTCTTCCAGATGACATATGAATCGGACGACTTCGCCCAAGTCGAAATAGCGCAAGAGTGTCATGTTCTCCTTACAATATCCGACGCACTCGAGAACTGGGCGAAACTCCGGATACAACGTGTGTGGGCAGACGCAGAACCCGTTTTTGTTCAACAGCGAAATCGACTTGTTACAGTCGTAGCTCTCAATCGTAGTAACCGTGGTCGTATCGAACTTCGCGCGGAAGTCGTTGATTACTGGAAATATTTGGCCGTGCTTGGGGAGCGTGGCCGACGACAGCACCATATTGGGGATTTTGTTTTCCGACCAATTGCGGTGGGTGATTTCGTGAAGGGGGTGGTCGGGATAATCCATGCCGATGGTGGGCTCGTCCCAATAAGTGATGATGTTTTTGGGGTCATTGAACGACATCATGTAATACATCGCCGTCAAGTAGGACTGCGTGTCGCAAATCATGATTTCCACTTTGCGACCGTCGCTGTTGTCGACTTTGCCCACGCCGCCGGAGCGTGAGTTGAGCTTATACGTCGAAGCCGCCAAGAAGTGGAGTCGTATATCGCTCGCCGTGTCGCAGCCGAATGCGAATGCGACGCATTTATTCACGGAAATCGCGGATTTTGCGAGTGCCATTCCAACGTGGCGCGCAGCGCACACGAAAATTATGCGGTAATCCGCGGACAGGCCAATTGGCGACAGGGTTTTGCCTGTTCCGGTGGGGGCAATATAGAGGACCAGGTTCGTTTTGTATTTGTAGTGTTCGTAATTGTGGGCGAACGTTTGCCCGAAAAGCGAGAATAGGCGTTTTTGGTGGTCGTACAAGGTGATGTCGCCATATTTATAGATGTTGGGGTTGTTTTCGATGAAGTCGCAGGCGTTGTGAATTATGTTGGCGAGCCCCGTTTTGCTCGAAATGAATGCGACCGATTTGTCGATAAAGTCCATGATGAATGTGTTTTTGTGCGAAATGTTGATATTGCGGAGCTGGACCAGGGTGTAAAGATAGTAGGCGTAGTTGTTTTTGCCTGCGGCGAAATGGCGGAACATCTCCTTCATAAATCCGATATAGGTGTATTCTATCATTTTGTTGCGATTGAGGTCGATGTTGGTGTTCATGTTTTCCAGGCGGATTTGGTCGGCGGATTTGATGCGCTTGATGTTGATTTCTTCAACGCGGAATGCGGTGAGTGTGGCTGGCGCGTCGGGGATTTTGCGGATGATGGCCAGGATTTCATCGATTTCGGCTTTGAAGAATCGTGTATAGAGGTAGTTTTCGATGGTGGGTGTTTTTTCGAGTTTGGCGAATCCGAACAGGGATTGGTTTTTGTTGAAGCGGATATCGGGGTCGACGTATCCGTCGCGGATGAGTTGGAGAATCTCGCGCTCGTCGTCGGTGACGGGGGTTTCGATGGATTCCCATTCGGATTTGGTTAGTTTCTTCTGTTTGATAGTGTCCATTTTAAAGAGAATTATTGGGTTATATTTGTTTGTGCTTTTGTGTTTAAGTGATTCATGGAAATCAATTTTCCAACCCCCTTCGGGGGTTGGAAACCACCGTATTCAATTTGCAATTAAAAATGTACCATTTTCAATCACAATCTGAATACGCAATTTTTCGAATATAAAACCTGCGGTTTTATATTCGAAAAACAACTTGTCTCGGAAACTTGGGTTTCCTCGGCAAGCAATTTTCCATAGTGCCCCCTTTGGAGGGCACTACCGAAAAACACCTTATGCGCTTGATCCGTACCGGTTCAATCGCATAAGCAATTTTCCAACCCCCTTCGGTTTTGGGTCGCCAATATATTATTCCAAACTCGTATAGAGGCTTTTCCACTATCTACCATAATATGTTTGATTTAGAACAACAAGAACCTGTTAAAACACCACCCCACATGATTATATATCGCAACTATTTTATCATAATTATGTTCGCATGTGTATCTATTTTGGCCTTTGTTTTTTGTTACGACATGTATCGCGCTTATTACTTGACACTCGGCAAATAACCCAATTTTTATTTATTTTCCGAAAGGATATAAGATTTTCGCTGGTTCTCGTACATATGGAACACACCCCAGCCAAATACAATCGCATCGGAGCAGCTGACCAATTGCTCGGAAACGCCTTTTTCCAGAAATACAATGTGAAATTCTACGGCAGCGACTACGAAACCTACGACATCATCAACGATTATTTGGAGGACAACCAAAGCGACCATGCGTTTTTCATCATAGATTTAGGCGAGATTACCAAGGCCTACAACAAATGGACAATGCTTCTCCCGCGCGTGAAACCCCATTATGCCGTGAAATGCAATCCCAATCCAGTGATATTAGAGGCACTGGCGACCCTCGGATGTAACTTCGATTGCGCATCGGAGAATGAAATCAAGACGATTATTGAGATTACCGCGGACCCCAGCCGAATCATTTTTGCCAACCCTTGTAAAATGTCGTCGCAAATCCGGTATGCGCGTGCCAACGACGTGGACTTGATGACCTTTGATTGCGAAGAGGAGCTGTACAAAATCAAGTTGTATCATCCTTATGCGAAGCTGATTTTGCGGTTGGCGGTCGATGACAGCAAGAGCCTGTGTAAGTTCAACAAGAAGTTTGGATGCCGGGTGGAGCAGGTGGATGAGGTGTTGCGCATCGCCAAGACGCTGAAACTCGATATTGTGGGGTTCAGTTTTCATGTGGGGAGTGGGTGTTCATCGGCGGAGAACTTCTATGAGGCTATTCGCGATTGCCGGAGCGCGACTGATATTGCGTCGGAAATTGGGTTCCACATCAATACAATTGATATTGGAGGTGGATTTCCGGGTGTGGACCGCACCATACGATTTGAGGATATTGCCAGGCGAGTGAATGATGGAATCGATGATTTTTTTAATGATATGCCGGATGTCCAGTTCATTTCGGAACCGGGGCGATATTTTGCCCAGAGGTCGCATATATTGGTGTTGAACGTCATTGGAAAGAAGATACTTTATGAGTCAGCCAAGCCTTTGGCTTCACCCTTTGATAAGCCTTTGGCTTCACCCTTTGATAAGTCGGCAAATGCCTTAGATAAGTCGGCCGTGGCCTTGGATAAGTCGGCCGTGGCCTTGGCCACACCCTTAGATAAACGCATCATCTATTATTTGAACGACGGCGTCTACGGCTCATTTAATTGTATTTACTTTGACCACAATGTGCCCACAATTTTGCCCTTCAATGAGAGGGATGGGGGTCAATACAAAAGCACAATTTTCGGACCCACTTGCGACAGTATCGACCTCATTTGCGAAAACGCCATGTTACCCGAACTGGCCATTGGTGAATGGGTTTATGTCGAGGACTTTGGCGCATATACCGCCGCGTCCAGTTCCGCATTCAATGGTTTCAAGACCAATTTGTTCAAATATATTTTTACTTCATAATATATAATGCCAAGACCTAAAAGTAGTGATCCAGATGTTCTACCACCTATAAACACATCAAGTGGCAAATCTGCTTCTGGGGGGCCTCCTATACCGCCTATAAACACCTCAAGTAGCAAATCTGCTTCTGGGGGGCCTCCTATACCACCTATAAACACATCAAGCGGCAAATCTGCTTCTGGGATGCCTCCTATACCACCTATAAACACATCAAGTGGCAAATCGGGGGTGTCTCCACTTATTTTATCTAGTAGAAGGAAAATACGAGAAAAACCAAATACCAATGCTACTGCTACTGCTAGAAACCGTCCTAGTAAAAAACAGTTAATACATAGTCTTTATTCAATACCGCCTGAATTGAGGAGACATATTTCATCGTATGTCCCAGAAATACCATATAAACAAGTATCAGTAGACTACACTGGAACTAGCGATATGAGATTTAACTACATACCGATTTACGCAAGAGATTTAGCTTTCAAACTAATGAATAACCAATATAGTTATGAAGAAATCATCAATACATTATACAGGTGGTATGTTTATGCCGACCAAGACTGGAATAAGTTTATAAAGGATTACCCGAAAAATAGCGACTGTGCTAATATATTTAGTGAAGAAGAAAGGCAAACACTTGAGAAATACAGTCCAAAAAAGTGTTATATTATGTTTACAGAACACGACGAATGGCAACATGCTATGTATGTAGCAAAATATAGAAATGATCCTAAGTACATTACATTTTCAAGTGATGATTCTCAAAATGATATATTTAAACCAGAAATAAAAAAAATCATGATTAACGAACAAATTTATATGAACGAAAAAGAACCAATTTTTATAGAAGGAGGAAAACGCAATACAAGTCCAAAATCTCGGAATACAAGTCCAAAATCTCGGAATACAAGTCCCAAGACAACACCAGAAAGGTCCATCGAAAAAACAGATACCAATAATACTAAAAATACCCGCCTTACTAAAAAAGAAAGATTCAAAAAAAATATAAACAAAATACCGCTCGAATTAATTAGTCATATTTCATCATATGTTCCAAATATAACGTATAAACACGTAGGTAAAAAAACTGAAACTCGAGAATACAAAGATAAGTATTACAGATTTAATTTGATACCTCCATATGCGATTAATTTAGCTTTAAAACTAAGTGATATACTAGGTTACGATACACCCCACGTCAATACAAAATTGATTTATGACAAAATCGCCAATACATTATACAGGTGGTATGTTTATGCCGACCAAGATTGGGATAAGTTTATAAAGGATTACCCAAAAGAAGGCGAATGCGTTAATATATTGTACATCGACAATAAGGAAGAAATTATGAAAGAATATCCAAATAAGTGTTACCATATTTTTACCGAAGACCATGAATGGACACAAGCGATTGCTTTTGCTAGCTTAGCAGACCGCACTGCCAGGTATATTGATAAATCTATTTTAAACGATATAGAAGAAATCATGGTTAACGAACCATTATATATTCACGACAAACGACTCAATAAGAAAGGAGGACAGCGCAATACTAGGAAGAATCGGGGTGGATAAGGATTACCACAACCCAAACGTGTCTCAAAAATAATATGTATCAAATATATATATATTATTATGCAGTTTCTTCCATCGATGGATTTTTTACCAGGCCTCTGTACTCCGGCCAAGTTTTTTCTTGCATTCCAATCAATTTCGGTGATTGCCAAGACTGTTTTTCCCAGTAAAGAGAGGCCTCTCTTGGCGCGTTTAAAAATGTTATTTTTAGCAATTCTTTTGATTGTTGGATATACCGCCTTTGTTAACTCGTTATGCGACTCAGCCGACAATCATTTGGCGTGGGTTTTGGTATTGATACCCGGTATTCTTTTAATGCGTATTTGGAGGAAATAATGCGCATATTATTCGTGTAATATAGCGTTTGTGTAATGGGTCCATCGTTTATTATATATTTTACAATATATAATAATGGAAACACGGCGAAAATGGAGCGACAAATACAAGAAAAGCATAAACTGTCGAGCGCCCAAGGGATTTTCTCAACGGCAATATTGTAAATATGGCAGGACCCAGAAAAAGAAGCCGAGGAGACCTAAGAATCGTGGGTCACGTAGAAACCCAATTACTCGTTGAAGTCCATGCTGAGTAAGCAGTTTCCGACGGGTGTCTTATCGTCATCGTCGTCGTCGTCATCTTTTTCTACTGTCGTTGCCTTTGTATTAGACTTCACTTTCGGCTCATATACCAGCTCCCACCCGGTTGGCATCATTGTCCCTCCATTTGTTGGCGGCACATATGCCGACGACGGCACTTTGTATATCCGGTAATTCTCCTTCCTATAAAAAGTCTTGCGTTTCGCCCATTGTTTCTGGAATGGGTCATGGCTATCGACAATATCGACCACCACCGGCATCTCGTGGTCAGAGCGCAGGATTCGCCCCACTGACTGCTCGATGTCGGTCTTTGGCGTCACCATAATAAGCGTACAAAGCGTCTTGATATCGAGCGCCTCAGCCGCCATCGCATAGGTCGCAATGACCACTTGTTTGCCCTCGGTCTCTTTCAGCGCGGACTCCTTCATCCCGCCGATGTAATAACCCACTGTGGCAATACTACGCGCCTCAATTGCGTCGTGGATATATTTCAGCACATTCTTGTTGTGTGCGATGACCATGATTTGTTGCTCGCTGTTTTCCACAAACATGTCTTGGATGACGCGAATGATGAACTCCGTGCGCGGTGTATATTCGCATAACTTGGATATCATCGTGCTATATGCGGGGTTGCCGCGGAAATCATATTCGACACGTGAAAACGTGGGGTCGGAGTTGCCGCCCTGGTAATAGAGCGCACGCACCTGGACATGGCGCTGTTTCTTCTCGGCAATCTTGTAGACAATATCGCCGAGGAACATCTTGAATACGAAAGTGGTGCCGTCTTTGCGGTCCATCGTGGCAGAGAGGCCCAGTGTATATTGGGGCACGATTTTGAATAGCGCACATGAGAAGACTTCCGAGCCGATGTGATGGACCTCGTCAATCAGAATCAGTCCGAACGAGGCGAAAACCGCGTCTTCGTAGTCTTTCATCGACAGACTTTGGAGCATGCCGATGACCACGTCTTTACCATCTACATCGATGGTCTGACCCTGGATGCGACCGATGCGCGCCGTGGGCAAATATTGCTGGATACGCTCGACCCATTGATTGAGCAAGAACTCTTTGTGGACAATGATGAGCGTCTTTTTCTTCATCGTGGATACGATATTTAGCGAAACCGTGGTTTTGCCGTATCCGCAGGGGAGATTTACCAGGCCGCCGCTACACGCGACTGGGTCGGCGACGGCTTTCACATAGGCGGCGACCACTTCCTGTTGATAATCGCGCAGCGTGCCGACAAAGGGGACGTCGATGTCGTCGCCGGGCGGGATTTTGATGGCCTTGGGAGGGCCAAAATGGGTGATGCCGAAACATCGGGGCACATAGAGTTTTTGCGTGGATTCGCGATAGGCGGGAAACGAAGTTGTTGCGCCAAGTGTGATGCCGGGAGTGACTGGTTTTACGGTGAGGGCGTCTTTCACGAACTGGATTTGGGCTTCATTGAGGTCGGATTTGTAAATGGTGTAGCCCTTGGGGCCGAGATATG
>JACCDO010589362.1_pt1 | contig 23227 bp, 23 predicted proteins | sample 7446101 | NCBI WGS metagenome assembly JACCDO01 (sample SAMN15323440, study PRJNA562643) | freshwater metagenome | isolation source: river surface water | place: USA:Blue River Watershed | collected 2017-08-16
ACGCTGTCGCCAAGCGCTGCCACCATCGCAATGCGTTGGTCGAGGTATTGCGCGTTGTCTCGATACTCCAGCGCGAGATCGGTCCAGAACGGCTGCAGCGCTTGCTCTTGCGCTGGGCGCTGACGCTCGGCGCGGGCGCGCGCGAGCGCGGGAAGGTCATGGAGCGAGACCTGGCCAGGGAGCACGGATGCGGCAATCGCGCACGCAGCAGCCTGCAGGAACCGGACATTGCGCATCCCCGGAGTCTAGCGATGAGCGTGACCTGCTGCCGCCTGAGCCTCCAGCGATTTCGGCAGTAAGCAACGTTGCGACGAAGCACGCGGGCTAAGGGGCCTCAAGGCGTCTTTTGCTTCGCGCCGATCCACGGGGTCATGTGGACCTACGTGTTGCGTCATCATGCAGAGCTGAAGCGCATCTACGCGCTGTCGCAGCCCGCCGCGAAGTGATCGCCGCCTGAGTCGACGGGGGTGCGCCGAGCGCGGAGCCTGAATAGGCTCTCTTGCGTGCGTGACTTCGAAGTAGTGGTGATCGGTGGCGGCCATGCAGGCGTCGAGGCCGCGTGCGCGGCCGCGCGCATGGGCCGCGATGTTGCGATGGTGGTTCTCGACGCGGCTGCGATTGGTCGCATGTCGTGCAATCCAGCCATCGGCGGGCTCGCAAAAGGCCAGTTGGTGCGCGAAGTCGATGCGCTCGGCGGCGAGATGGGCCTGTGCACCGATCGCACGGGCATCCATTTTCGCATGCTCAACACGCGCAAGGGGCCGGCGGTGCGTTCGCCGCGGGCGCAGTGCGATCGCCACGCCTACAACCGCGTCATGGCTGCGCGCGTCTGCGCGTATCCAGGAATCCAAGTCGTCGCGGGCGAAGCAGTCGAGTTGCTGTGCGAGGGCATTGGTCAGGACCGCAAGGCGGTTGGCGTCGCGCTCGCCGATGGGCGCACGTTGCGCGCAGGCGCCGTGATCCTCACGACGGGCACGTTCTTGGGCGGCAAGTTGTTCGCTGGCGAATGGGAGGCGCCCGGCGGTCGCTACGACGAGCGCGCCGCGTCGCAGTTGTCGCGTTCGCTTTCGTCGCTCGGGCTGCGACTCGGCCGACTCAAGACCGGAACGCCGCCGCGCCTCGACAAGTCGTCGATCGACTTCGGTAAGTGCGAAGAGCAGCGCGGCGACGATCCGCCGCAGCCGTTCTCGTTTCGCACCAAGTCGATCGAGATGCCGCAGGTGTCGTGCTGGATCACGCGCACGACGCAGGCGACGCACGATCGGATCCGCGCGCATGCGCACCGATCGCCGATGGTGCAGGGGCGCATCCAAGGCCAAGGGCCGCGCTACTGCCCGAGCGTCGAAGACAAGGTCGTGCGCTTCCCTGAGCAGGAGGGCCATCAGATCTTCCTCGAGCCAGAAGGCGTGGATAGCAACGACGTCTATCCGAACGGCATCTCGACGAGCCTGCCGCAAGAAGTGCAGCAGGAGTTCGTGCGCACGATTCCAGGCCTCGAGGACGCGGTGCTCCTGCGCCCTGGCTATGCGGTGGAGTACGACTTCCTCTGCACGGACCAACTGCGCGGCGACCTGCAAGTCGCTGGCGTCTCGGGGTTGTTCGCCGCAGGCCAGATCAACGGCACGAGCGGCTACGAAGAGGCCGCTGGCCAGGGACTCATGGCGGGCATCAACGCAGCTCGTTACGTCCGCGGCGAAGGCTCATTCGTGCTCGATCGCGCCACTGCATACCTCGGCGTGATGGTCGATGACCTGTGTCGCGTGAACCCAACGGAGCCGTACCGGATGTTCACGAGTCGCGCAGAGTTTCGGCTTCTGCTGCGCAGCGACAATGCGGATCGCAGGCTCGCGCCGCTTGCGGAGCAACTTGGATTGTTGCCGACGGAGTTCGCGGACATCGTGCGTCGCAAAGAGGCTCGCATTCGCGCGGCGCGCACGATTCTCGACACGCATCGCCGCGAGGGGCGGACGTTGACCGAGTGGTTGCGCAGGCCTGAGGTGTTCGCCGAAGAACTGTTGGCGGGCGAGCCGCTGCTCCAGCCGCTTTCGCTCGATGCCGCAGACCTTGCGGAACTCGAAGCCGAGGTGAAGTACGAGGGCTACATCTCGCGCCAGCAGATGGAGGTCGATCGACTGCGCCGCATGGAAGGAAAGCCGATCCCTGCCGATTTCGACTACGCGGCGGTGACGGGATTGTGCAACGAGGCGAGGACGCGACTGCTTGCGCGTCGACCGCTGTCGCTCGGCGAGGCTTCGCGCATTCCAGGCGTGCGTCCCGCAGATGTGCAGTTGCTGCTGGTGCTGCTGACGCGGCGCGATCGCGGCGGCGAGGCCGCGTCGGTCACATCTGCAGCACGGCCTTGACCAGTTCTTCGGTCGCGGCGGTTGCGAGTTCGGGCCGCTTCTCGCGGATCTTCGTGAGCTTCTCCCGGGCTTCCTTCTCGGAGTAGCCAAGGGTCTGCAGCGCGAGCGCTGCGTCTTCGTCCTGAGCCTTGGGCAACGGCTGAGACTTGGATCCCATCGGCGCGATGTCGAGCTTGCGGATGCTGTCGCGCAGTTCGAGGCAAAGTCGTTCTGCCGTCTTCTGGCCGACGCCCTTCACCTTCTTGAGTGCGGCAGCGTCGCTCGTGGCGATCGCCTCGACCGCCTCTTCCGCCGAGTAGTGACTCAGGATCGATAGCGCGATGCTCGGACCGACGCCGCTGATGCTGAGGAGCTTGCGCGCGAGTTCGCGCTCGCTGCGCGTCGCGAAGCCGAGCAAGGACGGCATGCCGTCGACGACATGCAGAATCGTGTAGAGCGTCGAGCGAGCGCCAACGGTCAGCTGGCTTGCAGTCGTCAGCGAGACCTTGAGCTCGTAACCCACGTCGCGCACGGAGAGCACCGCGCGCGAGCCGAGTTTTTCGACGACGTCGCCGACCAGGTGGTCGTACATGCCGTCCGTTCAGGCTGCGCGGCTCAGCCGCGCAGCGAAAGGCCGAGTTCGTCGAGCTTCGTCTTGATCTCGTTGAGCGAGGTCTGGCCGAAGTTCGGGCACGCGAGCAGTTCCGCCTCGGTCTTGCTCGACAGATCGCCAATCGTGCGGATCTTCAGCAAGTCGACGATGCGGCGGCTGCGGACGGACAGGTCCAACTCGGTGATCGGGCGGCGCGAAGGATCCGGGCTCTGCGGATCCGGAACCTCTTCGACATCGTCCGGAATCTCGACGGCTTCGCCGAGATCCTTGCTCAGCAGTTCGTCCGACGTCATGCCGAGGTGGAGTCCCTTGTTCTTGAGGATCTCCTTGATCTCCGCGAGCGACGTCTCGCCGAAGTTCTTGTAGCTCAGCAGCTCCGCCTCGGTCTTCTTCACGAGGTCGCCAAGCGTGCGAATGTTCATCTTCGCGAGGCAGTTGCGCGAGCGCACCGACAACTCGAAGTCGTTGATCGGGGTGCGCAGGAGCTTGTTGCGCTTGTCGTCGCGGCGCTCCTGGTCCTCGTCGTAGTACATGTTGAGCGCAGCGGCTGCATCGCGGCGATAGAGGCGCGCGCGCTCGTCGTCAGGGTTGGCCTGCAGCGCCAAGTCGAAGCACTGCATCGCACGGCGGTAGTTGCCGATGTCCTCGTAGAGCACGCCGAGGTTGATCACGCAGGCCGAGTTGACCGGCGGCATCATCAGCGAGCGCTCGTAGAGTTCGCGCGCTTCCTCGTCCTCACCGCGCAGGTCGACGTTGACCGCGAGGCGGAACAGCGCCTGCTTGTGGTTGGGGGCGAGCCCGAGAACTTGGTCGTAGCAGGCGATTGCGCCTTCGCTGTCGTGTTGCAGTTCGCGAACGCGGCCTTCGAAGAAGGTGCGATCATTCGGGTCGAGCTTCGCCTTGTAGCGCTCGAGTTCCTTGTGCAGGCGATCCGCATCGAGCGTCGACTCGACCGCGAGCAGCCAGGTGAACGCTTGGCGCGCGTCGGTTGCCTTCTGCGTCAGGATCGCATCGGCTTCGGCGATCTTGCCGAGGGCGATGTAGCTGCGCGCGATGCAGTCCGCGACTGCGGGGTTCTGCTTCTGCGTCAGCAAGCCGTCCAGTGCTTCGCGATGGCGGCCGAGCGCCCAGAGCACGATGCTGCGGGGGAGGCCTTGCGCCATCGGGCTCGTGAGCCAATCGCGAAGGTGCTCGACCGAGTTGATCGAGCGGAATGCCTTGCTGCGGAACGTCTCCAGGACGGCGTGGGTGATCTCGCCGCGGAGCAGTGCGTTGGGATCCAGCGACTCAGTCGGGTCGTTCGTCGCGAGCATTTCGGTCATCGGGGCGTTCCTGAAACAGACAAGCAGCGGCCGGGGTGCCTCAGTGGCCTCCGCGGTCGCTGACGAGAAAATGGGCCGGAGAGCCTAGGCATTGCCCCCATGGTGGGTCAAGCGCGACCTGGGGCCCGCGCTGTCGGCTAGCGCGCGATGGATCGGTAGACGCTGAGCAGATCCTCTGCCATGGCGCCGAAGCCCCGTGCGCGCGTTCGCGTGCGTTGGGCCATTGCTCGGCCCAGATGTCGGTCGTCAGCCAACTCGCGAATGACCGCGGCCCACGCCGCTGCGTTCCCCGGCGGCAAGACTCGACCCTCGACCCGGTCCTCGACCGCATCCTGAAGCCCGCCGATGCGGCTCACCAGGATCGGCCTTGCTGCCGCGAGTGCTTCCCGAACCGTCAGGCCAAACGCCTCTTGCCACAACGCGGGTGCGCACACGATGTCGAGGCCTCCGAGGATCTCGGGCAGGCGGCCTGTCGTGTAGGGACCGTGATAGTGAACGCGTGCCTTGGGCGTGAGCCGCTGGAAGCAGCGCGTGAGGTAGGTGTCGTCGCCGTGGTAGGAGACCGCGTTGCCGTAGATATGCAGTTCTACCGAGCCTTCGGGTTGCTGGAGCACCGCATCGAGCAGCACGTGCAGGCCTTTGCTCGGCATCACCGTTCCGAGGTAGCCAAGGCGCAGGGGGCCAGGGCCAAAGGACGGCAGCGGCAACGACTCGAGGGCATCCGTGTCGACGCCGTTCTCCACGACGGTGATGGAGGCGGGATCGATGCCGAGGGCCGCGAACGGTGGGATCGCGCGCGCAGAGGGAATGACGAGTCGGTCGGCTTTGGCCAGGACATTGCGCGCAAGGTCGTGGATGGCGCGCGCTTGGTCTTGGGCTCCTTGCTGGTTCACCCAGAACGGAAACGTCTGGCTCAAGCACTCGCCGCAGCGTTGTGGCTCGACCCGCTCACAGGACTCTTCGCGGCGGTTCCACATTTGGCCGCGCGGGCACATGAGCCAGTAGTCGTGCAACGTGAGCACGACGGGGATCCGCGCCTCGCGCAGCGCATCGAGCGAGTCCACGGACATGCCCGTGAGGTGGTGGACGTGCGCGACATCGAAGCCGCGTCCAGATTCACTTTGGCCGCGCAAGAACTGACGCAGCGTGTCTGCCATTGGCGCGCAGCGATACATCGACGCGAGTCCATCGATGCCCTCCCAACGGAACGCAGTGCGCGTCACCTCGGGGTTGCCGCCGCGTTCGCTGCGGAACTCGCCTTGCTTCAGCGATGCGTCGGAAGTGCGCGCGTAGACGTGCACTGCTTCGCCTTTCTGTGCGAGCGCGTGGGATAACCCGTCCACGTGCTGTTCCACACCGCCGACACTCTCGGGCGGGAATCCATGCGTGATCTGCAGGATGCGCATTGGCGCACGATGGCGGGCAGTGGGCGATCAGCGCAAGCGCGAGTTGGTGCGGACCGCATGCGTCGCTGCACTTTGGCTGAGTAAAGAGACCTATGTGATTCGGTGGAAAGTTTTCGACCGTTGCATTGCGCCGCGGCAAGGAGTCGCTATGGTCCGCCGCACGCGTTGTTCGCCGGTCAGCGAATAGGCGCGGGGTTTCTCACGTAGGCGGTTTGGCGTTCTGCTGGTCATGCCCGGCAGTTCGCGGAGGGCATTCTCCTTGGATCGGATTCGCATCCGGGGGGGCCGCGGTCTCAGCGGCTCCGTTCGTGTTTCCGGCAGCAAGAATGGCGCATTGCCGATTCTCGCGGCCGTTCTCTTGATCGACGGTCCCGTCGTGCTGCGCAATGTGCCGCGGTTGACGGACGTCCTCAACTTGCTCCGCATTCTGGAGCGTCTTGGCGTGACCTACACGTGGCTCGATGAGAGCACGTTGGAGATCGAAGCCAAGGACAAGACGGTCTACACCGCGCCGTATGACCTCGTGCGCACGATGCGCGCGAGCTTCGTCGTGTTGGGCCCGTTGTGGGCTCGCCGCGGCGTCGCGCAAGTGAGCTTCCCCGGTGGTTGCGTGTTCGGTCACCGCCCGGTGGACCTTCACCTCAAGGGCTTGGCGAGCCTCGGCGGCCAAGTCGAGATGACGAATGGCTACGTGAGCATCACGGGCGCCCCGCGCGGCGGCGTGGTGTTCCTCGGTGGCAACATGGGTTCGACCGTTCTCGGCACTGCGAACGTGCTGATGGCGGCGACGCTGGCGAAGGGCACGACGTGGCTCGAGTCGGCCGCGATGGAGCCCGAGATCGAGGACCTCTGCCACTTCCTCAATGCGTGCGGCGCGCGCATCAAGGGCATCGGCGGACACCTGCTCGAGATCGAAGGCGTCGAGGCCTTGCACGGCTGCGAGTGGTCGATGATCCCGGATCGCATCGAAGCGGGCACGTTCCTGTGCGGCGCGATCCTGACCAACAGCGACGTGAAGATCGAGGGCGCGCAGCCGATGCATCTGCTCGCGGTCATCGATCGCATGCGCGCTGCGGGCGCAGACATCGAGATCGGCAAGGACTTCATCCGCAACCGTCCCACGTCGCTGGGTCGCCTCAAGGCGGTCGACGTGACGACGATGCCGTATCCCGGCTTCCCGACGGATCTGCAGGCGCAGTTCATGGCGCTGATGGCCACCGCCGAAGGCGTGTCGGTCATCACCGAGAAGATCTATCCCGAGCGCTTCATTCACGCTGCAGAGCTCCAACGCCTCGGCGCGCGTATTCGTCGCGAAGGCCCGAGCGCGATCATCGAAGGCACCACGGATCTCCGCGGCGCTCCGGTGATGGCAAGCGATCTGCGCGCATCCGCGAGCCTCGTGCTCGCTGGCTTGGTGGCGAACGGGCACACCGACGTCCGCCGCGTCTACCACATCGACCGCGGCTACGAGCGCATCGAGCACAAGTTGCAGTGCATCGGCGCGGACATCGAGCGCATCAGCGAAGGCTGATCGCGTAGCTGCGCGAGCGCGGCTTGCGTGGACCGCAGACGGCGCGACTTCGGAGCACGAAGTCGCGCAACGAAAGGCGCGTGGGTCAGTTGGCCTTCGCGCCTTCTTCGTCCATGAACTCGGTCTTGCACGTCATGCGCCACGTCCAGCCTTCGCGCACGTGCGCATCGCGCGTTTGCGTGCGCAGCTCGTCGGCGAAGAAGGTGCCGTCGTGGATCGCGCGCGGCGTTGGGAAGATGCACACGCTCGCTTGGCTCGCAACCAACTGTCCTTCGGCATCGAGCACGTCGAGCGAGACCACCGATCGCATCACGGGGCGACCCGTGTTGTTCTCGTAGTGGAAACGGCAGCGGACGTAGGTGTTGCCGGGGTAACCGTCGAGCGAGAGCTGTCGGATCGTCACCTTCCCGTTGCCGCCGAAGTCGAGCGCCGTGGGCGTCTCATACTGCGCTCCGAACCGCTTCTGCGCGGCCTTCAGATCTTCCATCGACGCGACGAGCGATGCGTAGGCCGTTTCTTCGCGCGGTTCGACATCGTTGGTCGCGCATGCGGCGAGCAGGAGCACGAGTGGGAGTAGCGGCGATCGGTTCATGATGGGGCCGAGGGTTGGGGCGGGGATGTGGAAGGTAGCAAGGAGCCGCCCGCCGCGGCGTCGGACGATGGTTGGTTCCTTGGATTCCCACGTTGTGGCGCTTGGCGCGCGCTTGACCCCGCGTCTCCTGCGGCCGATCCTGCTCGGCCCATGTTCGACTCGCTCGCCAACGCACTCGGGAACGCCTACCGCGCCATCGTCGGAAACAAGGTGTTGACCGAGCAGAACGTGGAGGACGGCATTCGCGCCGTCCGGCAGGCGTTGCTCGAAGCGGACGTCAACTTCCAGGTCGCCAAGCAGTTCATCGCCGACGTCAAGCAGCGGGCGCTCGGTCAGGATGTCATCAAGGCGGTCGACCCGGGGCAGCAGTTCGTCAAGGTCTTCCACGACGCATTGACGGAACTTCTGGGCGGCGAGCGCGTGGGCTTGCCGGTCGCAGATGCGCCTCCGCTCGTGCTGATGATGTGTGGCTTGCAGGGCAGCGGCAAGACGACCACGTGCGGCAAGCTGGCGCTATGGCTGCGCAAGAACAAGAAGAAGAACCCACTGCTCGTCGCCGCAGACTTGCAGCGACCGGCCGCAGTCGAGCAGTTGCAGGCATTGGGTAAGCAACTTGGGATCGCGGTCTACGCGGAGCCGACCACGGCGCGACCGCCCGAGGTTTGCCGGCGCGGCGTTGAGCACGCGAAGAAGCACGGGCACGACGTTGTCATTCTGGATACCGCGGGCCGCCTGCACGTCGACGAGCCGTTGATGGTGGAGCTCAAAGAGGTGCACGACAAGTGCAAGCCTCACGGCGTCCTGCTGGTTTGCGATGCGATGCTCGGCCAAGACGCCGTGAACTCGGCCAAGGCGTTCCATGATCGCCTTCCGCTGCACGGTCTGCTGCTGACGAAGGTCGACGGCGATGCGCGCGGCGGCGCTGCGCTGTCGATCGTCAAGGTCACTGGTCGGCCGATCCTGTTCGCGGGCGTTGGCGAGAAGCCGGAAGACCTCGAAGAGTTCGATCCGCCGCGCATGGCGGGCCGCATTCTCGGCATGGGCGACGTCGTCGGACTCGTCGAGAAAGCGCAGCAGGTCATCGACGAGAAGGAGGCCGAGAAGCAGGCGCAGAAGCTGCAGAAGGGCCAGTTCACCTTCGAGGACTTCCTTCAGCAGCTCGCGATGATTCGCAAGCTCGGTCCGATGAAGAAGGTGCTCGGCATGCTGCCCGGCGTCGGCTCGATGCTGAAGGACGTCGACTTCGACGATGCGCACTTCCAGCGCATCGAGGCCGTCATCCTCTCGATGACTCCGCGCGAGCGCCGCAATCCGGATCTGCTCGATCTGCCTCGTCGGCGCCGCATCGCCGCAGGTTCAGGCAACCCGCTTGAGGCGGTGCATGCACTGATCAAGCAGTTCAAGACCATGCAGGACCTAATGAAGAAGCTCGGCAAGGGCGGCGGGCTCGGCGGCATGGGTGGCATGGGCGGCGGCGGCCTTCCGGGTCTTGGCGGCATGCCTGGCCTCGGTGGTATGGGTGGCATGGGCGGTGGCCAGCGCGGATTCCCGGGCAGGGGATTCCCCGGTGGTTTCCCCGGCCGGCGTCGCTGAGAAGCGTTGATCGCTGCCCGGCCCGCCGCGCGTGCGCTGCAGCGCATGTAGGCGATGGCCAAAAAGGGCTGGCAAAGAGGGATCGGATCTGCTTTGCTCCTCCGCCCTTTCGACGGAGTCCGTCCCGCAATTCGCTGGTCTGGACTCCACGGGTCGGACTTTCCGCCCCGGTTCGCGCATCGTCTGCACGGAGATACTCTGCCTTGGTCGTCAAGCTTCGCATGAAACGGTTCGGCCGCCTGAACCTCCCGACCTACCGCGTGGTTGCCGCGGATTCGCGCTCGCCGCGCGACGGCCGCATCATCGAGGCGTTGGGCTACTACCTGCCGCTCATGCCTCGCGAGCAGGAGCAATTGAAGCTCAACGCGGAACGCATCAGCTACTGGCTGTCGGTCGGCGCGCAGCCGTCGGAGACGGTGACGAGCATGCTGAAGCGCACGGGCATCGCGCTGCCGACGCGCAAGAAGCGCGAGCGCAAGAAGAGCAAGGCCAAGGCCAAGCCCTGGACCCCGCCCAAGAAGAAGACGCCGCGGCCGAAGAAGGCCAAGCCGGCGGCTGAGAGCAAGACCAAGGGCAAGTAAGCCTGCCGATCGGCGGGTTTTGGTGGCGGCGCCCAACGAATGTGCGTCGCCACTGCTCATTGTGGCGTTTGCCTGATCGTCAAGACCACTGGAGGCACCGGTGACCACCAAGAAGAAGAGCCGCGGTGCAAGCGACTCGCCCGCGCCCGTCGCGGTCCCGGATCCACGCGAGGCACTCCCGCAAAACGCGGCGAGTTGGAAGTCCACGCTCGCGCAACTGGAAGTTGTCCTGAAGGACATTCCTGCGCCAGCGGAGCCGAAGCCAAACGAACTCGTCGAAGCGATGCTGCACATCCACTTCGCCGATGGGTTGCAGTGTGGTTTTGGCCAAGAAGCGCGACGTCGTATTGCGGAGCACTTCGTGGATCGCAACGAGTTCCGCGTCACCGAGGCCTATGAGGTTGAGGACCTGCTGAGGGACCTCGAGATCCCCAATCTGTTCGAGCGCTGCAGCTGGGTTCGCGAGGCCGTCTCGCAGACCTACAACGACCAGAACGGCGTCAACCTCGACTTCTTGCGCAACCTCGGCGTCGGCGACCGCGCCAACTTCTTCGGGCGTTCCCCCGCGTTGCGCCCGCAGATCGCCGCGTTCCTCAACAACGTGCTGACGATGGAGGAGCTGTGCTTCTCGGACAAGAGCACGTCGCGCGTCCAACTGAAGCTCGGCATGGATCCGAAGGACGATGAGGCCAACCGATTCGTCGCGCACCTTCGCACGTTGATGCAGCCTTACGGGCATCTGCCGTTGTGCGTTGGCAAGGACCTGCCCTCGGGCAAGCCCAACCTCACGCACGTGCTGTCGCCGGCTTGCATCCTGACGCGCCTGCTGCCGGGCGCGAAGAAGCGCGCCTAGTTGCTGCCGTAGCGCAACGCAGGCGCCAATCCGCGCCGCTTGCGCTCCGTGGCTTGCGGGTCGATTCTGCATCGAGCATGGGATCCGTCCGTCCTCTACAGCCACGATTGGCGTTGGCGTCGACGTCGCCGCGACGCAGCGCGTTGCTTCTCGAAGCAGGGATCCCGTTTGTGCTCGCCGAGCCGGGACCCGAGCCGGAATCGAGCGGAACGCCGCGGGAACTCGCGGCGAATCGCGCGCGCAGCAAGGCCCGATTCGCGTCGCGACCCATGGGCTGTGCCGCTCCGTTGCTGGGAGTGGACACCGTCGTCGACTTGGATGGGCGAGAGTTGCCGAAGCCAACGGGCCGCGCCGAAGCCGAGTCGATGCTGCGTTCGCTCGCCGGGCGTCGCCACTTCGTGCACACGGCGCATTGCTTGTTCGATCCCAGCGCGGATCGAATGTGCGAGAACGTGGTCTCCGCGATCGTCGAATGCGGCGATGTGGTGGAGGCCGAACTGCGCGCTTACCTCGATAGTGGCGATTGGCGCGGCAAGGCCGGCGCGTATGGCATCCAAGATGGATCGCAGCGGTTCCTGCGTCTCGTCGACGGCCCGTTCGACGCCGTGATGGGCATGCACGTCGAGAGCGTTTTGCAACTGCTGCGCGAGGTCGCAAGCAGATGATCCGCGGCACCGTGCTGGCTCGGATCGGCGGCGTCGGGCTCGTGGCAGTCGCAGCGATCGTTGCGCCCGAGCTCTGGCTGCGCAAAGGCGAGCGTAGTGCCGGTGAGGCTGCCGCCCGGCAACTGGAGCGCGAGCAGGCTGCCAGCCTCGCGCTGGGCTCGGCTCGGCCACTCTTGGCTGCGGGAATCACCGCGCGCACGGTGGTCCTGAGCGATCGACCTGGCGTCGTGCCAGAGGCTGCGGCGGAGTGGCAGTTGTTGCGCGATGGCTCGTGGGCCGTCCGTCGGCCCGTTCCGCTTCCCTCGGCGCCAGGAGTTGCGGAACTGCCAGCGTTTGCGGTGGCCCTGCCAACCTCCAAACTCGCGTCGCTCGATGCGACCGCGCGCGCCGCGCTGCTGGACTTCTTGTCGGTTGCGTGGCGGGATCGACCCGTTTCGCTGGATCGACTTCGGCTTCAGGGCGTCGATGGGGAGGACTTGGATCGGTCGGCGTTGCTCGGCTGGCTGCGTTGAGCCTGCCGTTCTGCATTCGGGAGGCACAAGCCCGTTGACGATAGGCCGCAGCTTCCTACGATCCTCGCCCCTCGCTCGCACCAAGACGCGAGCAGCGCGCCATGAAAGAGAACATCCACCCGAAGTATCAGGACTGCCAGGTCACTTGCGCCTGCGGCCACAAGTTCACCACCCGCTCGGTCAAGACGGAGATCCGCACGGATATCTGCTCCGAGTGCCACCCGTACTTCACGGGCGCGCAGAAGTTCGTCGACACGGCAGGCCGCGTCGACAAGTTCTTGAAGCGCTACGGCAAGGCCGGCACGAAGGCCTGAGCCTTCTGATTCGCATCTTCCGAGCCGCACGACGCGGCTCGGCGATCCCTGAGCTGCGTTCGCGGCCCAGGGGACCGGGTTCTGCAGATCGCGGTTCTCGGTGGCCAAAGCCGCTGGCAGCGGCTTTCGGTGAACGCCACGGCAGGTTCCGCCGTTCCCGCACTCCGGCATGACGCAACTGCGACCGCGCATTCAGGCCCGTCTCGATGGGATGGTTGCGCGCCAGCGCGAGTTGATGTCCCAGGCCGCGGATCCTGAGGTCGCAAAGCGCCCGGACCGCCTCGCGTCCATCCAGAAGGAACTCGGCGCACTGCAACGGATCGTCGCGGACTACGAGACGTTCCGCAGCACGTGTGGCCAACTCGAAGAGCATCGCGCGTTGCTAGCCGACGGCGCAGACCCCGAATTGGCCGAACTCGCGCGCGCGGAGTTGCCCGAATTGGAGGCCAGCGCCGCCCGCATGTCGGATGCACTCATCGACATGCTGCTCGCCGATCAAGGCGATGACCGGCGCGACTGCATCGTCGAGATTCGCGCGGGCACCGGCGGCGAAGAGGCTGCGTTGTTCGCTCGCGACCTGACCACGCTCTACCAGCGCTACGCGAGTCGGATGGGGTGGACGATCGAGCTGATGCACAGCTCCGAGGCGGAGCAGGGCGGCTTCAAGGAAGTCATCTTCGCCGTGCGCGGACAGGGCGTGTTCCACTACTTGCAGTTCGAGTCTGGCGGCCATCGCGTGCAGCGCGTGCCTGAGACCGAGGCCAAAGGGCGCGTGCACACGTCGGCGGCGACCGTCGCTGTGCTGCCCGAAGTCGAGGACGTCGAGATCGAGATCGACGAGAAGGACCTCAAGGTCGACACCTACCGCAGCAGCGGCGCAGGCGGCCAGCACGTCAACAAGACCGAATCCGCGGTGCGCATCACGCACTTGCCCAGCGGAGTCGTCGTCGCCTGCCAAGAAGAACGCAGCCAGCACAAGAACCGCGCTCGCGCGATGAAGCTGCTGCGCGCGCGCCTGTACGAGGCGCAGAAGCGCGCGGCCGAGGCCGCACGCGCCGCGGAGCGCAAGGAGCAGGTTGGCACTGGCGACCGCAGTGAGCGCATTCGAACCTACAACTTCCCTCAGGATCGCTTGACCGACCATCGGCTCGGCCGCAACTTCTCGCTGACGCAGATCATGGAAGGTCGGCTCGAACCTGTGGTCGACGCGTTGCTCGCAGATGAGCGCGAACGGCGACTCGAACAGATCTGACCTCCAAAGCCCTCTCGAACCCCAAGACCCCTCTTCCTCCCATGACCGACACCGGCAACGAACTTCCCCTGCAAGAACTCGAACCCCTCGATCCGGCCGCTGGCGTTGCGCCCGAGGCAATCGAGGCCGCCGTCGCTTCGCAGATGCAGTCGATGTCGGCTGGGCCGAGCGCTGGCCTGCCATCGCCTGCGTTCAACCCGCGGTGCACGGACAAGTCGTCGTACAAGTTCTTGATGTGCGGCGTGCTGATGCTGCTCGGCTGCACGATGCCGTTCTCGGCGGATCTCAACCTCGCCGGCTACAAGACGATCAGCGGCGCGTTCTTCACCTTCATCGCGATCGGCATGGTCTGGACGTGGTGGTCGGCGATTCATCACAACCGCGCCACGAGCTCGAGCCTCAAGTGGATCGGTCTGTGCATGTTCCCGCTCCTCACGCAGACGATGAACCTGATCAACTTCGACGCGTCTGCGGCATCGATGCACGCGATTTCGATGAAGTGGGTCGAGGGCCTTCCGGCGCTGGATAGCGGCTACGGCATCGGCACCTTGTTCGCGGACATGGGCACGGGCCTCGGCAAGGACGTCGACACGGCGCCGGCCGCTGCGGCGCGCTGCGAGATGTTCTTCCGCTCGTTCGGCACCGGCCGCTTCTTCGTGTTCCTCGGCGCGCTGCTGACCGAGATCTACTTCATCCTCGGCATCGTCGGCGGAGCGAAGAAGAACAAGGAGCAGAAGGCGGCGCGTCAGGCTCAGGCTGGCAAGCGGCGCTGATCCTCGACAACGAGCCGACGTGAGCCACACCGTGCTGTCCGTTCTCCGAGCCGCCGAAGGGTGGTTTGGCCAGCACGGGGTGGATGCGCCAAAGCGCAGCGCGGAGTTGCTGCTTGGCAAAGTGCTCGGGCTCGATCGCCTGCAACTCTACTTGCAGCACGATCGCCCGTTGTCGGATGAGGAACGCGCTGCGATGCGCACGCTCACGCAGCGTCGCGGCAAGGGCGAGCCAGTAGCGCATCTCCTTGGCTCGTGGAGCTTCCGCGGACTCGAACTCGAAGTTTCGTCCGCGGTGTTGATCCCGAGGCCTGAGACCGAAGAGCTCGTCGACCTCGTGCTCGCCGCGACGCCGTCGGGCGCTCGCGTCGTGGACCTCGGCACTGGCAGCGGCGCGATCTCCATCGCGATCGCCAAAGAACGTCCCGACGTGTCCGTGGTCGCGGTCGACCTCAGCAAGAATGCGATCGAGGTCGCAACTCGCAACGTCGCGCGGCACGGCGTCGCGGATCGCGTGCAACTGCGCCAAGGCTCGTGGTGGGGGCCATGCAGCGCGGACGCGCCGTTTGACGTTCTTGTCAGCAATCCGCCTTACGTCGACCCCGCGCAGCCCCAGTTCTTGGCCGAAGATGTGCGCCAGTTCGAACCGCCGCTGGCGCTGTTCAGTGACAACGGGGACCCCGGTTCGTGCTATCGCGCGATCTGTGCCGAGGTTGGTCAGCGCGTTCTTCCTGGCGGCTTCGTCGCGATGGAGACCGGGGTTGGCGCGAGTGACGCAGCGTTCGCGGAGTTGCAGAAGTGCGAATCGCTCTGCGAAGTCGAACTCCGCAAGGACCTCGCCGGCATCGAGCGCTTCGTCGTCGCGCGGCGCCGGCGCTAAGTCACACCCGCGGCGTGTTGAGATCGCTGGGGCTAAGGCCCCGTTCGCGAATCAGGCGGGCGCGCCGTTCGCGACGTAGGTCTCGATGGCAGCCTTCGTCGCCGGCTCGATGTCGGTGAAGTAGACGGCGATCTCGAAGTTGCCCTTCTCGGTGCGCGATGGATCGCACCGCACGACTGCGCCGTGAATCGTGTGTCGCCGGCTCTGGCCAGGCAACTGCAGGTCGATGCCGAGCTTCGTGAACTCGCTGACTTCCGACGGACTCGTGCAGCACAAGCCGATGGAGGAGAGGTCCTTTAGGCGGGCCGGCTGGGCCCCCTTTCCCGGAGTCAGTTGGATCGGGAAGTCGGCGACTGCGCGCGGTGCGCGACGACGTTCTCTCGCGGGAGTGCTCATGTTGCGGTCGCGAAGGCTAGCCAGCGACCTACCGGCTTGCTAGGGAGGCGGCGAATGCGCAACGCAGGTCTGTGCGCAGCGCCGCATGCACTTGCTGCTTCCTCTGGCACTCCTGCCATGCCGCCAAGCGAACGTGCTCGGACTTTGCCGTCGACGCGGCCTTTCGGTTGCCTAGCATCGCGCACTTCCCGAGCGGCGGAACGCACCCGATCCCGCCTGCTCCTTCCTTCACGAACAACGAGGGTGTCATGGCTAACTACAACAAAGTCATCCTGATGGGCAACCTGACGCGCGATGTCGAAATGCGCACGACTCAGGGCGGAATGCAGATCGCCAAGCTCGGCATGGCGATCAATCGCAAGTGGACGCAGAACGGCGAGCAGAAGGAGTCAACCTGCTTCGTCGATCTCACGGCCTTCGGTCGTACTGCCGAAGTCCTGAGCCAATACGTGGGCAAGGGCAGCCCGCTCTTCGTCGAGGGTCGTCTCGAATACTCCACGTGGGAAGGCCAAGACGGCCAGAAGAAGAACAAGCTCGATGTCGTCATCGAGAACTTCCAGTTCGTCGGCGCCCCGCGTTCTGCGGGCGAGGGCGGCGGTGGTGGTGGTGGTGGCGGGAGCGCTCCTCGCCGCGCAACGGGCGGCGGCGGCGGAGCGCGTCGCGGCGGCGGCGATTCTGAGGCGGGCGGCGGCGGTGGCGGCGGCGACGTCGACTACGGCGACATCCCGTTCTGATCGGAGCCGCAGCAGCGGTCGTTCCTTGCGCGAGGGCGTCGTGTCGCATCTGGCGACGCGGCGCCCTCGCTCGCTTTTTGCAGGTTCTGGCAGGGACGCGAGCGCGTCGGTTCTGTCGAGGTGTGGACCCATGTGTGCGGCTGCGGACCGCGGGGGCCTCAAGTCCTGACTCGGGCATTCCGAAAGGGTGCGTGACCACATCGGTCCTGGTCCGGACAGCCTGCATGGAAACCGTAAACGACGTCAGAGACGCCCTATCCGCTCGATCGCGCACTGCGACGCTCGAGCAGCTGGCCAACGAAGGCCGCAAGAAGGTGCGCCTCATCAAGGCCGAGCACGTCGCTGCGATGATTCATGCGGCGGTGCACTCTGCGATCGAGAGTTCAGGCCTCGTCTCCAAGGACGAAGCGGATCGTCTCGTCGAGCGGAGTCGCAACGAGTTCCGTTCGCTCATGCGCGAACGCGAAGAGGAGCTGACGCGCCTTGCTGAGTTGCAGGATGCGCTGCAGACGAAGGACCAAGCGATCGCAGATCGCGACGGTGAGATCGCGCGGCTGAAGCAGGAGCTGCAAGCAGCTCGCTCTGCATCTCCGAGCGTCTCGACTCCGAGCGCTGCGGTTGCTGGCGCGCCTGCAATGGCAGCGCTGGCCGGAAGCCCGGACTTGTCCGCGGCGATCGAGAAGCTCGCCGGGTCGCTCAACGACCGGCTTGAGAAGCTCGGCAAGAAGATGGGAATCAGCGCAGCCGTCGAAGGCGGAGACGTCAAGTTCGACGGGCTGTTCAAGGACACGGGCAAAGACCTCGAGTCCAACATGGGCAACATCCAGGTCAAGCAGAAGAGCGCTGGCGGCATCGCCGCGAACCTGGAGCGCCTCAAGAAGCTCAAAGGCGGCGGGTGATCCGGCCGCGGGGACGATCAGGGAAGTACACGACCATGACTGACACGAATAATCAGAACCTGACCACGGGTAATCCTTCGGCCGACACGCAAGTTGCGCTCGGCAAGGGCCTCGACGTCGGCACCGCGAATCTCGCGGCAGCCGTCCAAAGCGAAGACGGTGGCATCACGGTGACCGTGGAGCGCAATGCGTTCCTCGACATCCCGAGCGACGTCTACAGCAAGAACATGCTGACGAAGCTGAAGGTGCCCTACGTGGTGCACAACGGCAAGCTCGTCGTCATTGGTGAGTCGGCGTTCGAACTCGCGAACGTGTTCGGCCGCGAGACGCGTCGTCCGATGCAGGACGGCCTCGTGAGCCCGAACGAAGTTGACGCGCTGCCGATGATGAAGCTCATCATCAGCAAGATCCTCGGCGAGCCGCGTACGGCTGGCGAGAACTGCTACTTCTGCGTGCCGGCTCCTTCGCTCGACGTCGACAACAACGTCGTGTACCACCAGGGCCTGTTCGAGAGCATGATCAACAAGATGGGTTACACGGCCCATGCGATCAACGAAGCCCACGCCGTGATCTTCGCCGAACTGGCGGAGAGCGACTTCACGGGCATCGGCCTCTCGTTTGGCGGTGGCATGGCCAACGCGTGCATCGCCTACAAGTCGATTCCGTGCCTGTCGTTCTCGGTGGCGCGCGGTGGCGACTGGATCGACAAGAACGTCGCGCACGTGCTCGGCGTTCCGCGCAGCAAGGCCACGTTCATCAAGGAGCGCGGCATCGATATCCGTGATCCGAAGAGCCGCGAGGAAGAGGCAGTTGCGATCTACTATCGCAGCCTCATCAGCTACGTGCTGACGAACATCAAGGCGCGCTTCGAGTCCGGCAAGAACATGCCGTCGTTCCAGCAGCCGATCGACATCGCCTGCGCGGGCGGCACGTCGCTGGTCGGCGGCTTCATCGAGGTCTTCCGCGACGAGTTCGCGAAGATCGACTTCCCGATCCCCGTCGGCCGCATCTTCCGCAGCGACGAGGCCCTGACGGCCGTCGCGAAGGGCTGCCTCGTCGCGGCCGCGATCGGCGAAGCCTGATCCGTTGCGGCGTCCGCGCCGCATCGACGAAACAGCCGCCGCGAACTGCCTCGTGCAGTCGCGGCGGTTTGCATTTCCGTGCCTGGTCGAGTTCGTGGCGCTGCGAGGTAGAGTGCGGCGGATGGCAACTCGCATCCCAATCGTCGCCCGCGCTTGCAGCAGGATGGGGCTCGTGGCTGCGCTCGCGCTCGGCGTGATGCACGATGCGGTTGCGCAGGATCCCATGCAGCATCCACGCGCGCGGAACCGACTCGCAGACTCCGCATCGCCTTACCTTCGGCAGCACGCGTCGAACCCCGTCGATTGGCATCCATGGGGCAAGGAAGCGCTCGAACGCAGCAAGAAGGAAGGCAAGCCGATCTTCCTGAGCATCGGCTACTCGTCCTGCCACTGGTGCCACGTGATGGAGCGCGAGAGCTTCATGGACGAAGCGACGGCCGCATTGCTCAACGCGAACTTCGTCTGCATCAAAGTGGACCGCGAGGAGCGCCCGGACCTCGACGAGATCTACATGGCTGCGGTGCAGGCGATGACTGGCAACGGCGGTTGGCCGATGTCCGTGTGGCTGACGCCAGACCTCGAGCCCTTCTACGGCGGGACCTACTTTCCGCCGGAAGAACGCAGTGGATTGCCATCGTTTCGTCGCGTGTTGACGCAGTTGGCCAAGGTGTGGCGAGAGAAGCCAGAGGAGTGCCAGAAGGGCGGCAAGCAGCTGACTGCGCATCTGCGCGCAGGCCTGCAGGCGGAAATGGCACCAGGAGAGTTGAAGAGCGGCGCTGCCACGAAGATGGCGGCGCAGTCCGCCACTCGCTTCGACGAGTCTCATGGAGGCTTCGCGTCCGCTCCGCACTTCGCGCCGAAGTTCCCGCATGCGTCGGAACTCGAAGTCTTGCTGCTGCTCGCGCATCGCGGCGACGAGCAAGCAAAGCGCATGGCGAGCATCTCGCTGGATCGCATGGCGAACGGCGGGTTGTTCGACCAGATCGGCTACGGGTTCCATCGCTACAGCACGGACCGCGAGTGGCTGGTGCCGCACTTCGAGAAGATGCTCTACGACAACGCGCTGCTTGCATGCGCGTATCTCGAAGCGAGTCTGCAGCCATGGGGCCAAAAGCACGCAGCCACTGCGCTGCAGACGCTCGAGTATGTGATGCGCGAGATGCAGTCGGATCGCGGCGGCTACTTCTCTAGCCAGGATGCCGACAGCGAAGGCGAAGAGGGGCGCTTCTTCGTGTGGACGTTGCGAGAGATTCGGGAAGCGCTCGGCGACGACTTGGATCTCGCTGCGTCGCGATGGGGCGTGAGCGAGGAGGGCAATTGGGAAGGTCGCAACGTGCTGCACGCAGCTCGCGACCTTGATGCCATCGCGAGCAGTGTCGGCAAGCCGCCAGCCCAAGTGCGTTCAGTCCTCGAGCGCTGCCGCGTTCGTCTGCTCGAGACGCGAGGGCGTCGCGTTCGTCCCGCGACGGATGACAAGGTCCTCGCGTCGTGGAACGGTATGGCAATCGAAGCGATTGCGCGCGCCTGGCAAGTCACCGGCGATCGCAAGTGCCTCGACTCCGCGCAGCGCGCCGCGTCGTTCGTGCTCCAAGAGATGGTCGTGGATGGGCGGCTCGTCCGCACCTTCTCGAACGGCCGCGCGCAAGGGCCTGCGTTCCTCGATGACTATGGCTTCATGGCGTGTGCACTGCTCACGCTGTTCGAGGCCGACTCGGATCCGAGATGGCTCGCGGCCGCGCGCGATCTGCTGCGCGTGTGCGTCGCGCGCTTTGGTGACGATGCCGATGGCGGCTTCTACTTCACGAGCGATGATCACGAAGCGTTGATCGCGCGCAGCAAGAACGTCACGGAGTCGAGCATCCCATCTGGCGGCGCGCGCGTGGCGCACGCGCTGTTGCGTTGTGGACTGCTGCTCGGCGACGAGGCGATGTATGCGCGCGGCGAGCGGTCCTTGAAGCGTCACGCAGATTTGTTGGCGCAGATGCCAGCCTCTGCTCCATCGCTCGTGATGGCCGCGGAGTTCGCCCTGTCGGACCCGCGCGAGGTGGTTATCGCCGGCGATCCGGCGGACTCTCGCACACGCGCGTTGCTCGAAGCGGCTTGGCGAACGCCATCGCGGCGCGTGGTCGTTGGTCTTGTGCACGACGGCAATCGCGCGCAACTCGAAGCGCTGTCGCCGGTGTTCGTCGGCAAGACCCCAAAGGACGGAGTTCCTGCGGCGTACGTTTGCAGGCGCGGCGCATGCGAAGCCCCGGTCACCGATCCGAAGGAGCTGAAGCTGTGAGCGGTGCGCCCAACTTTCTGGATGTGGTGGAGGGTCGGACGAGTGTTCGACGCATTGCCGAAGACTCGATGCATGTTGCGTTCCTTGCTCCGCGGCCAGCGCGGCCGGGACACGTGATCGTTGCCACGCGCGACGTTGTCGACTCGACGTTCGATCTCGATCCCGCGCGCCACGCGGCGCTGTGGGCCTTCGTGCACGAAGTCGGGCGCACGATGCGCGAACAGCTTCCTTGCGCGCGTGTGTGCGTCAGCGTGATCGGTTGGGTCGTGCGGCATGCGCACGTTCATCTCGTGCCAACCGACGCACCGGGCCAAGTCCCTGGCCTCGATGGCGAACCGCTCGCGGACGCGGTTGCGGATGCGATCGCGGAGAGGTTGCGCAGCAAATGACTCGCTGCGCTGATGCTTCAGCCTGCGCGGCGCGTGTTCTGGTCGAACACGATCTCGTCGCGATCCGTGCGGAGGTAGTCCGCGAATGCGTCGAGGAACCGTTCGAGTTCGTCCAAGGTCTCGACCGGGGTCGCGCTGCGCGAGGCGCATTCCGCGAGCTTCTTGGCGAGCGGCTGGAACGCGGTGGTCGCGAGCAAGAACGCGGGGAAGTCGTCCGCGAGCTTGCCTTCCGCCAAAGCGGCGAGGCGTGGGTGCCACTCTCGTTGAGCGAGCGACAAACGTTGGCTCCACGCACGGCGCGAAGCGAGGTCGAGATCGCGCGGGTCGCGCGGCAAGACGCCTTTTGGATCCAATGGCAACTCCGTGGTTTGGTTGCTGATCGGCCCGTGGCGCGGGATTCTTGAACCACAATGGCTTCCTTTGCTCCGTTCCAAGCGCGGCCACTGGTCGACGCAGACCGCGCGGATGCGCTCCGCCTCGCGGAGGCCGTTGGTCTGCACGGTGTCTACCTGCGCAATGACCTTTGCGCGGGCATCGGAGAAGCGATCGGGCTCTACGGCCGGGATGACCTGCTGGGCTGCATCTGGTTTGGACCGCGCGGCAACATGGTGGTGATCGAGCGCGAACCGCTCGATCCGTATCGAGTCGCCGAGGCGATCGAGTCCGCGCAGTGGCCGTGGCGCATCGCGCTAGGCCCCGCTGCAGCGCTCAACCTGCTTGCGGAGCGCTTGCCGACGACGCCGCTCGTCCTGCGCGATCAGGTCTACTACGGCTGCCGTCCCCAGGACGCGCACCCGCTCGACGGGTCGCTTGAGGCTCGGCCCGCGCAGCGCGGAGATTGCGAACGGCTCGTCGATGCTGCGCTCGACCTGCATCACCGCGACCTCAACATTCGCCCGGATCGCGTGGATCGCAGGTGGCTGCGCGAAGCGGTGATGGCGCGTATCGCAGACGGCACATGCCTTGTCTTGGGGCCTGTCGGCGGCTTCCACTGCAAACTCGATCTCGGCAGTCGCGGACCAGCGGGGCTCGTGATCGAGGGCGTCTACACGTTCCCCGAAGCGCGCGGCAAGTCGCACGCCGGGGCGCTCGTTGCCGCTGCAGCGCTCGCATATCGCGGGCCGATGGCGTGCTTGCATGTCAGCGCCGCCAATGTGCCGGCGCGTCGGGCGTACGAGCGCGCCGGGTTGCAGGCGGAGCGTTCGTGTCGCTTGCTGCTGTGCAACTGATCGAGGCTTCGCTCGATCGGTCTCCGCATCAACGCGCGAGAAACGCGTAGGCGAGTTCGATCCCGAGCAGCGGGTGTTGGATCTTGCGGCGCAGGTGGATGCGCGTCAGTTCGCGCCGAAGCGCTTCGTGCAGACGCACCGCGTCTTGTTCGCGGCCTTGCGCTCGCAGGTTCTGCACGAGCGCAGCGGTGAGCAATGGGCTCGAGGATTGCGCAGCCGCGGCTCCGAGCGCTTGGTTTTCGGCGGCGAGTTCGCCTCGCTGGTGAAACCCGAACGCAGCCAGCGTGTCGGCCAAGTAGCCCGCGGTGCGTCGACGAAGCCCGCTCTCCGCGGTTTCCGCGCGCGAGCGAGTGGCTGCGCATTCCGCCATCGCCAATCCAAACACTGCGGCATCGGCGAGCGACGTGTTCGCTTCGCGGTCGAGGATCTCCGTGAGATAGGGGCGAACGCGATTGCCGGCGCCGAGTCGCACGAGCGTCTCGACGGTCTCCGCGAGTTCTCCCGCCTTGTCAGACTGCGTCGCCGGCCGTTGGCGTAGCCAGTCCAAGTCTGCGTAGGCGTGTGCTAACGCGCGTTCTCGATCGCCGGTCAACAGCGCGTGCGCTGCTTGCATGCGAACGACTTCGTGCAGTGCTGGGCTTGCTTGCACCGACGGGTCCGCTGCGGTGGTTTCGAGCAATGCCGCCAATTCGGTCTGGGCTCCTGCCTCGAACAGCGCAATGGAACGCGGCACGACCGTCGCGCCCATCGGCATCGCCACAGCTGCAATTCGGAATGCGTCCGCGCTGCGCTTGTATTGGCCCGCGCCCAGCGCTGCCCAACCTGCGTGGTAGTGCACGGCGGGGTGCGACGGCAGGCGTGCCAGCAGTCGCTCTGCCATTGCGAGCGCATGCTCGAATCGCGCGCAGAAGTTGTCGGCGATGACTTCCGTGAGTCGCGGCTCCGGGTCGTGCGGACGTTCGCGCATGCCGACTTGGGCCAGCGTCGC
>JACCDO010067376.1_pt1 | contig 23225 bp, 23 predicted proteins | sample 7446101 | NCBI WGS metagenome assembly JACCDO01 (sample SAMN15323440, study PRJNA562643) | freshwater metagenome | isolation source: river surface water | place: USA:Blue River Watershed | collected 2017-08-16
CTGGCCGGCCTGCTGATGACCCTGGGCCTGGCCGGCTGCGGCGGGGGTGGCAGCGACAGCAGTGGCAGCACGACGTCGGCAACGAGCACCAGCAGCGGCGACACCTCCGCTGCGGCGGTCGACCGGCTGTTGACGATCACGCTGCCGGGCTACCCGCATGCCATCAACGTCTACCGCACGGCCGGCGCGCAGCGCGCCATCGTGCTGCTGCACGGCGGCGGCGGTGACCTCCACGCGGTGGCCTACCAGGTGGGCCTCAACAGCAGCGCCGCGTACACCACCATCAACACCATCAACTGGGCCTGGCTGGATGCCAACAAGGTGACGCTGGTGATCCCGCAAGGCCAGCACATCGCCAGCAACCCGGGCGCGACGACCTGGAGCAACTACGCGATGGACTCCGGACAGGACGACAAGGGCTTTCTGCAGGCGCTGGCCGCCAAAGTGCGCAGCGACTACGGGCTGGCCGACATCACGCTGATGGGCCACTCGATGGGCGGCGCCATGACCAACCGTCTGTGGTGCGAGTCGAACGGCAGCTTCAACCGCTTCGTGTCGCTGGCGGGGCCGTTGTCGTCCACCGTCGGCCAGGCGGTCACGCCGTGCTCGCCTGGCAGTGCGCCGGCACCCTACATGGGCATCATCGGCGACAGCGACAGCGTCATGCAGACGAGCGGCGCCTGGGAAGCTGCAACCTGGACCGCCAACCCGGTGGTCGTGGCGTCGTCCATCGAGTCCTGGCTCAACAACGTCGTCATCGGCGAGTTCCACCAGCAGCAGGCGCGCACGGCGCTGGCCTGCCACGGCACGCTGGGCAGCAACGACTTCACGACGTCGGGCAACGTCGACACCTGGTCGACGTGCTCAGGCCGGCTGGTGCTCAAGCGCGTGCGCGGCGCGGACCACGCGGTCGCCTCGCTGGACGCTCAGATGGGCTCGGGGTCGAATCTGGATGTGATGAATGCCGTGATGGCATTCGCAGCGGCGAACTGATCGCGCTGCAAGCAAGGCCGGCCGGCCGCACCCGCCTGCGGGCGGGCGGCGGCGGCCCTGCTGTCGGGGTCAGCGAACCACGCGGTCCACTTCGAGCGCGACGCGGTCGACGCTGCCGTCGGCGTTGCGATACAGGCGCACGCGGCGCATGCCGTCCGGGCTGACCAGCAGTTCGTTGCTCTCAGCGCGCCAGTCTTCCAGCGGGTTGGCATCGACGCTGACGCCCAGGCGCTTCACGCCGACGAGCACTTTCAGCGTGCGGCCATCGTTGAGCAGGTATTCACCCTGGGCTTCACGCAGCAGCAGGCGGTCGGCTGCAGGGGCGGCGGGTTCCTGGGCGCTCGCGGGCGCGGTCAGCGCCAGGCTGGCGAGCAGAGCGGCCGACAGGGTGAGCGGGCGCAGAACAGTCCAGGTCTTCATGATGGGGTACTCCTTGAAACACCGGCGCAAACCGCACCGGCGTTTCCATTAGTGCAAACCCCGTGCCAACCATAAATTCGAGTTTTCTATCAGGGTTTGCCCCAAGTCAGAGCCAAGCGAGCACCAAATTGGGGTGAACCGCCTCGGCCTGGCGCCGCCCAACACCGCTTGACCCTCACGCGGCGTCAGGGTTCATGATCCGCCCCCTTGCCTCCAACGAACCTGAACATGAGCTACACGGTGGGTGAACTGGCCAAACGGGCCGGCCTGACGGTGCGCGCCCTGCACCACTACGAAGACCTGGGCCTGCTGAGCGCCACCACGCGCAGCGAGGCCGGCTACCGCCGCTACGGCGAGGCCGACGTGCTGCGGCTGCACCGCGTGCTGGCGCTGCGCGACGCCGGCCTGTCGCTGAGGGCGATCGGCCCCCTGCTGGACAACGAGGCACCGCAGCCGCTGGCCGAGGTGCTGGCCACCCAGATCGAACAGATCCAGGCCCAGCTGCTGGCCCAGGAAACGCTGTTGCAGACGCTGCGCAACGCCGCCAAACGGCTGGCCCTGCACGGCGACAGCGGTGATGCCGTGCAAGTGCTGCTCGACGCGATGGCCATGCGCCGCCTGCACGAGCGCTGGATCAGCCCCGAACAGATGCGCGCGATGCGCCGCCAGTGGGAAACCCTCCCCGAAACGGAGCGGGACGCCATCGAGGCCGAGTGGCCGCGGCTGATCGCCGACGCGCGCGCGGCCATGGAGGCCGGCACCGACCCCGCAGCGCCGCACGTGCAGGCCCTGGTGCGGCGCTGGCTCGTGCTGCAAAAGCAGTTCATGGAACTGGCGCCCGGCATGACGCACACGGTGCAGCGCATGTACGCCGCCGAGCCCGAGCTCGCACGCCAATCCGGCCTGACCCCGGAGCTCGTCGCCTACCTGCGCCGCTCGAAGGACACGCTGCCCGCCGAGGAGAAGGCATGAACGCCGCCACCGCCACCCCACGCCGCGAACTGCTGCGCAACGCCAACTTCCGCTGGCTCATCGGCGGCGGCCTGCTGTCCATGCTGGGCGACCAGTTCACGCTGCTGGCCCTGCCCTGGCTGGTGCTGGACCTCAGCCACGACCCACTGGTGCTCGGCACCGTGCTGGCGCTGGGCAGCCTGCCGCGGGCGGTGTTCATCCTCGTCGGCGGCGCCCTGGTGGACCGGCATTCGCCGCGCACCGTGCTGCTGCTGGCGCGCTGCGTCAGCGTCGTGTTGCTGGCAACGCTCGCCGCGCTGACGGCGGGCGGCGGCATCACGCTGCCCGCCGTCTATGCGCTGGCGCTGGCGATCGGGTTGGCGACGGCGTCAGCTACCCGGCCAGCAGCGCGCTGCTGCCGCAAGCCCTGCCGGCCACGCTGCTGCAGCCGGCCAACGGCGTGCTGATGAGCGCGCGGCAGATCACGCTGCTGCTGGGCCCCGTGTTGGCGGGCCTGCTGGTGGCGTCGGGCGGCCACCCGGCGCTGGCACGCGCGGGGCTGGCCAGCGCATTCGGCATCGACGCGCTCAGCTTCGCGGTGTCGGCGTGGACGCTGGCGAACGTGCGCTTGACGCCGCGGCCCGATCGCCCGCGCCAGCCGGTGCTCGCTGCCATCGCCGAGTCGCTGCGCGCGTGCTGGCAGGACCGCGAGCTGCGCGCGATGTTCCTCTACGTCGCGGCCGTCGCCTTCTTCGTCGGCGGCCCCATCCAGGTCGCGCTGCCGGTGCTGGCGGCCGAGCGCCTGCCGGGCGGCGCCTCGGCGCTGGGCCTCATGCTCGCGGTGCACGGCCTGGGGCTGCTGGCGGGCATGACGGTGTCGGGGCTGCGGCCGCACTGGCGGCTCTCGACGCTGGGCGGCACGGTGTTGCTGATCGACGGTGTCGCCAGCGTGATCTTCCTCGTCTTCGGCCACGTGCACGCCGCGTGGCAGGGTGCGTTGCTGCTGCTGCCGCTCGGGGCGCTCGCGGGCTTCGTGCAGGTGGCCGTCTACAGCTGGATGCAAAAGCGCATCGCGCCGCAGATGCTGGGCCGCTCGATGGCGCTGTTCATGTTCATCGTCATGGGCCTGGCGCCGCTGGCCTCGGCCGCCGCGGGCGCCGCGCTGCGGGTGCTGGACGTGACCCAGCTGTTCACCGCCGCGGCGCTGTGCCTGCTGGCGGTCGTCACGGCCGGCGTGCTGCTGACGCCGATCCGCCGCATCCGCTATGCCGACGCCTGAGGGCGGCGGCGCACTGCCGTGCCGGCGCCCACGAGCGCCAGCACGGCCAGCGCGGCCGACGCCGGCTCGGGCACCTGGTTCTCGTCGACGACCAGGTTGTCGAGCGTGATGTAGCCAAAGCCGCGCCCGCCGGAAAGGCTGACCCCCACCACCTCGCGGTTGACCGGCACGGTGCTGTAGCGGCGGTCGAGGTCGGCCCCCACCACCTCGGTGCCACCCGCCGCGAGCAGCAGCGTCACGAGGATGCGCATGCCAACGTCCGTGTCGGGCACGAACCAGGACAAGCCCAGGTCCAGCTGATTCAGAAAGAACGCCGTGCCGCCCTCGGTCGCGATCGTCAGCGGGTCCCGGCTGTAGAGCAGCGAGGCCGTGCCGTTGAAGGCGCCGGGCAGCGGGTTGCCATCGAGATCCTGGGGTACCTGGTCGTCCACGCCCAGGCAGTCGCAGGCGCTGGTGAACACGAAGCCATCGCTGCTGAGACTCGACGTGTACTCGTACCGCGGCTGGTAGCTGTCGAAGGAGATCACCGATGCCGCGGCCGGCCCGAGGGCCATGGCCAATGCCAGGGGCGCGAGGAGTCGCATGCTTGTCTCCGGCCTGTTCTTCGTTGAGTGCGCGCATGCTGACAGCAGCGCGCAGGCGCAGCCATCCCAAGACCCCGTATTTATGGGCCTGCGATTCGTGGGGTTGCGCGGCGCTATCGCGCAGCCAGCAAGGTGGCCACTTCCGCCGCCGAACGCACACCCAGCTTGGCAAACACGCGGGCCCGGTGGACCTCGACGGTGCGCACGGACACATGCAGCTCGTCGGCGATGACCTTGTTGAGCTTGCCGGCGGCCACGCGCGTCATGACCTCGTGCTCACGCTCGGTGAGACTGGCCAGGCGCGCCGAGCGCTCGGCCACCTGCGCGCCTTCGGCCTGCATCGCGGCATCCACCGCCAGCGCCTGCTCGATGCGGTCGGCCAGCGCGTTGTCGCTGTAGGGCTTCTCGAGAAAGTCGAACGCGCCCTTCTTCAGCGCCTCCACCACCATCGGGATGTCGCCATGCCCGGTCAGGAACAACACCGGGTTGCGCAACTGCCGGGCCAGCAGCTCGTCGTGCAGCCGGGTGCCGGTCATGGGCTCCATGCGCACGTCCAGCAGGAAGATGCCCTTGGGTGTGGGCTCCGCATCGAGCGCCACCAGCAGCGCCGGGCCGCTGTCGAAGGCGCGCACCGCCAGGCCACGCGAGCGCAGCAAAAAGGCGAGCGCATCGCGCACGCCGGGATCATCGTCGACGAGGTGGACCACACCGTCAGCCATGGAGGGGCTCCCCGCTGGTTTCCCTGCTCAGTGGCAGGCTGAATGAGAACAAGGCCCCGCCGCCGGGCGCCTCTTCGGCATCGAGCACGCCCTGGTGCGCCTCGATGATGGAACGACAGATGGCCAGGCCCATGCCCATGCCCTCGGACTTGGTCGAATAGAACGGCGCGCACAGCTGCTCGACGCGCACGCCCTGCAGGCCGGGCCCGTTGTCCTGCACGGCCACGCGCACGAAGTCGCCCGCCACCCGGCTGCTGACGGTGATGCGGCGGCCCATGTCACGGGCCTGCAGCGCGTCGGCCGCGTTGCGCACGAGGTTGATGACCACCTGCTCGATCAGCACGGCGTCGGCCAGCACCTCGGGCACGCCCTGGGCCAGCGCCAGCTCCAGCGCGACGCGTCGGCGCTGGCAGTCGCGGCGCAGCAGCTCGACGGCGGCCGTGATGACCTCGTGCAGATCGCAGGGCTCGTGGCGGGGTTCGCGCCGCGTCAGGAACTCGCGGATGCGCGCGACGATGCGGCCCGCGTGCTCGGCCTGCTGGCCCAGCCGCTTGAGGGCACCGGCCACCAGGTCGTCCTGCACGCCGAGCTTCACCAGCGAGTTGGCGATGCCGGCGTTGTAGCTGGCGATGGCCGTCAGCGGCTGGTTGAGCTCGTGGGCCAGCGTGGACGCCACCTCGCCCAGCATCGTGAGGCGGGCGTTGTGGGCCAGCGTCTCGACCTGGCGACGCTCCCGCTCCTCCAGCCGTTTGCGCTCGGTGACGTCCAGGATGCTGCCCATCCAGCCGATCTGCCGCCCCCCCGCGTCCACCAGCGGCGACTCGAACACCATCACATCCACGAGCCTGCCCGAGCTGTGCCGCCACTGCGCCTCGTAGCCCTCGCGCGGCGCATGGCCGGCGAGGTTGCGGCGGTTGCGCTCGGCCACCTCGGCGAGCGCGTCGGGCGGCCAATAGGGCATGGGCGGCAGCAAGCCGACAAGCTGGTCTTGCGGCAGGCCCACCATGTCGCAGAACGTGCGGTTCACGTAGAGCAGCCGGCCGTCGAAGTCGCGCGCACGCAGCGCCACCAGCGCCGAGTCCTCCATCGCGCGGCGCCAGGCGGCCTCCGTGCGACCGGCCACCTCGGCACGCTGCACCTGGCGCATCTGCCGGCGCAGCAGCAGGCTGGCCGCGGCGATCAGCGGCAGGAAGCCCGCCACCAGCACCCAGCCCAGAGAGCGCGCGCCGTTGAAGGTCGGCTCGCGCAGCGTCAGCTCCAGCGCCGCGTCGGTCAGCGCAGCCTGCGCCAGCGGGCTGGCCCGCAACGGCCCGGTCAACGCGACGCGGTAGCTGGGCCGCGAGCCCTGGGCCGCGCGCATGGGCGAATCGGTGGCGGAGGCGATGACCTGGTCACCGCTGTCCACCAGCTGCACGTCGTACTTGCGCGAGAGCCACCAGGGCACGCCACGCCGCAGCAGCAGTGCCGGGGCATAACGCACCACCAGCACGCCATCACGGCCGACGCGCGCCGTCAGGTGCAGCGACAGGCCGTCCTCGGCGCCGCCGGCTTCGCTGCTCTCCGGCACCTCCGCGAGCACGCGGTTGCGCGCATCCAGCCACGTCACCGACAACCACAGCCGGCGCAGCCCCGCATTCACCTCGGGGTGCGCGGCGAGCGCCGCCTCGCTGGGCCGCTCGCCCACCAGGGCGGCCGCGAGCTGGCGCAGATGCGCCTGCTCCTCGTCGATGCGGTCGCGCAGCTGGGCCTCGGTGCTGAGCGCGTCGGAGATCAGCGTCTGCCGCTCCTGCTCCTGCTCGTCGGCCTCGTTGGCCCGCACCCAGCCCAGCACGCCCAGCACGAAGACCAGGGATAACCCCAGGGGTGCGAGCCACAGATTGCGGGTCAGGACGTCGCGCGCAGACATGGGTAAACCCCGAGGAACGAGGCGGCAGAGAGGGCGGGCATGAGAGCGGCGATCACAGCTTCCCAGTCTAGGGACGGCGCACGCCAGCCGAAATGTGGAACTCCACAACTACCCCGTCATGTGCCGCCTCGGAAGAATGCGCGGCATACCCACATTCGGAGACAAACATGACCCTGCGTCGTCTCGTGCTGGCCGCCGCGCTGGCCCTGCCCTTCACCGCCTTCGCCCAGGCTCCCATCGTCATCAAGTTCAGCCACGTCGTGGCGCCCGACACGCCCAAGGGCAAGGGCGCGCAACGCTTCAAGGAACTGGCCGAGCAGCGCACCGGCGGCAAGGTCAAGGTGGAGCTGTACCCCAACAGCCAGCTCTACAAGGACAAGGAAGAGCTCGAAGCCCTGCAACTGGGCTCGGTGCAGATGCTGGCCCCCTCGCTGGCCAAGTTCGGCCCGCTGGGCGCCAAGGAATTCGAGGTCTTCGACCTGCCCTTCATCTTCAAGGACACCGCCGCCTTCCGCGCCGTGACCGACGGCCCGCTGGGTGCCGACCTGTTCAAGAAGCTCGAGCCCAAGGGCATCAAGGGCCTGGCGTACTGGGACAACGGCTTCCACATCATGAGTGCCAACAAGCCGCTGCACAACGTGGCGGACTTCAAGGGCATGAAGATGCGTATCCAGTCCAGCAAGGTGCTGGACGCGCAAATGCGCGCACTGGGCGCCATTCCGCAAGTCATGGCCTTCTCGGAGCTCTACCAGGCGCTGCAGAGCGGCGTGGTCGACGGCACCGAGGGCGTGCCGAGCAACTTCTACACGCAGAAGATCTACGAAGTGCAAAAGCACATGACGCTGTCCAACCACGGCCACCTGGCCTATGCGGTCATCGTCAACAAGAAGTTCTGGGACGGGCTGCCGGCCGACATCCGCACGCAGCTCGAAGGCGCGGTGAAGGACGCCACCGTCTACGCCAACGCCATTGCCGCCACGGAAAACGCCACCTCGCTCGACAAGATCAAGGCCTCCGGCAAGACCACCATCTACACGCCGACACCGGCCGAGATCACCGAGTGGAAGAAGGCGCTGATGCCGGTCCACAAGGAAATGGAGTCGCGTGTCGGCAAGACCACCGTCGAGGCGGCCTACAAGGCGACCGGCTTCGTCGCCCCGAAGTAACGCGTGTTTCCGGCGGCCCTGCGGCCGCCCTACCCGGCACACCCGCCCGGTCGTTCTTGCGGCTTGCGCGGGTGTTGTCACATGAGCGGCGGCGCCCCATGCCCGCCCGACCTTGCTGTCCCGTAAGGGAGTTTTCATGATCAATCGAGTGCTGAACCACCTCGAGGAGTGGCTGATCGCCTTCCTCATCGGCGCCGCGACGCTGCTGATCTTCGTCGCCGTCGTGCACCGCTTCCTGTCCGGCGTGCCTTACATCCAGGACTACACCGTGCAGATCAACCTGTCCTGGGCGCAGGAGCTGTGCATCTTCATGTTCGTCTGGATGGCCAAGTTCGGCGCTGCCTACGGCGTGCGCACCGGCATCCACGTCGGCGTGGACGTGGTGCTGCGCAAGCTCAACGGCGGCGCCTACCGCGGCCTCGTGGTGTTCGGCCTTCTGGCCGGCGCCCTGTTCACCGGCACCGTCGCCGTGCTGGGCGGCAACTTCGTCTGGCACATCGCCCAGACCGACCAGACCTCCGCCGACCTCGAAGTGCCGATGTGGTGGGTCTACAGCTGCGTGCCCGTGGGCTCCAGCCTGATGTGCTACCGCTTCCTGCAGGTGGCATGGAACTTCTTCCGCGGCGGTGAGCTGCCCCACCACGACCACGGTCACGTCGAAGGCGTGGAGGAGATCAAGGCATGAACGCATCCATCATCTTCGTGCTGCTGATCGTGCTCATGCTCACGGGCATGCCGATCAGCATCTCGCTGGGCCTGACGGTCCTGACCTTCCTGTTCACGATGACGGATGTGCCCGTCGAATCGGTGGCGCTGAAGCTGTTCACCGGCATCGAGAAGTTCGAGATCATGGCGATCCCGTTCTTCATCCTGGCCGGCAACTTCCTCACGCACGGCGGCGTGGCGCGGCGCATGATCCGCTTCGCTTCCAGCATGGTGGGCCACTGGCACGGCGGCCTGGGCCTGGCGGGCGTCATGGCCTGCGCGCTGTTCGCGGCCGTGTCGGGCTCGTCGCCGGCCACGGTGGTGGCGATCGGCTCGGTCATCCTGCCGGCGATGGTCAAGCAAGGCTTCCCGAACAAGTTCGGCGCCGGCATCATCACCACGTCCGGCTCGCTGGGCATCCTGATCCCGCCGTCCATCGCGATGGTCATGTACTCGGTGTCGACCAACGTGTCGGTGGGTGCCATGTTCATCGCCGGCATCGTGCCGGGCCTGTGCCTGGCCTTCCTGCTGGGCCTGACCACCTGGAACATCGCGCGCAAGAACAACTACCCGCGCCTGCCCAAGGCCAGCGCCAAGGAGCGCCTGATCGCCTTCAAGGAGAGCATCTGGGGCCTGCTGCTGATCGTGGTCGTCATGGGCGGCATCTACAGCGGCATCTTCACGCCCACCGAGGCAGCGGCGATGGCCGCGGTCTACGCCTTCATCATCGCGGTGTTCGTCTACAAGGACCTGCCGCTCAAGCGCCTGCCCAAGGTGCTGCTGGACTCGGCCAGCATGAGCGCCATGCTGCTCTACATCATCACCAACGCGGTGCTGTTCAGCTTCCTGATGACCAGCGAGAACATCCCGCAGGCCATGGCCGACTGGATGATCGCGCAGGGCTTCGGCCCCATCGCCTTCCTGCTCGTCGTCAACATCCTGCTGCTGCTGGCCGGCAACGTGATGGAGCCCAGCTCGATCATCCTGATCCTGGCGCCCATCCTGTTCCCGGTGGCGATGAAGCTGGGCATCGACCCCATCCACTTCGGCATCCTGATCGTCGTGAACATGGAGGTCGGCATGTGCCACCCGCCGGTGGGCCTGAACCTGTATGTCGCCTCCGGCATCACGAAGATGGGCATCAGCGAACTGACCATGGCCGTCATGCCCTGGCTGCTGACGATGCTGGGCTTCCTGATGGTCGTGACCTACTGGCCGGGCCTGACGCTGTGGCTGCCGCAGCTGCTCGCCAAGTAAGCCCGACGACGCCATCAACTGCCAACACGGGGACCTGCGGGTCCCCGTTTTTCTTTCCAGCCGCTGTCAGCGGCCTGCCGGCAACAGGCGGCGGCACGCTAATTGCACGAAGCCGGGTGATGAACACCCCGTCCCTTTCCCTGCCGGGCCTGCGCGTGCTGATGGCCGACGCCGGCCAGCGCCGCAGCCCGGCCATCCGCCTGGAGCTGATCCGACTGCGCTGCCAGCTCGTCGACGTCATCGATCTCGGCGCCCAGCCGGACGCCCTGCCGGCCGCCCTGGAGCGCCTGGCCCCCGACCTGGTTCTCATCGATTGCGAACAACCGGCCCTGCCGCTGCTGCAGCAACTGGGCGAGTCGCTGCAAGCCCAGCCGCGCGCCGTGCTGCTCTTCGCCGAACACATGACGCCCGACCAGATGCGTGCCGCGCTGACGGCCGGCATCAGCCTGCCGCAGCTCGCCGGGCTGGCGCTGCAGCGCCTCGGGCCGTTGCTGCAGCTCACGCTGGCCCGCTTCGAGCACGATCAGGCGCTGCAGCGCGACCTGCGCCACACCCAGACGCAGCTCGCCGAGCGCAAGCTCGTCGAACGGGCGCGCGGCATCCTGATGCGCGAGCAGGGGCTGGACGAGGAAGCCGCCTTCCAGCGGCTGCGCCAGCTGGCGATGGCCGGCGGCCAAACGCTGGCCAGCGTGGCCGCCCGTCTCATTGACGCCGACCAGCTGCTGCGCGCGCGCTGAACCCGAACGGCCTTGAAGGGCGATCGCCGCCGTTCGCCGGCTTGGGGCGCCGCGCACCAACAAGTTCAAGCACCCGACGCACCGGCACGACGCAGGCCGGGCGCACACCCCGCCGATTGCGCCAAGCCCGTGCACAAACACGCGCCAGACGGCCCGCCAAGGCTGGCACGCAACCTGCTGAGAGGCGGTTGAGGTCTGCAATGGCGCAGGTCTCTCGGGCCGACCGGCTGTGACTCGGTCGGCACTTCGGGACAACGGCGTCCATCCCCTCCTATTCGTCTTCGCTTCCCACAGTGGGGCGAGAGCGTGGCCGCGCGTCGTTGCGCCCTGCATGAACCAGGAGCCCGTGATGACCGCTTTCGACAACAACTCGACCGCCACGCCCCATCCGCAACGCCGCAGCCTGCTCGCCGCCGCGGCCGCGCTGCCCCTGACGGCGCTTGCCGGTGGCGCCTGGGCCCAGGGCTCGGACAAGCCCGAGAAGGAAGAGGTCAAGATCGGCTTCATCCCGCTGACGGACTGCGCCAGCGTCGTCATGGCCTCGGTGCTCGGGTTCGACAAGAAGTACGGCATCAAGATCGTCCCCTCCAAGGAGGCCTCGTGGGCCGGCGTGCGGGACAAGCTCGTCAACGGCGAGCTGGACATGTCGCACGTGCTCTACGGCCTGGTCTACGGCGTGCATCTGGGCATCGGCGGCCCGAAGAAGGACATGGCCGTGCTGATGTCCCTCAACAACAACGGGCAGGCCATCTCCCTGTCCAAGGCGCTGGCCGACAAGGGCGCCGTGGACGGCCCGTCGCTGGCCAAGGTCATGGCCGCCAACCCGCGTGAGTACACCTTCGCCGGCACCTTCCCCACCGGCACCCACGCGATGTGGATGCACTACTGGCTGGCCGCAGCCGGCATCAACCCCGTGGCGGGCGCCAAGCTCATCACCGTGCCGCCGCCGCAGATGGTGGCCAACATGCGCGTGGGCAACATGGACGGCTTCTGCGTGGGCGAGCCCTGGAACCACCGCGCCATCATGGACGGCATCGGCATCACCGCCAACACGACGCAGGACATCTGGAAGGACCACCCCGAGAAGGTGCTGGGCACGACCGCCGAGTTCGTCCAGAAGCACCCCAACACCTGCCGCGCCGTCATCATGGCCGTGCTGGAGGCCAGCCGCTGGATCGACGCCAGCCTCTCCAACAAGCTGAAGATGGCCGAGACGGTCGCGCAGAAGGCCTACATCAACACCGGTGTGGACGCCATCAACCAGCGCATCCTGGGCCGCTACCAGAACGGCCTGGGCAAGACCTGGGACGACCCCAACCACATGAAGTTCTTCAACGACGGCGCGGTGAACTACCCCTACCTGTCGGACGGCATGTGGTTCCTGACCCAGCACAAGCGCTGGGGCCTGCTCAAGAGCCACCCCGACTACCTGGCCGTCGCCAAGCAGATCAACCAGACGGCGCTCTACAAGCAGGCCGCTGGCGCCATGGGCGTCAGCATCCCCAAGAGTGATTTCCGCCCCGCCAAGCTGCTCGACGGCGTGGTCTGGGACGGCAAGGACCCGGCGAAGTACGCCGACAGCTTCAAGATCAAGGCGTAATCATGGTCTCCGCCGTCTTCCACTCCCCCAGCGAACCCGCCACGCCGGCCGCGACCCACGTCGACCGCCCGGCAGCCAACGAGGCCGCGATGCCCGCCGAAACCCCCAAGCCCACCGCCAAGCCGCCGGCCTACGACTGGCGCGGCCTCGCACTGCGCGTGCTGCCGCCGGTGCTGAGCATCGCGTTGCTGGTCGGCCTGTGGGCCATCGCCACGATGAAGGGCGGCAGCTTCCCGACGCCGGCCGCCACCTTCGACGCCGCCGTGCAGCTGTTCTCCGACCCCTTCTACCGCAACGGCCCGAATGACCAGGGCATCGGCTGGAACATCCTGAACTCGCTGGCCCGCGTCGGCGTGGGTTTCGGCCTGGCGGCGCTGGTGGGCATCCCGCTGGGCTTCCTGATCGGGCGCTTCCAGTTCGCCAACCGCATGGTGTCGCCGCTGATCGCGCTGCTCAAGCCGGTGTCGCCGCTGGCCTGGCTGCCCATCGGGCTGCTGGTGTTCAAGAGCGCCAACCCGGCCGCCATCTGGACCATCTTCATCTGCTCGATCTGGCCCATGGTCGTCAACACGGCCGTCGGCGTGCAGCGTGTGCCGCAGGACTACCTCAACGTCGCCCGCGTCCTCAAGCTCAGCGAGTGGAAGGTCATCACGCGCATCCTGCTGCCGGCGGTGCTGCCCTATGTGCTGACCGGCGTGCGCCTGTCGGTGGGCACGGCCTGGCTGGTCATCGTCGCGGCCGAGATGCTGACCGGCGGCGTGGGCATCGGCTTCTGGGTCTGGGACGAGTGGAACAACCTCAACGTCGCCCACATCCTCATCGCCATCTTCGTCATCGGCACCGTCGGGCTGCTGCTCGAATGGGCGCTGATCTCCCTTGCCAAGCACTTCACCTTTGAAGAGGACTGACGCCATGACCAAGCCTTTCATCCAAGTGCAAGACGCCGAGATGGTGTTCACCACCCGCAAGGGCCGCTTCCATGCGCTGCAGAACGTCAACCTGGACGTGCAGCGGGGCGAGTTCATCACGCTGATCGGCCACTCGGGCTGCGGCAAGTCCACGCTGCTCAACCTCATCGCCGGGCTGCTGACGCCGACGTCCGGCGGGCTGATCTGCGATGGCCGCGAGATTGCCGCCCCCGGCCCCGAGCGCGCCGTCGTGTTCCAGAACCACTCGCTGCTGCCCTGGCTGTCCTGCCTGGACAACGTGCTGCTGGCCGTCGAGTCCGTCTTCGGCGGCAAGGAGACACCGGCCCAGCTGAAAGTGCGCGCACGCGGGGCGCTCGAGCTGGTCGGCATGAGCCACGCGCTGCACAAGCGCCCGCACGAGATCTCCGGCGGCATGAAGCAGCGCGTGGGCATCGCACGCGCCCTGGCCATGGAGCCCAAGGTGCTGCTGATGGACGAGCCCTTCGGCGCGCTGGATGCGCTGACGCGCGCCAAGCTGCAGGACGAACTGCTGCGCATCGTCGCCCGCACGCGCAGCACCGTCATCATGGTCACGCACGACGTGGACGAAGCCGTGCTGCTGTCCGACCGCATCGTCATGATGACCAACGGCCCTGCCGCCACCGTCGGCGAGATCCTCGCCGTGGACATCCCGCGCCCGCGCGTGCGCGTCGAGCTGGCCGAGGACGCGCGCTACGTGGCGGCCCGCAAGCAGGTCATCGACTTCCTCTACACCCGCCACGCCCACGTCGAGCAGGCGGCCTGAGCTTACGGCTAGCCTTCAGAGCCCGGCGCCGGGCGGCGCCGCCCGGCGCGATTCTCCGCAACGCGTGGTTTCCAGCACGGGCGCGCGTGGCCACGGCGGCGCACTTCGTCCTAGCATCAGGACTCCTCTCTGGACGGAGTCCCGCATGGCTGAAGCCCCCGAATCCGAGCATCCCGCCCTGGGCCGCTGGCAGGCGCTGCAGTCGCTGTCGGAGCGGCTGGACCGGTTGCTGCTGTCGCCCCAGGCAGACGGAGACTTCCCCGCCACGCTGCACAGCCTGACCGTTGAACTCGACACCCTGATGTCCACCGACGTCGACCTCGGCGTGTTCGAGGTGGTGCGCATCAGCCCCGACAAGCTCTCGCGCTACGGCTCGCTGCACTCGCTGCACACCGCCTGCGTCGTCTGGCTCGTGGCGCACCGCAAGGAATGGACGCTGCCCAAGCGCCTGTGCGCGCTGAAGGCGGCGCTGACGATGAACCTCGCCGTGACGGCGCTGCAGACCACGCTGGCCCTGCAGGTCGGGCCGCTGGACGACGCTCAGCGCCAGTCCATCCGGGAGCATCCGCTGGAGAGCGAGGCGCTGCTGCGCAGCCTGGGCGTGAGCGACGAGGACTGGCTGTCCGCCGTGGCCCAGCACCATGAACAACCCGATGGCCTGGGCTACCCGATGGGCGTGAGCCGCGTGACCGACCTGGCCGACGTGCTGCGCACCTGCGATGTGTTCTGCGCCAAGATGAGCCCGCGCACCGGCCGGCCCGCCATGCTCAGCCCCACGGCGGCGATGTCCATCTTCCACCAGCGCAGCGCCAACAAGTTCGGCGCGTCCGTCGTCAGCACCATCGGCGTGTTCCCGCCGGGCGCGCTGGTGTCGCTGAACACCGGCGAGCAGGCCATCGTGACGGCCCGCACCACCGACCCGCTGCGCCCCATGGTGGCCCTGCTGACCGACGAACGCGGCCAGCCGCTGGACGCCCCGGTAGGCGCGGCCACCGGCAAGGACGCCGGCCGCCCGGTGGCCGGCGCGGCGCGCGACGCCGGCCTGGCCGAGCTGTTCACGCCGACCGACGTGCTGCGCACCCGCTGACACCGGCGCGGCGCTCAGCCGCCGCCGACCTGGTCGAAATAGCGCTCGAACGACGCATCCACGGCGGCCCGCCCGCCGCCGATGATGTTCAGCCCCCACGTGAACCCATAGACATCATCGAACGGCACGCCGCGCAGGCGGGCCTGCGTCTCGCGCACCAGCGCCGGCCGCGCCGGCACGTGGTTGGGCACGCTGTACATGAAGCTCACATGCCGGCGGTCCTGCGCCACATGCAAGGCGTCGCCGGCCAGCAAGAGCGCACCCGTTGGGCCCTGCCAATGCAGGACCGTGCTGCCAGGGAAATGCCCCGGGCAGCGCAGCAGTGTGGCGCCACGCCCCAGGTCCAGCGTGTCGCCCCGCCAGAACTCCAGCCAGCGCGACGTGCGGCTCACCCACGCGCGGTCGTTCTCGTGCAGGAAGATGGGCACGCCGCCCAGGGCCTCGCTCCAGCGCACCATGGCGGCATAGAAATGCGGGTGCGAGATGGCGATGCGCGCCACGCCGCCACGCTGCTTGAGCGCCGCCACCGCCTCGTCGGTGACCAGCGCCGTGGTCTCCCACAGCACGCCGGCCTGCGGCAGGTGCAGCGCGCGCTGCGGGATGGCGAAAGCCGGTGTCAGGCCGACGCCGAACAACGCATGGTCCATCTCCAGCCGGTTGCGGTGCGTGGCGGCCAAGGCATCGTGCGTCGTCCACGCCTGGCCCTGCCAGCCCACGTACTGGCGCTCATCGCTGCAGATGCGGCACAGCGCGGGCGGCTCGGGGGTGTCGTCGTGCTCGGTGCCACAGGTGCGGCACATGAAACAGGGCATCGGAAGCTCCATCGGTGATCGGGCCTCCAAGCGTAGGCAGGCCACGCGTCACCGCACAGAGCCAAGCCAGGCGAATCACAGGGTGCCAAGCGCGAGGCCCAGCCGCTTCACCGCCTCCGGGATGCGGCCGGCCGTGATGCTGCCGTAGCCCAGCACCAGCCCCTGCGGGCCGCCCTCGCCCAGCCAGTAGCGGCTCAACGGCTCCACGCCCACGCCAGCGGCCCAGGCGCGGCGCACCAGCTCATCGGCATCCACGCCGTCCAGCGCCACCGCCAGGTGCAGGCCCGCAATGGCCGGCAGCACGGCGGCACGCGCCCCGAGATGGCGGGGCAGCAGGCGCTCCAGCGCACGGCGGCGTTCGGCGTACTCGCCGCACATGCGCCGCACATGGCGCAGCAGATGCCCCTCGGCGATGAAGTCCGCCACGGCGGCCTGCATCAGCACCGGCATGCTCAGGCTTGCGGCCCGCTGCGCCGCGACCAGCGCCTCCCGCGCCCAGGCCGGCGCCACGACATAGCCCAGCCGCAGCGCCGGGAACATGCTCTTGGACAGCGTGCCGACGTAGAACACGCGGCCGTCGCGGTCCAGCGTCTTGAGCGCATCCAGCGGCCGCGCCGTGAAGCGGAACTCGCCGTCGTAGTCGTCCTCGATGACCACGGCCTGCCGGCGGGCCGCCCAGTTCAGCAGCTCGCGCCGACGCGCCAGCGACATCGGCATGCCCAGCGGCGCCTGGTGAGATGGCGTCACGCAGACGATGCGGGCATCGCCGGGCAGCGCGTCCACCACCAGGCCCTCGGCATCCAGTGGCACGGGCGCGAGCATCGCCCCCGCCCCGAGCAGCGCCACGCGCAACGGCGGGTAGCCCGGGTTCTCGACCGCGGCGACCGTGCGCCCCGGCGTGACGAGCACGCGCGCGATCAGGTCGAAGGCCTGTTGCGCGCCCGCCGTGATGACGATGTCATCGTCCGAGCAGGCCACCGCGCGCGACGACGACACATGCCCCGCGATCGCCTCGCGCAGCGCGCGCAGGCCCTGCGCCTCGGGGTAGCGCGCCGGCTCGTGGCCCAGCGCCTGCAACGCCCGTGTCTGCAGCCGCCGCAGCACGTCGAACGGAAAGTGGGCGATCTCCGGCACCCCCGTCTGGAAGCGATAGGCCGGTGCCGGGCCGCTGACCAACGGCGCCGGCCAGCCGCCGCCGTCGCGCCGCAGCCAGCGACTGTCGGCCCAGGGCGCCACGCTGGCTCGGTCCGATACCGCCACGGCCGCGCGCGGCAGGTCGGCGACGAAGCTGCCGCCCGCGCCGCGCGACTCCAGCCAGCCTTCCGACGCCAGCAGCTCGTAGGCCGCCACCGCCGTGTTGCGCGACACGCCCACGCTCGCCGCCAGCTCGCGCGAGGACGGCAGCCGCAAGCCCGGCGCGAGGCGGCCGCTGGCGATGGCCTCGCGCAACGCCCCGTGCAGTCGGGCCAATCGCGTGCCCCGCGCACCGGGCTGCAGGTCGAGTTCCAGGCTTAGATCCATGTTCTTCGTCCAACTTGGCTCTTTGAAGGAGCCATCCAGCCCGGCACTCTAAGGCCTTCACTCCCAGTCCAGCGAATCAGTGAAATTGGTGGTGCGTGAGCCCCTGGCCAGCCGCAATCAAGGCGCAAGCGCGCAAGCGCGCAGGCGCGTAGGCACCCGGCAAGCGCTTGCAACGCGGAGTGCGGCTGGCCAGGGACTCACCCTTCGGGCAGGGGGCTGGCCGGGCCAGCCGCGTCGTTGCAGCGCTTGCCAACGCGGCCAGCCTTGGCTGCGCGCTGCGCCTTGCCGCCAGCCCGGCCTGCGCCCTGCGCACCACCGATTTCACTGATTCGCCGGACTAGAAGCTGACGGGCTGCGGCAACGCCTTGCTCCAGTGGAAGATGTCCCAGCCGGCGCGCAGGCCGCCGGTGGTGAATGGGTCGGTGGCGATCAAGGCCTCGACGGCGGCTTTGTTCTGCGCGCGCAGCACCCACAGGCCGCCCACCGGCGCCGCCTCGGGCGATTCGCGCAGCGAGCCTGCTGCGCGCACCACGTCCTGGTGCGCCGCCACCCATTCGAGATGGGCCTGCAGCAACTGCCGGCGCAACTCAGCGGCGCCGGGTTTGTCGTGGAAGCGGACGGCGAACAAGCTCCAGTCTTCGTGGGCGTTTGTCGTCAGCGCGGAGAAGTCGTGGTTCAGCGGGGCGACCCGAGTGGACTCACCCATGGATCGCCGCGGCGATGATGTGACCGATGGACAGGCACATGGCGCCCACCACGATGGCCAGAGCAACGTTCTTGTGCTCCACGATCTCTTCCCACAGCTTGTAGGGCGTGATCTTGTCGACGATGACGAAGGAGACCCAGAAGATGACGACGCCGATGATGGCGTACATCATGGAGCCGAGGACGATTTCGGGTTTGAGCCAGTCGAGGGTCATGGTGATTGCTCCAGGTGTGTGTTCCTACTTGTGGCCGCCGCCACCGCTGCTGTAGCCGCCATAGCTGCCGCCACTGCTCGAGCCGCCGGAATAGCCGCTGCGTGTGCTGCTGCGGCACTGCCGGTACTCGGCGCTGTTCTCGCCGAAGCTGTCCTTGTAGCGCTGGCAGTCGTCGCTGGAGCAGGCGCGCAGCAGGGCGAACAGCAACACGATCAGCAGCAGGCCGATGAGGATGTTGCGCAGCAGCGTGCCGCCGCTGCTCTTGAAGGCGGAGGCGTCGCGGGCGAACTGTGCGGCAGGTGCCTTCAACCCGAAGGCCTTCTGCACCGCCGCGGCCGGCAGCGTCTGGCCGCCGCTCCACGTGACCTCCGGGCCCTGCTTTTCTCGGCTCAGCAGGTGCTGGCCGTCGGGGCTGGCGAAGTCGGTCACCTGCACGCGATCGTCCAGCCGCACGGGCCAGTAGAACTCGCCCAGCACATGCGTGGTCTTGGCGCCGTAAATCCAGCGCTGCCGGTAGCTACGGCCCTGCCACGTCACGCCGCCACGGCCCTGGCTTGGCGCACCCGTCAAGGTGCGCACCAGGCTCCAGCCTTCGCGCGTGTCGACGAGGAAGGCGAAGCCGGCCAGGCGGTTGTACAGCAGGTATTCACGCCAGAAGCTCTGCTCGTCGTCCGCGTCCTCGGGGATGTCGCAGCGCTCCTGGTAGCCGACGACCTGCCAGGCCAGCGGCTTCTCGCCTGCCAGCGCCAGCGTGCCGGTGCGGCCCAGCGGGATCAGCGGGTCCAGCCCCGGCGGCTGCGCAATGAAGCCCAGCGCCTTGGCGTCGCCTTCGGGCAGGTCGACGATGGCCTGGCACTGCGCACAGGCCATGCTCTTGCTTTGCGCCAGCTTGGGCGTCAGCGGCGCGCCGCAACTGGGGCAGGCGATGGACCGGCCCTTGAACTTCGCCTCGGCAACGGATTCGCCCTCGGCCGTCGTGCGCAGGCCCTGCAAGGCCAGGTCGGCGAGCTTCACGCCCCGGCCGACGCTCCAGACCGGCGGGCCGTCCTCGCGGAACTCCAGCGAGCCGACCTCGTCGCGATCGTTGCGCAACTCCACCACGCGGCCGGTGCGCGGCACGCGCGGCAGTTCGCCCTCGGCCGCCCGCAGTGCGGCGTCGACGACGCCGGCCACCTGCCAGCGTTGGCCGGCGAGCGTCAGCGGCAGGCCGACCTGCGGGTCACGCGGCGGGGCGTCGGTGAGTGGCGCTTCCAGGCTGAGGACGAACTGCCCGTTGTCCTCGCTGAGCCAGGCGACGCGTGTCTGGCCGCTGGCTTCGAACAGCAGATGCCATTCGTTCCAGTTGCCCAGGGACGAGCCGCGCTGCACCCGGCCGACCACGGCGAAGCCGCTGCCCATCCAGCGGCCGGTGGCGCCCAGTTGCAGCGGGGAGTAGTCGTCGAAGATCTCCGCGCTTTGGCCGATGCGCGCCAGCGTGTCGCCGTCGCGCAGCAACGTGCTGCGGCAGAAGCCGCAGACGGCCGTCGACGAGGCGGCACTGGCGAACTCGACCGGCGCGCCGCAGTTGGGGCAGCTCGCGCGCCAGCGGCGCTGCGCGGCTGGCGCGGGGTCAGCCAAGTTTCTTGAGGAGGTCTGCCTTCTTCGCGGCAAATTCCTCGTCGGTCAGGATGCCCTTGGCCTTGAGGTCGCCGAGCTTCTCCAGCAGCGCGACGATGTCGTCGGGCTTGCTGGCCGTCGGGGCGGGGGCGGCGGCACCCACGCCGGCCAGCCCCTGGCTGAGCGTTTGCGCGAGCGTCTGGCCCAGTGCCACGCCGGCTCCCAGGCCCACGGCTTCACCGGCGATGCCGCTGCCACCGCTGCCCACGCCCTTGGCCATCTCGGGCAGTGCCTGGGCCGCCTGGTATTGCATGAACTGGCCCATGTTCTGGCCAATGATGCCCATGCCGATGCGCTGGTCGAGGATCTTCTGCAGCTCCTCGGGCAGCGACACGTTCTGCATCGTGACCGACAGCAGCTCCAGCCCCAGCGCCGAGAAGGCGGGCGCCGTGGCGTTCTTCAGCGCGTTGGCGAATTCGACCTGGTTGGCAGCGAGATCCAGGAAGGGCGTGCCGCTGCCGGCCACCGCGTCGCTGATGTGCTGCAGCATTAGCCCGCGCAGTTGGCCTTCCAGGTCGGCGACGGTATAGCGTTCTCGCGTCCCTGAAATCTGGGTATGAAAAGCCTTGGGGTCCTGGATGCGGAAGGCATAGTTGCCGAACGCGCGCAGCCGCACGGCGCCGAAATCCTTGTCGCGGATGGAGATCGGCTGGCTGGTGCCCCAGCGTTGATCGATCTGCTGGCGGGTGCTGAAGAAATAGACGTCGCTCTTGAAGGGCGACTCGAACAGCTTGTCCCAGTTCTTGAGGTAGGTCAGCACCGGCAGCGTCTGCGTCGTCAGGCGGTGCGTGCCGGGGCCGAAGACGTCGGCGATCTGGCCCTCGTTGACGAACACGGCGACCTGGGACTCGCGCACGACGAGCTGGCCGCCGTTCTGGATTTCCATGCCGGCCATCGGGAAGCGCCAGGCCAGCGTACCGTCGCCATCCTCGGTCCATTGGATGATGTCGATGAACTGTTTCTTGATGAAATCCATCAGAGCCATGTCGTTTCCCGGATGCGGTAGAGAAAAAGTTAGGCGGGAGTATCCGGCGCACATGGCCTGTTGCTTGTGCCAAACATGTGAATCTCACCGCCAGTCAGGGTGAGAATCTGTGTCATGTCGCGAGTTTGTATCCAGACCGAAGATTTTGATCTTGGCCATGAAACCTTGGCGCTGCGCGCCGGCGATGGCGGCGTTGGTGCCGTCGTCGCCTTTGTCGGCACCGTGCGGGAGCACAGCGCCGGGGAGCAGGTCAGCGCGATGGAGCTGGAGCATTACCCCGGCATGACCGAGGCGGCCATCGAGGCCATGGTGGATGACGCCTTCGCGCGCTTTGACATTCGCGCGGCCCGGGTCATCCATCGTGTCGGCCGGCTGGACGCGCGCGACCAGATCGTGCTGGTGCTGGTGAGCAGCGCCCACCGTGGACAGGCCTTCCAGGCCTGCGAATTTCTGATGGACTACCTGAAAACCCAGGCGCCGTTCTGGAAGAAGGAGCACACGCCGAACGGCGCCCACTGGGTGGACGCCCGCGTGGCGGACGACGAGGCGCTGGCGCGCTGGGGCATCGTGGCGGGGAATGCGACGCATCAAGAGACGGACCAAGCGACGGGTAGCGCGACGTGAACGCGCTGGCGGTGGCCGCTGGTGCGGCAATCGGGGCGTTGACCCGCTGGCAGGCTGGCCTGCTGTTCAACACGCGCTGGTCGGGGTTTCCGCTCGGCACGCTGCTGGTGAACCTGGTGGGCGGGTTCCTGATCGGCATGGCGCTGGAATGGTTCGGCCGCCAGCCCAACGAGTTGCTGAAGCTGTTGCTGGTGACTGGCTTCCTGGGCGGGTTGACGACGTTCTCGGCGTTTTCGGGCGAGTCGCTGGCGCTGCTGCGCCATGGCGAGCTGGGGTTGGCCGCCTTGCACACGTTGGCGCATGTCATGGGGTCGCTGTTCGCCGCCTGGGCGGGCATGCGACTCGTGCAGGCCTTGATCTAGGACAACTTGAAAAGCGCCGGGGGGCGCCCACTTGGCATCGCAACTGGAGGAATGATCCATGCGTGCCGACAAGTTCACCACCCGTTTTCAAGAAGCCCTGAGTGATGCCCAGAGCCTGGCGCTGGGCCGAGACAACCCCTACATCGAGCCCGTCCACGTGCTGTCGGCGATGCTGGCGCAGGACGATGGCCCGCGCGCGCTGCTGGAGCGAGCCGGCGTGAAGGCACCGGCGCTGAAGACGGCGCTGGAGGGCTTGATGGCCGGCCTGCCGCAGGTCAGCGGCGCCGGGCAGACGGTGCAGGCCGGGCGAGACCTCGTCGCGCTGCTGCAGGCAGCCGAGAAGGAGGCCACCAAGCGCGGCGACCAGTTCATTGCCAGCGAGATGTTCCTGCTGGCGCTGGCCGACGCCAAGACGGACCTGGCCGGTGTCGTGCGTGGCCACGGCCTGACGCGCAAGGCGCTGGAGGCGGCCATCGAGGCGGTGCGGGGCGGCCAGTCCGTGGACAACGCCGAGGCCGAAGGCCAGCGCGAGGCGCTCAAGAAGTACACGCTGGACCTGACGGAGCGCGCCCGCCTGGGCAAGCTGGACCCGGTCATCGGCCGCGACGAGGAGATCCGCCGGGCCATCCAGGTGCTGCAGCGCCGCAGCAAGAACAATCCGGTGCTGATCGGCGAGCCGGGCGTGGGCAAGACGGCCATCGTCGAAGGCCTGGCGCAGCGCATCGTCAATGGCGAGGTGCCCGATTCCCTCAAGAACAAGCGCGTGCTGGTGCTGGACATGGCGCTGCTGCTGGCCGGTGCCAAGTACCGGGGTGACTTCGAGGAGCGCCTCAAGGGCGTGCTGAAGGAGGTGGCGCAGGACGAAGGCCAGACCATCCTGTTCATCGACGAGATCCACACCATGGTGGGCGCCGGCAAGGCCGAGGGCGCCATCGACGCCGGCAACATGTTGAAGCCCGCGTTGGCGCGCGGCGAGCTGCACTGCATCGGCGCGACGACGCTGGATGAATACCGCAAATACGTCGAGAAGGACGCCGCGCTGGAGCGTCGCTTCCAGAAGGTGCTGGTCGACGAGCCCAGCGTGGAGGCCACCATCGCCATCCTGCGCGGGCTGCAGGAGAAGTACGAGGTGCACCACGGCGTGGAGATCACCGACCCGGCCATCGTCGCCGCGGCGGAACTCAGCCACCGCTACATCACCGACCGCTTCCTGCCCGACAAGGCCATC
>JACCDO011481055.1_pt1 | contig 23219 bp, 27 predicted proteins | sample 7446101 | NCBI WGS metagenome assembly JACCDO01 (sample SAMN15323440, study PRJNA562643) | freshwater metagenome | isolation source: river surface water | place: USA:Blue River Watershed | collected 2017-08-16
ATCCATGTATAAAAATGATGGTTAAATTATTATCACCCATCCCTCCCCGACGATCCCATCATCATCATGGCCACTAAGCAACTGATCATGCTCCTTGCCGAGTACCAAGAAGTGCGCGTACGCTACCGCGAGCACGGCTCTGCCGACAGTGAGTTGTCGGAAGCTCTGTTGGAGCTCATCACCCACATGGACCACGAAGACGCCCCTTCCAACACTCTGGACTACTGGAACAACTACCTGTACGATGGTTGCCCCGCGGTGGTTGCCAAGGAATTGCAACAGGTAGCTCAGCAAATCATCGACTTGGTGCCGTCGACGGGCCTGAGCGCCGACGACATCGAAATGCTCTACTACCATGAGAACACCGAAACAAAGAAGTACTAAGGGTTCCCATCCGTTTTTTCTCTCCTTCCTCCCCAATAAAACCCCAAGGAACCTCCCCTTACTTTGATAGGTAAAATATCTATTAGGATTTATTATTAAAGATTAATTCACCGTTGTCATTAAATGCGAATAGGCTTGTGATTACAATAATGTATGCATATTCCTCTCCAACGGTAAAATCGCCGATATCCTGGAGCATCTCGCAATCGTAATACACTACTTCTTTGTCTTGAAAAGCCCTTTCAGTACGATTGCTCAGTTCGTCAAGGGGCGGGCACTCGACTCCGTTGGACGAAGTTTTGTAGGTAAAAGGGAACGGTGGTTGAATATCTTTGTCGTAAAGGTAAGTGTGTATATCACCCGACACCAATTCCACTGAAACGCAAATAAATGGAATCCGTTGGCCTTCCTGTAAACCGTCTAAGGATTTTAGCATAACACAATCGACGTAACTGTCGCTGTCGCGTTCAGGAAAGTCTTTGCATAGCTCGATAGATTTGTACGAGAATATGTCTTTAAACGTGAATTCTGTCATGGTCGTCTATTCTTATATTTTTTTATCAATTTAAATATATGTACGTACAAGTAAACGGGAAAACGTATAAAGTGCATCATGACAAGGAAGGAGACTTTATCGGTAAGTCAAAGTGCGTAAAAAAACGTGTTCCCTTGCCTAAAGATGCCAAAAAGGTAGACCGTCAGTGGTCACCGATAAAGGCCATAACACAATTTTTCACAACGCCTTTGTCTTCTCCGGTTCGTGGTGCTTCGCCGGATTTAATGAAAGTTAAGCAGGAGGCCCAAAAAGCCGAGACTCAAACCACAGAGACGAAAAAACAGCTCAAAAAAACAGAAGATGAAAACGATAAGCTGCAGAGGAAATTAGAAGCAGCCGAACAGCGCGCGGATCGTCTTCTGGCACAGGCAGAAGCAGAAAAAGATAAGCTACAGAGTAAATTAGACGAAGCCCTTTCTTTACGTTCTGCTGCCGAACAGCGCGCAAATAGGTTTCAGACAAAGACAGAAACCGAAACAGATAAGTTGCAGATGAAATTAAACGAAGCCCTTTCATTGCGTTCTGCTGCAGACCAGAGAGTAGAACGTACCCTAAGAACCCTACATAATTTAGAAGACGAGCTTAAAGCTCTCAGGGCGGAACGGGCCGAATTGCGTTCTAAGTTACAAGCACGCCAAAAACAGCAACGTCAAGAGCAGGATAACGGGTTGCAGATGAAATTAGACGAAGCCCTTTCATTGCGTTCTGCTGCCGATCAGAGAGTACAACGCACCCTGAGAACCCTGCATAGTTTAGAAGATGAGCTTAAGGCTCTGCAGAAGGAAAGGGCAGAATTGCGTTCTAAGTTACAGGCACGTCAGGAACGGGAACGCGGTACAGATGATAAATTGCAGATGAAATTAGACGAAGCCCTTTCTTTGCATTCTGCTGCCGAACAGCGGGTAGAGCGTACCCTCAAGAACCTGGCACGTTTAGAAGATGAGATTAAGGTTCTGAAAATGGAACAGGCTGGCTATGCCGCACAAAGGGCAGAAATGCTGTCTAAATTGCAAGCACACCAACGACAGCAGCAACGGGAACGCGAGTCTAAACTGCAAGAACAGGAGCAGCGGCAGTCTCGGCAAATGCAACAGCGGCAGCAATTGCGCCAATTGAAGCAGTTGCAGCAACAGCAGGAGAAAACTAAGAAAAAGAAGGATGAAGAGGGTAGCCTTGAATTATTGGAACAGTTTAAAACTGAGGCTGCGAGAGTTATAACCATGTTAAAAGAGGAAAACGATTCCCTCAGAGAGTCGGTACAGGACATCAATCGCTTGTATGAACAGAAAAACACGGAATTAATTAGATTCACTAAAGACAAACAGGCCAGGCAAGCCAAACAGGCGAAACAGGCGAAACAGGCCAAACAGGCAAAGCAAGACGCGCAGAGCCAGGAGAAGACCAATGTTAAACAGTTAACCCAACAGCTAACGCAGGAGTTAACAAAGGAAAAGGCTAAGTTAGCCAGTCTTAAAGAAGATTATGATTTATTGGAAAAAGAATACACGAAAGTGTATCAAGACTTGATAAAGGCACGCAAGATTTAGTCGGGAGGGAAAGGGAAACAGGCGGCACTCAAAACAAGAGGGAGAGCTGCTGCTCATCTGTGTCCGCAGTGGTCTCGGCGCTCAGATAGTAACGGCAGTCGTCGACGGGTCCATCCCGGTACCAGCGTTCAGCGTGGTACCGGCGGTGCAGGTACTTGCCGGAGGTCAGCTGAATCACAAGGTACAAGTACCACAGATCCGATTGCGGGCCCAGGTTATCGTAGCCGTCGTGCGTAAGATCCTCAAACACGTCCACGATGGAGTTTGAACCGTAGGTCTTGGAAATATCCGCCACGATGGGGCGAGCGTACTTGGAAATGTCCTTGCCGAAAAAGCGTTGCATGATTGAATGCAAGACCGAGGGGGTATCTATTTTCTTAGGATCAATTTTTTGGGGGGGTCGACCCCCCCAAAGAAAGGATGTGGTTCATGCACCTGCGCCTACCGGGAATCGAACCCGGTCTGAAATCTTAGGAGGATCCCGTGCTATCCGGTACACTATAGGCGCAAATAGCCTGTCGGCTGCAGTACCCTTTGGGGGGATCGAACCCCCGACCCCGCGATTAAAAGTCGCGTGCTCTAACCAGCTGAGCTAAAAGGGCAAAATGGAACTAATTCCATACCACATATGGGGATCGAACCCATGGCCTCCGCGTTATAAGCACGGCGCTCTAACCAACTGAGCTAATGTGGCTAAGGAGCTTACCGCTCCCCTCTCTCTACCGGGATCGAACCGATGACCTCTCGCTTAACAGGCGAGCGCTCTAACCAACTGAGCTAAGAGAGAAAATAATACCCCTACCAGGAATCGAACCTGGGTCCCGAGAGTAGAAATCTCATGCGCTATCCGCTACGCCATAGGGGCTTATATTCGCTGCAGGAATTGAACCTGCCTAAAAACGGGGCTAAACCGTTCCTCGTCACCAGCTGAGTCAGCGAACAATAAGTGGCTGGTGCGGTAACATACCAGCACCAAGTCACAACTACTCCCTGCAGGGATCGAACCTGCCTAAAAACGGGTTTAAACCGTTCCCCGTCACCAGCTGGGTCAGAGAGCAATGCGCATACCGGGAATCGAACCCGGGTCAACAGCTTGGAAGGCTGCCATTCTACCATTTAACTATATGCGCAAAAAGCCTTTCGGCTGTAAGTACCCTTTGGGGGGATCGAACCCCCGACCCCGCGATTAAAAGTCGCGTGCTCTAACCAGCTGAGCTAAAAGGGCAATAAAATGGAAATAATTCCATTTACCACATATGGGGATCGAACCCATGGCCTCCGCGTTATAAGCACGGCGCTCTAACCAACTGAGCTAATGTGGCTGGGAGCTTAAGCTCCTTCTCTCTCTACCGGGATCGAACCGATGACCTCTCGCTTAACAGGCGAGCGCTCTAACCAACTGAGCTAAGAGAGAAAATAATACCCCCACCGGGAATCGAACCCGGGTCCCAAGATTAGAAGTCTTGGATGCTATCCGCTACACCATGGGGGCGGAATATTCGCTGCAGGGATCGAACCTGCCTAAAAACGGGTTTAAACCGTTCCCCGTCACCAGCTGGGTCAGCGAACAATAAGTGGCTGGGTGCGGTAACATACCAGCACCCAGCCACAACTACTCCCTGCAGGGATCGAACCTGCCTAAAAACGGGTTTAAACCGTTCCCCGTCACCAGCTGGGTCAGAGAGCTGAGGCAAAAACTGGTTTTGCCATTTATGCGCATACCGGGAATCGAACCCGGGTCAACAGCTTGGAAGGCTGCCATTCTACCATTTAACTATATGCGCCGGTGGATTCCATGGTTTTGCTTCCACGGAAACTCTTGCTTATTATTCAGTTGCAAGATGTTCCTAAATCATTTTTTAATTAAAAATGATAATAATTAAATCTACAAAATGGATTATTACGCAGTTAATACAGGAAACATTCCTGGAATCTATCTAACTTGGGATGCGGCTCAAAAAGCCATTGAAGGGTACAAAGATCCCGTCTATCAACGGTGTAAAAACATTAAAGACGCAGAACAGTTTGTGTTATCCGGGGCCGGGGGTTCACCGGCATCGGCAACAGAAGAAACCTATGCATTACCCGTAAAGAAAAAAATAACGATATTGGCTAAGCCCCCTAAAGCAGCAGCGCCCGAAGATCCGAATAATCTAACCGCCAGAGGTCTTGAAGCCCAGTTGGGATTGTACACCACACATCCCGACTACACCCCGGCCTCCAAGACCATCCATATGTATACTGATGGAGGCACCATTGGAAACGGAAGAAAGGATGCAACTGGTGGCTACGGCGTATTTATACCAGCTACAAATCATACCAAAGAAAGACTTATCGCAAGAAAACTCGTCGGCAAAATAACCAACAACATAGCAGAGCTAAAGGGAATCATTACCGCTCTCAAAGAGATACAAGACCTGAACCGTACAGATCTTGCGTTTATTATCCACTATGACTCTACTTACGCTGCCGATGTTATTACCGGTAAAAAGAACGCCTACGCCAATCTCGAACTTGTTACCCAAGGAAAGCAACTCTTGACCGACTGCCATACCGCAAACCTAAACATTACGTTTAATCACGTCTACTCTCATACCGGCAAGAAGGACTTGCACTCCATCGGAAACGAGGTAGCCGATAAGCTCGCAGGCGTCTCTATACAATAATATGCTCTTCCAATGCCGATGTATTAATAATAATCTTTTTTACATCCGCTAACTCCTGCTTTAAACCAGCCGCAGGTAACAGTCTAAGCTGTTCCAACGTAGGTACACCCGACTTATATGCGTTACCATGCCCACCACACTTTGCCAACGTCTCGATTAACAGAGGGCTTGGATCCTTCTTTGTACCATCCGTCTTAATCACAATAATCTCCTCTAACACATGCTCTTCAAAGTGCAGCGAAGGTTGATATTTATGATTAAATGTAATGTAAATCTTATCCTTCAACTCATACATACGGTAATAGGGGTTCTCACTCACCCACTTAAAACGAACTGGCTCATCCTCATCCTCATCCTGGGCTTGTTGCTGATTCGTTTTTTCCGCCTTAGGCGGAAATAATGCCCACTTAAGATCAACATATGTGTCGATGGCCTTGCTGGCTACGTCAGCGACCGACAACCGGCTAATATAGTAACCAGCTAAACCTCCGACCAGTGTAAAAGCAATATTCGTAGTGTCCATTTAATGTTAATATTATTTTGGATTTAAATTAATTTTCTAACTACTATTAACTTAATGTCAGATAGTGTATGTAAAAGTTCAGCTGACACTATACAATCCATAAAGGACGTCTCCGTACAAAAAATCACCGATGTTCGCAACCAGGTTAAAACCGCCGGAGAAAACGCGATAAAAGATATAACCGAACGGGGCAGATCCAAGTACAAGTTTCTTAACTCCACTTTATCAGGACTTGACGCCCTATATTCCTTTATCAGTGGCGCAAAAAGCACACGTCCCGATCTTATCTTTTTCCGCAACGTACTTATCTTTTTAGCCGCTGTAGTTATCGTATATTACGCATTGCCTCGCCTATCGGGCTCGGCTAACGTAGGATTTAGCAAGGAGCAGTTTGATAAAGCCACTAAACTACCACAGACCGCCTTTAACATCGAAGAACAGGCCAAAGTAAATATGGAAGTTAAAGCTTTTGAGGATCACCGAAAGTTTTTCGACGACGGTGGCGCCTACGATCCTAAAAATGCCGGTGTACACGAAATAGGCCGTACAGCCGTGGCTCTGCCAATGTTGGTATTTTTCCTACAATTTGTCTTGCCACCCCTGGCGATCGGTTATATTGTATGGTTTGTCCTTACCTACTGGCGTTATGTTATTGCTGCCTTGTGGGGCTGGTTCGAAGCCATGTACAGCTATTTTACAACCCTGATTCAAGGCAGATTAGGTTGCAAATGGTATATTAAATGGGTTACCGGTTGGAAATGCCGGTCCCCGGTGTTTTCTGAATATGTTGTAGCCTGGAGAAAGAAGTTCATCGATGGACCCGTCTATGCTGAAAAGATAAAGTATATTAATCAGTACTACGCAGCCAAAGAAAGGTACGTAACTAAGCCCTACAAAAAATACATCGACGACCCCATCGAACGCCGGAAAATCAACGCCGAATATGCCAAACTCGTCGCCGCAGACAGAACCGTTGAAGTTATCCTAAAAAAATCCCGCGATACCTACGATAGCAATCAAGGATGGTTTGGTTCTAACAATCTACTGAGCCGTGCCTATGGATCCCTGTTTGGGACTGTAAAGACCGTACCAGACGAACTCATTAATGGGTACGACAGCACCACCATTACCGGTGAAGAATGCAAGTGCCCGGGAGCCAAGCAGGCTGTAAATAAAGCTGCGGATATGATTGGAAAGATAGCTCCTTCCACGCAACCCGTGGTTCCGACCGTGCATTTGTGCGATAAGGCCGATAAAATTATCAACAATAAGGCATCGATTACGGGCACACTAATCGTCATCATATTAGCCGTGTTAATAGGCGTGTACTATTATACATGGACATTCGGTACCCCGGTATTTGTAAAAAACCTGATTTCGCACACAAACGTAGTCACTCTTAGCAAAGTTAAATACAAGCGCTGGCCTATAGCTCCGTATGTAGTGTTAGCGACTACGCTTGCGATAATAGCGCATACTGGCTTCAGCTAATCACAGTAGTATTAGTTTGAATGGTAATGTCACTTTTAAGGTATAAAAGTGACTTAACCGGAATTTAGAGCCTTGTAAACAGTGGACCATCAGGCAACGCTCCGACCAAGCCATGCAACGCTCCAACCGCGCCACCCTCTCGCCCCTGATCATCCCCGCTTCCCGCTACATCGGCTCCATCTCCGAGGACTACATGTCGGCCTCGAACCCCTTGCGCTCCGAGTTTCTGGATTTCCTGCTCCAGAAGCACGGTGTCAACATCCGCTTGGCGTACAGCATGCAGACGCCGGCCATTGAGTTGGGCCGGCCTGGCCGCTTCAGTGTGTCGGTCCTGGCCGAGACGCGAGAGGAGATCGACCAGTTCTACCCGACGATCATGCAAGTGATGCAGCCCTTCCTCTTGTAAGTACCCTTCAAGCGTTTCCCTTTCCCCTTCAAGGGTTTCCCCAATCCCAATAAAGACCGGACTTTGTGAAACGAACTTTGACTTTGGTACCAAAGTAAGGTAATTTAATAGGAGGTAATTAGAAGGGTAGAAGCAGGAGTTAAACCAGCAGGCTCATCCAAAGTAAGTATATGTTAGTGGTGTTATGTTAGGGGGAGGGCACCTCCCCCTCTTTAAAGCTTAAGCCACTCGGCGTACTCCGGCGTCTTGCTAAACGCCTCAAACCGCTCGGCGTCGTGCTCACGCCACTCCTTCACATGCCGGTCAGTGTCGAAGAAGTGGCGCTTCGTCTCATCGAAGCGCGGAGTGGAATACCGGCTCACACAACCGGCCTTAATGAGGAGGTCATAACACTCGCGGGCGCCAGGATGGATCTTTCCATAGTAGCCAACCGCGTGGCACTGATAAAAGGCAGACAGAGGATCCCACTCATAACCCTCATCCACATCCTTATCCTTTACCTCGAATCGGGCGCCAAGGGTGTCCTTGTCGAACTTAGATACAATGTAGTTCAGCATGGGCCACTGCGTGTACTGACCCATGCGTGAAAGGAGATCGCACAGGATCATGGGATCAGTGATGTACTTAAGCTCAAACAGAGCATCAATAAACTCCTTACTCACGGTGGTCAAATCCAGACAATCCAGAGCAGTGAACTTCGTGCTGCAGCCGCACATGCACGGCACGAGCACCGGCTGCGTAAGAGTAATGTCGGGATGCTCGGCGTGAAACCGACGAAGATCGTCGGTGCTGCTCTTGTTGACGATCTTGGAAAGCTCGTCAACGATGGTAGTGGAGACGGTAGCGGAATCGGTAGCGGAGACTGTAGCGGAAGCGGTAGCGGAGACGGCAGCGACGGACATGTTTTGTTTTGGTGTGTTGCTTGGGTTGGGTTGATGACACTTGACTCCAATCGGTAACAGAAAGCATTTCAATCAATTTTTAAACCAGCGGACCCACGCACCATTATTAGTGATTTTGCCTGGATGTTAAGGCGTTGAAGCAATTTTAGTACCGCAATATTGCTGCGGTGTAACATGATACGCCTGATGTTTGTAGTATCCACGCTTTTCCGCCAGTCTCAGCAAGGACTTAAAATTCTCTACAAAGTCAGGTTTATGACCTATACTCTTTGTCATCACATGCGCAAGTTCATGCAGTGCTACAAACATGAGAGTATTATCATCTACCAGCTGATTCTCATTCCGCATGCACATATATATTTTTTCACCCTTGTTTACCGTGTAGCTCGTATAGCTGCCACCCGGTGCATTTTCCGAAATGACCGCTTTAAACTTTTTCTTAAGTCGGTTCGTTCCCTCCTCAGTAGCATCCATGTCGTCGATTAAACTTAACAGATTGCCACGAAGACGATCCAGTTTCTGTGCCGCCTCAATCTTATCAGGACGATTCAAGACTAAATATTTACGTCCGTTAACCGTTACCTGTTCTAACGGATTAAATATCCACGGAAACATAACTTTTGCATAACTAATAGTGACTATCGCAAGAGTAATTGCTACGATGAATGGATGCATTATAAATTGAGTATTAAAATTTAAAGAAATGTCTGTAACACACCTCAAAAATCTCGGTATCCTCACCAACGATGGATCCGTGGTAGGATTTACATTGACCTCCACGGAAAGTGCGGCCGTTATTAAAAGATTGCGGGAGGTATTAAAAGTGTTAACAGCTGAAGAATACCTCCGCGGTCAACCGTTTACACCTATTTATCCAGAGTGTATCGTATACCAAATTATCAGAGATAACAAAGATAAATTGATGCTGAAAGGTTAAACATCCATTTATCATGAACGATGAAGTAGCAACCATCCAACCCTCAGACGCCTGGGTACGCCAACATAACGAGAAGATTTCACAGCTCCTAATTAAGGACCCGTGGAATGACCCAATGGTAAAAAAAGTCGGACTATACGAAATGTACATTATCGATGCCCTATGCGAAGCGTTGGAACTTTCTGCTGAAGAATCGCCAGACACAAAGCTTGGTTGCATTAATCCAAAGTACATCACGCTACACAAGCTCTTGTCAACGTACATTGACGAGCCCACCTCCGAAGGATTCTCACATATTATGACGTTCTCCAAAGAATATCTACAACGACCGATTAAACTTGTAAAATGGACGACAGAAAGCCGTTCATGGCCAGACATCAGAGTACTGGATACTCCCGACGAATGTTTGTCGTGGCTTCGGAGGTTGTACTAATGTTACTGGGCGAAGGGTGAAAATGGTTAAAAAGGCAACCCGAACCTAACAGAAGAACTCTTGATCTGTTAGATATTTACCGACATGAAACGCCTGCTTGCTATAATAATCAGAGTTATTGGGGTTAAGTATGTCTTTGACAAGCACCCATTTAACACCGGCAATTTCATTCGTGTGATACCGATGCAGCGGTAACTTGTGATCCGCTTCCAATATATAAAAATTAGTTTTAAGAATAGCCACACTCTTCATGTCTCGGCTGGCAGAGTCTGAAATATCAATCCCGGTTTCCTCTTTGAATTCTCTTACAGCACATTCAAATGACTCTTCTCCAGACTCCCGTTTTCCTTTGGGCATGCTCCAGATTTTAGAACCGGTATTGTTAACCAACAGAAGATGCAACCCTTCATCCATGGTATACAGGATGACACCATCCGTGGCCAGTGATTTTTTATATTTTGTATATTTTTTTACCATATTGAATGCTTCGGGCACAAGCATTCGATTATCTTTCGCCAGGATTTTTTCCACAAACGGCGTAAGCTTGTAATAACGATACTGGCGTGGATATACATTGTAATAATTATCAATATAATCCCAGTATGCTGACTCTATGATTCTCAACGAGGCTAACATATCTTTTTCCGTATCAAAACTTAGTTTAAGCCTAAGTTCTGATATTTTTGGTGTGTCTACAAGACAGCTACTGACATCCATAGCTTACTTATATTAAGTAATGTTATCAATTTTTACCACCAGTAACCACCGACCTGCTTAGGGTTCTTCTTAAGCTTAGCCCTGATCTCCTTGAGCCTATCACGAGCATCTTCAAGAACTTTCTTTTGATTAGCCGAGGCGCCCTTGCGCGGCTTGCTGCCCGTATCAACACCGGCAAAATCATACCGGTAAGGTCCCGAGTGCGACAGGTAACGACTGTCATTGATTACGCGAACCGTACGGTTAAGATCATACGTGCGGGCAGCCATCCGTCCCTGATCCGACTTGAACCGAGGCTGACCGGCCTTGCGGCCGCGCTTGACGGTGCGTGTGCGCTTGTAAAACAGATCAAACGCCTTCTGAGCCTGCTCCAATGTAATCGGCTTGCGCTTGTTTGCGCGGGCATGTTCAGCGCTCTTAGCCGAGCCAACCAGGCGGCTGATGGGCTTGCTCTCCTTACCATCCTTCTTAAAACCAACAAATTTGGCAACGGTAGCGCCGTTTTTGAGTGTTCTACGGGATCCCTTGACCTCGAGCAAAGGCATATCTTCGTTATACTTGAGTGACATTATATAATATAAAATAAAAATTAAAAATGAAGGTATTATACTTTTAAAATGTTCTTGATTTACGGAACCCCAGATTGCCAGTTTTGCCAAAAGGCCAAGATCCTGCTTACGGATAACAGTTTAACATTTACGTATCAGGATCTAACAGACGTCTATCCTACGGGATGGCGTCAGGTATTTACAGATCTTAAGACGAGGATTAACGGATGCACTAAGATCCCTCTTATCTTTAAATCCGCGGATGGGACGGCCGGTTCTGGTTCAGGTTCACCTGAACCTGCATCTGCATCGCCCCACCCACTGAGCCTGGATCCCGAAAAGTGGGAGTTTATCGGCGGTTATTTTGAGTTAGAAGAGCTTATCGATTCAATGGATATTAATCTTAACGATAAGTATTAATAAAAAAATAAAAACTACAAATATAAATGGCATTAGCAGAGTACAGATCGGCAGGAATGACTTATGGTATACCAAAGGTATTTGCAGTCCTGTTCAAGGCAAAAGCTCCTCTGGCAGAAATAAAACAGTATCTTCAAGACGAAACGGTAATGAACGCCCTTAAGAAGGTAAACTCCGACGACTCTCTTAACACTTCAAGTTCAGTCATAAAGGCTGTATTTGCACTGTATCGTAGGAAAGACACTTTGACAGAAGGATCTCTGCAATCCTATTACGATTTTATTCTTGGAGATGGAAAGAACGTCGTAGACTCTCTGTATGAAGATATTATTACGGCCGATAAAGGAGGATCGTGGAAAGACTTTGTCGACACACTTAACATGCTGATATATCGCTCTAAACCAGCGGCGGCCGCGACACAGCCGATGCAAGCTCCGGTTAATCCTACTAACCCTCCATCCATCGCATCTTCTGTTCCTGCTTCGGAGCCATCCATTGGATCTTCGGCATCGGGTACGTCCGCTTTAACTACGTCCGCTTTAACTACGTCGGGTTTAACTACGTCAACGAAACCAAGAATAACCCTTAAGGCCAAGGCTCCGTCTGTCGCATCAACGACGACGGTTACATCGGTTACATCGGTTACGTCGGGCTCCTCTACGGCCACGCTTGCTTCAGGTGCTTCTGGTGTCTCAGGTGCCTCAGGTACTTCGACCTCAACGGATTTCTCCGCGAAGGGAGGGTTAAGCGCAGGTTATAAGATACATATAAAGGATGATTCTTTGAACAAGGAAAAGCATAAGGACTCGGCGTTAAAGGACGTACATAACACTCGTGCCAAGCTTCTTGTTATAGACATTGAGTCATGTACGGATGTTATATATCCGGTGGCCATCGATCTTGCTCCTGAGTCTACCAACCAAGATATTTTAGATTATATCGTCAAAGTATTAACAGAAGCCAGCCAAAAGAATCTTAAGTGCCACACGAGCACCAGCTATCACGTGTTTACAATTCGTGCAATGACTGATAGCTCACGTGTATTATACATTAGTGTTGCAAAATGATTAGGATTTACAGTTTAAAGGATGGATTTATGTACAATATGCAGAGAGCCGTTTGATGGTCAGCAACAGATTGTAATTGCTAAGCATGTCACGGATCGTTGTCTGGAAGACAGTCGGCGAAGAGGACACTATTTCCACCGAACGTGTTTGGATCAGTGGAAAAAACGCTGCCTGATTACATATGATTCGCATGATTTACCTGTAGGTTTTATATGTCCCATGGATCGCGACGAGATCACTCGGCTATATACCGTACCAAACTATGAACTGATCGGTTTTGACATTAAGTATTATGATTCCGACATGATTCGCGTTATTAACGAGTGTCGTATAAATAAAAACCTTATACAGCAAATCACCGACATTGACGAGCTTGACAAGCACAACAAGACCCTGGCCTATTATGCCTGCTACCTGGGAGACTACGCCATTGTTGTAAAATTACTCACGAAGGGGGCCGATTTTAACAAACCTGTTGGAGACTTTAGATTTACACCTTGTATGGCCGCCGTATGTCAAAACCATTTTAATATCGTGTCTAAGCTCCTTGCAAACAAACATGTTCGACAAAAAGCAAACGTTGCTGACCAATCGGGTATGACAGCTTTCATGTATGCGTGCAAGATGTGTTTAAACCGTATCATAACGGAGTTTTTGGTCAACGAAGTTCCTTCATTAAGTCAAGTTAGATACTGTATCACAGCTTATAGGAACGAATTTATCGCAGATCCCCTTTACGGAAAGGAGATTATACATAAGCTTAATCACTACTTAAAACCAAAATAAAGTCTTGTCATAGTTTATAATGGGTGTACTCTTAAAATATACACTGCAAGGCATCGTAATTGCCGGAGCAACGGCCGCGCTAACACGTGGACAAATCTCACAGAAGAACATACTCTTACTGGCGATCTTATCTTTTATGATTTTTATAGTCTTAGATCTCTTCGCCCCTGTCAAACCCGCGCATGTGCAATTGGGAGGAGGAGATGATAGTGAACCGATGTGCGGAGGCGGATTAGTGCAAGCCCTTCAAGACGTGCCAGTATTAGAGGGAGGTGCTACTGAACCCGTGGATGATCTGAATCTTAAATTTAAGAATCATCCGTACAAATTGCATATGGGTGTCTTATCCGCGGGTTACAACGAGTATGTAACAGGTGTTTAAATGGGGGTTAAGAAGGGGGGGTTAAGAAAGGGGGGTTAAGAAGGGGGTTCCCTAATTTAATTCCTTTACTTTGATATAATGGCCACTGACACGGACACGGATAAAGAGCAAAGATGGACGGCTAAATGGATTTTGTGGAGACTATTTTGGATACTCTTAACGATATACGCCGTTAAAAAATCATATCAGTGTAACAAGCACGAGTCCAAACTAATCATGATACCCGTTGTTACTCTCGCATTCTTTTATTCTCCTTATTATCTACTTTATTATGCCGTATACCATTTCATCTTACGAGTGCCATGTGTTTCTGCTGTAGGTAATATGAGCGTCCTTCTATAATTTAATCTTTGGAACTTAAAAATGACCAATGATAAAATTATAATAACCTAATGTATTTTAATACGGAAGCTCTTATAACCATGTTGCGTACAAACCAACTTCCCTACAAGAGGTTGAACGCGGGTGACTTTATTTACGAGTTAGCCCCCAAAAAAATCGTGTTTAATCATAAAATAAGCATTCCCGATAGCTTGCGAGACCTGTTAGGCGACAACACCAGCATCAACATTATTACTTTAGCCGACGAACTGTCCCTGCCACATTGCTTATTATCCGCCATCATGCCGCACAAATACGAAACCTATAACTGGCATTACCGTAAGATTTACGTAGAACATTTTATAACCGCAATGGAAGAGCGCTTAGGTCGCATATTTGCTAAAGCCCCCGTGCTTGCCGGCACAACATTAAGTCAAACAGACATCGTGTTTGAAAAAGCAACCTCGTCTCCTGAACTGGTATTATACATATGTATTGTACTAAATATTAATATCGTTGTTTACACTACCGGTATGATTAACCGTACGGAATACTATTATCCTACCGCTAAATACGATCCTACCTTACCACTTATTCTTCTTCATATGGATGATAAACGTATTTACAGTGTTATTACAGTCAACGATCAGAGCATCTTTAGCTATGATAATTTCACAGCTAAACAAGTTGCCAAAGGAGCCCCGAAGCAGCACCCGGTATTATGTAAATACGTTGGACCAAAGTGCCCACAGTCCTTGTATGCTTCCCTTCATGGCCTCAGCGAAGAGGAAACGTTTAAACGTGAAAAGACCACGGAGCTAATGAAGCTTAAGATAACGGAACTGAAAGAGCTTGCCTCGCGATTTAACATAAAAGTAGAAGGGCGTGCAACAAAGCAGATACTGGCCAATCGTCTCGTAGACTTTACATGGACCTCCAGCCGTGCCGAGAACTAGTGCAAAGTAGCTTGGAAAGCTTTTTTATTGGGACATCAAACAAACGCATTACGCAAGTTGCATCTCGAGGAGCGTGGGAAGATCCTCCAGATTGTCGATCTTCATGATCTCGAGGTACTCGAACAAGCCGTTGGCCTTCTCCTCGAGCAGGAAGAGCACCTCCTGAAGAGTGTAGACCTTAGGCCGAGCGGGGATCACGCGCATGTCGTTCTCATCCAGGAACGACCTGAGGCCCTTGATCTCAGGCGCGAGGGAGCGGTTAATGAAGATGTAAAAGCCGAGATCCGGGAAGCTCTGGCGGACGACAAGCGTGTAGGTGGCCATGGCTGGTTGTGGGTGGTTGAGCGCGGGGTGTGGAGCGGTTTAGAACCTGTTAGTCTATAAAAACATAGACTAACAGGTTGTCTAACTATCATTTATAATCTATAAATTCCCTAATCTCATTCAAACTAATGTCTCTGTATGTCGCCTGATGTGGGACATTTCCCCCGCGTTTTCCCGCGTTTTCACCACGAATTTAATGTCTGGTAAAGGGTGCCACCGATTTCATAGCCACCCTTCATCTCATTTTCAGGCCGGCGGCGAACCTCTTCAAAGTCAATACGTCCGTAAGCCGTAGCGTCACTCGATTTAATCGGTCGTCTTTGATAGGTTGTGCCTCCCATAAGATCGTGTGTGTCCAGTACAGCTAAGAAGCTGTTATTAAATCTGAGATCGTTGTACTGGCTCAAAAGCCGTTCTTGAGCCAGCGTAATATTAATCCTCTGTCCAACGCAGTTGCAGTGCATTACATACCCGTCCGGCATAATTTTGCCACCACTGTTGTAAAAAACATAATTCGGTCCGTAAAAGCTGAACCCTCCCATTTATATTGATCTTATTGTTCTAAATGTATTTAATATACAAACTGAACGGGCAGGCGAAAATTGAGAGAATCTAAATAATAAAAAATGCAAGACATTATGTCATTACTGTTTTCCGGCGGCGGTGGTGCCCCTTCCATGCCCGCGAAACGGGATCTACCCGCCAAGGCAAAGAAAACCATTAAATCGGTTAATGCGAAGCGTAAGAAGATCCGGCGCGCAAACCAGATTGTTAACTACGTAACAGGTAACAGTCTTATCGACTGGCTCATGGATCATCCCGATGAGGTAAATGTCACGCTTAGACCTCTTAAAATTAAGACGACCTACAAGACGCCAACGGAGCTGTTTTTGGAAAAGATGGAGTCAACGGCATCAAAACTAAACTTAACTTGTAAACGTCTGCAGTCTTCGAACTATGGCTGTGAAACCATTCTGGCCATGCGCGACAAGTTAGACGTTATTCTAAATTGTACTCTGGCTGACCGTTCTACTGGCTACATGACAAAGGTCGAGGCACTTGTAATGTCTACCGTTATAAATCGCCTTGGTGCCGAGTGCGGTACTAAGACGGAGGCGACATCTGGATTTTATATACCAGTGTGTTTTGGCACCGATGCAGAAACAAGTATTACCATCGCCTTGAACATCCTGTTGAAATACCAAAATGTTAAACCGGATTTTGGCTTCACCGCCGGTTCGTCTGGAGAAGTAGGGAAAGGGTTACCCCTACTGACCGTGTTTGAACCTTCTGCAGTTCACTACGCAGCTGTCGATGAGGCTATTAACGGGCTTAACGATATGGACGAACTAACCAGTGAGGACATAATTGGAGCCAACGGACATATTGATAGCAGTTCGCCATGGTGTTTAGCCATCAAGACACACGCATTTGAGCAAGAAAATATTACGATGCTACCAAATGTTCACTGCGTATCTCCGTTGGAATGGAGCACAATTGAGGAATATGAAGGAAGTCGTCAAGCCGAATGGGTAGATAACTACTATAGCATCACAGGTAAGAATATGCCCCTTTTTAAAGAGCTGTTTCAGAATGTGAAGCTGGTGCACCGGTGCACGCTCGACGGTATCGTTTATCAGGTGGCCGTTCACGATACGGTTACTGGAGAAGGCGCATATCAGTTAACCGACCATTTTGAGATGGGAGGATTGGGGTCGGCGGAGTTAGAGGAGTTAGGAGTAACGGATAACTGCGTATCATGGGAAGACATGAAGAATATTCTGGTTAAGAACGATATTAAGTTTCCGTATACGTGCAATTACGATCTGGACTTTATCTGCATGCGTACGTTAAGTGTACAGGATCAGGCAAAAGTACCGGTTGTGAATTTTTCGGTAGAAGAGGTGGCACGTGAATATTATTATGGTTCTTCGGACAAGGAAACCAAGGCAGAGCTTGCTTCATATCTTGAGAAGGCTTGTAAGAGAGACCTTATTATAATGGATTTGTTAATAAAAATGAGTCGTATGTAATTTTTAATTAAAATGATAAAAATGCCGACTGAAGCGCCGGACATGGATCCACTGAAACTGGATACCATGACGATTTGCGCTAACATAAATCAGTATTTTAATCTGGATGTGTTGGCACGCTACGTGCCTCTGAATGATACGATCATTGGTATTCGCTACCGTGATATTCACCGTGGCTCCGCCGAGGATGCCCAAGAAACCATGGATCAGGATGTAGAGCCTACAAAGAGTGGGCGCTTTAAAAACCAGTGTACATTTGTGATTAATGATGGTACGAAGATCATTAATACCAAGCTATTCAATAACGGTAAAATCGTTAATGTTGGATGCATTAGTCAGGAGCAGGCCACCTTCACTGGTAATACCCTCTTACAGGCATTCAAGGGACTATCAGGATTTGTAAAATATACGATATCCAAAACCCTGCTGAAGGATAAGAACGTCAAGTCGCTAAAAAAATTCTTTAAGGATGAATTACGGAAAAAGTATCAACCGCTCATTGTCTTACTTAAAGACCGGCTCGGGTTGACGACGAATCTTGATTGTTTGCATCCCAGTTTATCGGCGGATGAGGGTTTTACCAGATTTAGCGAGGCATGCACGCAGACGGAATTTGTTGCGGATATCATGTATATTTACACGATCATTAACATTTTAAAGTTATATTACAACGAGCTCATCTTGGTTGATAAGTTTTCCGATGCGCGATTCCAGAACATCTTATCGATTATTGTAGACAATACAAATCGCGAGGATGGTTTCATTGCGTATGAATTTCCCGGTTATATTACCGACGAGGAACCGGTTTTCGATCCTGCTACCACGCATATCACACTGATTAACAAACGTACAAAGTGCAACTACTTTATCAACCGTGCGGTTTTACAAACCGTACTTGAACAGCAACCGAATGTGGTACAATGCGACTTCGATAAAAACCGTTTTCCGGGCGTGATTGCACAATTCCGAACACCGTTTGACAAAGTTATAAAGATTTTCATCTTTAACACGGGTAAAATTAACATTACCGCCGCCTGCACCAATGAACAGATTGAAGCCGGTTATGTATTTATATCCAACGTATGCCGAGACCATTTTCACGAATTGCTGCTAAAGTGCGAATATCAAAACAAGCAGAAGGAGTACGACGATAGTTTTCCGGACCAACATTACGTAGGCTTGATCAACGACCAGTCGTATTATTTACTGTACAAAACAAGAATCCTGTCTAATCCTCGTAACGTGCGTTTTTTGCATCAGTTAAACCTTTTAGACAAGTACCGATAAAAAAATATTAATATGATTAAGTATAATGGATTCTTATTCTTTGGCTAACCATATTTTACGCGCACTCTTAATATGGGTTCTTGTATATTTTACCATAAATACCATCCCTCGGTTAACGATTAGAAAACAACTTATTGTTGCCACCTTCGTAGCAACTATATATCTGATTACGGAGTATCTGCTACTGCCGACATATGTTCCGGACTTTTGTAATGTAGTATGCCCTATTACAGGCAACATTGACACTTCCTCTGCCATGCAACAGCTTAAGCTACAGGAAAGGGCTGGACCAGCGGTAACACCAGTAACACCGGTAATGCCCAAACTGCCCGTACAGGTGCCGGCACCTTCACCCGTATCGATGACTTCAGCGCCTTCTGTGCCTGTGCCCGCGGTATCACCTGCTGTGCCGATTGCCCCTGTAACCGTTCCAGTTTCGCCTATCATTCAGCCTCCAGTTGTTCCAAGTGCTGTTCCGACGGCCGCGCCCGTAATCCCGACTATACCAATTGGTCAGGCTCCTCCGGCGCCGGTGGCTACATCAGTTCGTGGTAATTATTAATTTAAAAGTTATAGTATGTATGTTACCTCACTATATCGAAGAATACATACTAGGCTTTGTGGACTTTCACACAATGATTAAGCTTATATCTGTTCCTTTCGTTTACAGATATTTGCTTAGGCTTGCAAGATTTGTCGATAATGCAACGGAAAATGCACGTGCGGACGAACCCATTCTTGCAAAGTTAGAAAAATATTACCATCTTAATGGCTATGCAGGACTCACCGTTTTTGATATTGATAGATTCATACGGGGTTTCCGGATAGCCGGTAACGAAGTTTCTATAAATTTAACACGTCAACTTTGGATAAACGAGGGACAATATCACCGAATTTACGGTCCGTCACTGATATACGGATCCATTACTCATAAAATATTCAAAAGTGTCTGGTACTATCACGATATGATACATAGAGTTAACAATCCCGCTATAACGATTTACCATGAAAACGGTAACGTTAAGTGCGAATTATATTATTACTTTGATCGACCATACTCTTACAATGGATATCCTACTGCCATTGAATATACGGAAGATGGACGGGTAAAAGCAATTTACTGGCATGACCGTACCACTGGACGCCCCGTACGTGCAGCCGATGACAGCTATATTAGTTTGAATGGAAATTACAGGTGTAATCGTTGAAAATGAATATCCATAAGTTTGATCCTGATAAGACATAGATTGTCACCCTTGTCATTGGGAAACATGACCGCCCTCAACTTCAACTTCGACCATTTCGAGATCAACAACATTCACCCCGTGCCCATCATCCCGGACGGGCGGATTGCCGGCGAGTGCGACCTGTGCCTGACACCAGACACTCGCCGTGGCCCGTGCATCGACCCAAAGATGGTGTTCTGGGTCTACGAGCCCGCCGAGCCCAACGCCGAGTGGCCCAACGGGATCTACCTGCTCGATCTGCGCATCTGCGAAGATTGCGCAGAGGAAGTGCGCAACATCAACATTGTGCGCGGGGAAACCGTGCAGGAGGTGATCCAGTACATGACCGAGTACCAGCCCCCCCGGGGTGACGACATCCCCCAGAGCTTCATCACCATCGCCGGCGGCCGCACGGTCTCCACGGACATCGCCTACTTCAGCGGCCACGTGTACTCGCACTGCGATTTGTGCAACACGAAGCTCGCGGACAAAAAGGACCGGTACCTGAAGCTGTACATCGCTGAGTACCGGCCCAAGCACCGGGAACCGGACACGCCGGACTACGTCATCTTCAGCTTCAGCCTGTGCAGCTCGTGCCTCAAACAAACCGCCAGCGAAACGACCGGACCGGCCAGCTTGGACTGGGACATCGTCGACTACCTGCACTGCTTCGTCGAGACGCCGGTGACGCATTAGTTGTTTTGAGGGTTTTTTAGGGTTTTAACGGGGATTGAAAATAAAAAAGTGTTACTTTGACTTTGGTACTTAAAAAATGATTAGTAGTTAACCATTAATAAAATGAGCTATCTGATTGCTGCCGTAGACGAATGTGGTGGACTTAGTCGCGAAGGCCACCTCCCTTGGAAGAACACCGCCGAAGGAAAAGCCGATATGGCCTATTTTAAGCAAGTTACCGAAGGAAACGCCGTCTTGATGGGATGGAATACCTGGCTTAGCATCGGACGTCTGCTGCCGGATCGCTTTAACATTATTGTGACGGCGAAACATCTTGAGGAAGCACCTCCTACAGAAGATGGTAAGTGTGCGGTATTCAATGACCCGGACGATGCCATTGCTTACGGTCGTAAATGGGAGATGCATACGGGCAAACGGTGTTTTATTATTGGAGGGGAACAAATGTACCGATATTATTTGTCACGCTACAACTTTATCGAGCAGCTAATCACAATTATTCCGGGTGACTATAACTGCGATAAGTTTTATCCTGGCGCTCTTCCCAATCGTGATAAGATCCACGAACGCGCAGCAGGCAAACCGCTTTTCCTCACTCACAAGCAAGAACCCGAAGAAACCCGCTATCTGGATCTGTTTCGTCAAGTACTTAACAAGGGTCACTATAAGCTGGATCGCACCGGCACGGGCACCATCTCCTTGTTTTCGCCTCCAGAACTACGATTTTCCTTGGAAAACTATACGCTGCCAGTTATCACCACGAAAACCGTTGCACTTAAAACCGGCGTAATTCCAGAACTGCTCTGGTTTATCAGCGGGTCAACGGATACTCGTAAACTGGAAGCCAAGGGTTGCAACATTTGGAAGGGCAATACCTCTCGGGAGTTTTTGGATAAACGAGGATTGCCTTATGCGGAGAAGGACATGGGGCCTGGTTACGGATTCCAATGGCGACACTCGGGTGCAGAGTACAAGGGAATGGAGGCAGACTATACCGATCAAGGTGTAGATCAACTGCAAGCCATCATTACGCTGCTTAAGACGGACCCGGATTCTCGACGTATGCTAATGTGTTCGTGGGTGCCTCCTTATTTGTCGCAAATGGCCTTGCCGCCATGCCATATCTTGTATCAGGTATATACCCATGTATCTCCGGTGGATGGAAAGCGTAGGCTGTCGGCTAAAATGTATCAGCGGAGTGCGGATAGTTTCTTGGGTGTGCCGTTTAATATTACGTCTTATGCCCTGCTGACCCATATCATTGCAGAGTTAACGGGCTGTATTGCCCATGAGCTTGTAATGACATTCGGTGATTATCATATTTATCAAAATCACATTGATCAGGTTAAAGAGCAGCTTGGTCGGTCTCCGCGGGCGTTTCCTAAGATCGTATTTAAAGAGGGGGTGTCCGAGCTGAACATTGCCGACATAACGGAAAAGGATTTTAAGATTGTTGGCTACTCTCCTTACGGTCATATTACCGCACCCATGGCTGTTTGATTCCCCTTAGGGGGCGGGGGCGGATTTAATTAATTACTTACTTTGGTGTTCTATTAGACCCTTCAAGGTACTGCACTGTCCCCCAGTGCCCCGTGCCCCTAACACATAGCACCGGATCTCATCAGCCGGATTTTGACAAATATGCTACGGAAAAGTTAGGTCCTGACCAGCATGGCATCGCTCGCCGTGGAGCTGAGGGTCGCCTGGCTGTACGTAATGCGGTTGCTGGTCAGCCAGGCACTTGCGCAACATTATATTGGGGTATGGGTAATTTTTTATGCGCGAGGAATGTTGATGGCAGGATCGAAGATGGTACATGCGAATCGGATATGGATTTCTGTCAAGGGTTCCGTCGCATTAAGATGGAGGGTTAGAGGGAGGGTTAGAAGGAATGTTAATTGTGAGGGAGGGTGTGTTAATGCGGGGTAGGGATAAATTTAATTGTTAATAATATAATGGCTAAAACATTCATAAGAGATATGGGAGAAAGCTCCGTTGTACCCAAAGGTAGTGTTATCTACCGCGGCCAAACGGACGCTTTTGATATTCGTGGTGATACCGCCATTCTGGCGAGAAACGTCATTAACCCTTCAAGACATACTTACTTTGGTCTTGACCATGAAACCATCGCGGAGAACTATGGTATTACAACTTCTTTGACGGTTCAAGACGACTTGCATCTGATGAACATCCATATGTTAAAAGTATACAATAAACTCAAAGATCAGATGACTAAGCTTGATGATTACAGGGCACTGAGTGCTTTAAACTCCTCCTATCCTCTCATGAAAGGCCGTGTAGCGCGTGACTCGGATAAGGATAATGATATGACCGTGCTGAATTTTATCTGCACACATACGGAATACGATGGATATTACCAGCCGGAAATGCCTACCGTGGATGGTGGTAAAATGCATAGCGAAATAGCCGTTTGTAAACAGAAGGGTTTTAAGGTTACGCAGCATCTCGGGTCTAATGCCCTTCCCATGCCTGGAGGCAGATCTTTTCAAGGCGTTAAAGACGACTCCTTAATGCGTAAACATAAGCGTGAGGATGAACGTCGGCGGGCAGAGGCACGCAAACGAGCACCGTCTCCTCCACAATCACCGGGCAG